>Ga0326727_10011229_pt1 | contig 20963 bp, 18 predicted proteins | sample MB2enrmetagenome_FD_207643 | JGI IMG/M metagenome (GOLD analysis project Ga0326727, IMG submission 207643) | Lab enriched peat soil microbial communities from McLean, Ithaca, NY, United States - MB29MY | ecosystem: Environmental > Terrestrial > Soil > Wetlands > Peat | place: USA: New York...
AACCGAGCGGTCGGCCTTCGAGAATCTCACCCGCGACCGGGTCATTTACCGGGTTCTGGCGCACGCGCGCTGCCCGGTGCTCACGCTGCGCGAACCCGTGGCGAACCCGGCCGCGGCTGAGGCAGAGCGGCTGGCAATCCACGGTTGAGATGGGGCGATCATGGGCGGCCCGGCCATCTCCGAACCGCCGGGTAGCGCATCTCCGAGCGTCCTTGGCCCGGCTAGACGTGCGTTGTGGCCCGGGTTTCCGCGCGCGGCTCCGCCATGCTCCCAAACTGCTCGATCTCGACCTCGCCCTCGGGAAATATCGCTTTGACCTGGAGTTGCCCGCCCATGGCCTGAATGTAGCTTCGCAGGGTCGAAACATACATATCTGCGCGCTTCTCCATTCTCGACACGGCGCCCTGGTTGACCTCCAGAACCTTTGCCAGGTTGACCTGAGTGAGGCTGCGGGCTTCACGAAGCTGGTAGAGGGTCATCACCGCGGCGGCATCCTTCACCTGCTGCTTGATCATCGCCTCCACTTCAGGCGAATGCGTCTTCCTAACATCTCTCCATTTGGTGGCCATCGTATTCACTCTCCAATCTCTTCGAGGTGCCGACTGTATATCGCCTCTGCCTGCCGGATTGCCTCGACATACCAATGGGCATCTCCGGTCTTGTCGCCACCGAGGATCAGGTAAGCATTCCGGCGCGGGTCGAAGGCGAACAGAATGCGATAGGGCCGCCCGAAATGCTGGACCCGCAGTTCCTTCAGGTTGGCATGCTTGGAACCTTTGAGGGTATCCACATATGGGCGTCCGAGAGTGGGACCGTACTCCGCAAGCATGTCGACCGAAGCGTCCACGCTTACCCCCTCCTGCTCACTCAGAGAGTCGTACCACTCGATAAACTCGTCGCTGACTTCCACTTCCCAAGTCATGAGGCGAGTATACCCTCCAGGTGATATGCCGTCAAGGGTATACTTCAATCGGATCGCGCAACGCCGCGCGGAACTGGGCCGTGAAGTGGGTGTCTTTCTGCAAAGTTACCAGAGGGGTTACGCGGTAAGCCGCTCGAGCTGGTCGGGCTTAACGATGGTCAGGCTGGAGCCTTTGATGGTGATCCACTGATCGCGGCGAAACTGGTTCAGCAGCCGCGTGACCGTCTCGCGCGAGGTGCCGGCCATGTTGGCGATCTCCTCGTGCGTCAGGGCCATGGTAAAGCGGATCTCCGGCTTGCCGTTGGCGGAAGCCCGTCCCCAGTCCAGCAGCAGACGAGCCAGCCGCCCAGCCGCCGAGCCGGAGAGCGCCAGCCGCTTGGCATCGTGAAAGACAGTCAGGTACTCGCCGGAGAGTGACTGGGCGGCGTGCATGCTGGCGATGCCGTGGCGGCCCAGAAAGTCCACAAACTCCTGCTTGCGAACCGTCTTCACCTGGCAGGGCTCAATAGCTTCGGCGGTCACCTCGTGGGGAACGTTGGCCAGAACCGCACTGAGGCCCATCACGTCGCCTGGCCCGGCGATCTTTAGAATCATGGTCTTGCCGTCGCGGGAGGTGGACGAGATCTTGACCTGCCCAAAACAGATGACAAATACGTTGCGCGCGGGGTCGCCTTCGGTAAACAACTTCGCGCCCCGGGCATGGCTCATCATGATGCCGATCCCGTCGTAGTCGCGCAATGCCTCGGGTGTGAGATTGCAGAACATCCGCAGATGGCGGTGCTCACAATTAACGCAATCTTCCGGAGGGTGATGGGAGTGGAATGATGCCATGGGAATCCCGTCAGTCAAATTGCAGTATAGCGCACATTCCCAGGAGCAAGGCTGGGATTTACCGTCAATTCCCGTTGCGGTCCAGGGAAGCCCCCTGGCACGGAAACTTGTCGATGCGAGACTTCTGGCCTACGCCAACGCCTCCCCGGAGCTTCGCCGGTGTGCCCTGGGCGCACGGTTCAGGCAGCAGGCGAGATAGGCGCGGGAGACCTCCCGAGCCAGTTCCTCCAACAACTGCATACGGAGGGGCGGAAAATCCTGAAATGCCAGATTCAGAGCCTCTGTGGGCAGCAAAAGCACCGATCCTGGAGTTTGTGCGCTCAGTGAGTAGGTATGACGGCCGTCCCCCAGCACAGCCGCCAGCTCGACCAGATCGCCGGCCCGCGCCGGTCCCAGCGTCAGCCGCATCTCCAGCCGCTCGGTCCGGCGCAGGAACTGACCCGAGACCACCACGTAAAGCCCCTGGCAGAGCCCAAACTGACGAAAAACAGTCTCCCCTGTATCGAAGTTGAGACATTGGGCCGAACCGTTCAGCAGATTGCCGGTCGCCTGCGGGCAGGCCAGCAACTCTGCCAGAGGATGCGGCTGGACGGCCTCGATACGCCTGGATATCTCCTCCGGTTCTATGGCCACATCTCTCCTTGACTCAGCTTGGCGTCGGGCCCTGCGGTGAGTGGCGTCCGTACTTCGCCTGACGGCCGTTCCCAGGCGGACGCGTTTGGCGCCGCGGATTTGCGATGAACCGGTCTTCATGGTCCACACTCCCTATCCTGCAAATCACTCCCGATGCAGTAATTCCAGCAGAATGCATTCATGGGATGAGGCGTCTGGATTGCTCCTCTCGCCCACCATCCCGCATCAAAAGCGTAGCTTCAGCTCCCGCGCTCCCCTGGGCGCTAGAGGGACTGCCCCACAGTACAAGCCTCCCGGTCCCGACTCCAGTTCAAGCCGGCGGGCGCCGTTTCGGGTGGAACGCAAAGCACCGGCACGCGGGAGCGGGCAAGCAGGGCAAACGCTGTTCCATGCGGCCCCGGCGTGTCGCTCGAGCGCTTCACCCCGGCCACCAGGATGCAGGGGTGGTACTGCGCGATCGCTTCCACGATTGCGTCCGCCGGGTTGCCGTCCTTGACCAGGCAGCGCACCGGAAAGCTCCCGCTCGCCCTCACGCCAAGATCCTCCAGCGTGGTGGCGCAGGGATTCAGAATCGCCGCGGCCTCGGCGGGGGTGCGCGCGTGCAGCGCCAGCAGCGGGCGCTGAAACGTCTCCGCCAGGGAGCAAGCTGTGGCCACCGCGGCCGCCATAGCCTCGTTCTGCTCCATGGCCAGCAGCACCGGCCCGCCCGGAACCGGGCGATGCGCGCCCGCGTTCCAGTCCGCCGCCACCGCCAGAACCGGACACGGCGACAGGCGCACCAACTGCTCGGCGACGGCGCCCACAATCACCGGCCCGGCGCCTTCGATCCCCTTGGTGCCAATCACGATCAGACCGGCTTCGTACTGCCTGGCCACATCCACCAGCATCTGCGCCACCGCGCCCTGGCGGATCTCCGAATGGCTGGGTATGCCCTCTCGCAGCAGATCGCCAGCCAGGGTCTCCAGCGCGGCGCGCGCCGCTTCGCTAAGCCCTTGCAGCACCGTGCCGGGAATCGCATCCACAGCCGCATAGTCCAGTGGGTCAATGCCGTGCGCCAGCACAATCCGCGCCCCATATCCACGGGCCAGTTTGCCGGCATACTCCAGAGCCGCCTCCGACTGGCCGCTCAAATCCGTGGCCACGACGATGGTCTTCATGCCGGCTGCAAAGCTCATGGATTCCTCCCGCCGCACTTCGGCGCCCTGGTTTGATCCCTATAGACCTCCGAGTCTGCGCTTCCCGTGGAAGTGCAAGCAGTGACCCCATTCACCCCACGCTGTGATTCCGGTCACAAGGGGAGTGGAGCGGGCTCGGGGACTGTCCGCCCCGCGCCGGCCAACGCACGTCGCAATAGCCGCGCCGGTATACATGCGCAAGGCGAATGCTGTAGCCTTTTTTGAGTCATGAGAAACTCAAAACAATCCCCAACTCACTCGATTTCGCCCGTAGCCCTCGCCTTTTCGCTGCCGATCCTGCTCGGCTGTGCCCTGATTGCCGCAGTTCAGGCCTCGGCACAGGCTCCCGCGCCGGACTCGCCCGCAATCGAGGCCCAGGCCCACGCCATGCTGGCCAAGCTCACGCTGGAAGAGAAGATCGACCTGCTGGGCGGCGTGGATGGAATGTTCACTCATCCCGCGCCCGCCATCGATTTGCCACGCTTCAAAATGTCCGACGCTTCGGTAGGCGTGCGCACCTGGGGGCCGACCACGGCCTACGCCGGCGGGGTTGCGCTGGCCGCCACATGGGACCGGGAATTCGCCCGCAGGCTGGGCGAGAGCCTGGGCAGGGATGCGCGCGCCCGCGGCGTCAACTTCCTGCTTGGTCCGGGCGTCAACATCGCCCGCTCGCCCATCGCCGGCCGCAACTTCGAGTATCTGTCCGAGGATCCCTTCCTGAACTCCGCCGTCGTGGTTCCGTTCATCCAGGGCGTTCAGTCCCAAGGCGTCATCGCCACCGCCAAGCACTATGCTTTGAACGACCAGGAGTACAACCGGCACAACGCCAGCTCCGACGTGGACGAGCGGACCATGCGAGAGATCTATCTGCCGTCGTTCGAGGCCGCCGTAACCAAGGGCCACGTGGACGCGGTCATGAACTCCTACAACCTGGTCAACGGCGTCCACGCCACCCAGAACGACTTCCTCAACCTGAAGGTGCTCAAGAGCGATTGGGGGTTCCAGGGCATTCTGATGTCGGACTGGGACGCCACCTACGACACGGTGGGCGCGGCCAACAACGGCCTCGACCTGGAGATGCCCAGCCCGCGCTTCATGAACGCCAAGGGTCTGCTTCCCGCGGTAAAGGATGGCTCGGTCAAGGAGTCGACGATCGACGATAAGGTGCTGCGTCTTCTGCGCGCCGTGCTGCGCTATGGGTTCCTCGACCGCCCGCAACTCGATCCGTCCATCTCCACCTACTCGGTGGCTGATCGCGCCGTTGCCCTCGACGGGGCGCTGGAGAGCATCACGCTGCTCAAGAACGACGGCGGGCTGCTGCCGCTGGACCCGGCCAGGATCAGAACGATCGCCATCATCGGCCCCAATGCCTGGCCGGCGGTGACCGGCGGCGGCGGCTCCTCCGAGGCGCAGGCCTTCGAGCCGGTCAGCATCCTCACCGGCATTGCCAACCTGGCCGGCCCCAATGTCCACGTCCTGTATAGCCGCGGCCTGCCCGAGATGAACGATCTCTTCCGCAACACCCGCTGGGACGGTCCGGTCAAGGTGGCCACCTACCCCAGCAGAGACTTCACCGGCAAGCCGGAGATTGCGACCGCGCCCTCGATCGGCGACTTCCGCTTCGAGAGGCGCGGGCCCAGGGACGAGACTCCGCGGAGCATACGCTATATGGCCAGCTACAAGGCCGCCAAGGCCGGAAAGTACCTGCTCCTGGCAGCTTCACAGACCTGGGGCAGCGACTTCAAGGTGCTGGCGGACGGCAAGGAGCTGGAGACTCCGCCCCATGTCGAAGGTCAGGCTCCGCCCTTCTGGACCTTCGACCTGGCAGCCGGCCAGACGCTGAGCGTGGAAGCCGACTATGTCTCCGGATTCGGGGGCGTCCGCTTCGGCATGGGGATCGCGAATGAAGCAGACCTCGTCACCGAGGACGCCCGGAGGTTCGCCGCTGCCGCTGACGTAGCGGTGGTGGCCGCCGGCTTCGATGTGTTCACGGAGGGCGAGGGCCACGACCGCACCTTTGCTCTGCCCTGGGGCCAGGACGCGCTGATCGAAGCCGTGGCCGCGGCCAATCCGCGCACCGTCGTCACCCTTATCGGCGGCGGCGGCATGGATACCCGGCGCTGGCTCGCCAAGGTTCCCGCGCTGCTCCACGCATGGTATCCCGGCCAGGAGGGCGGCACGGCCGTCGCCGAGATTCTCTTCGGCAAGCACAACCCCGAAGGCAAGCTGCCGGTGAGCTTCGACAGCAGTTGGGAGGAGAATCCCTCCGCTCCCTGGTACTACCCCATCCCGGGCGCAGACACTTCGCTGCACGTGACCGAACCCGGCCGCGAGCCAGTCGATTACGTCATTCCCCACGTCAAGTACGGAGACGGCCTGCTGGTCGGCTATCGCTACTGGACCACCACCGGCAAGCACCCGCTTTATCCCTTCGGCTTCGGACTCAGCTACACCACCTTCAGCTTTTCCAAACTTGAAGCGCCAGCAACGGCCGCTGCCGGCTCAACCTTACCGGTCAGCTTCGACGTGACGAATACCGGCAGCATGGCCGGCGCCGAAGTGGCCCAGCTCTACGTCTCCGACCCCTCCGCCAAGGCCTCCCGCCCGGAGCGCGAACTCAAGGGATTCGAGAAGGTGCGGCTGGCTCCCGGCGAAACCAGGCGCGTAACCATCGACCTCGACGCCCGCGCGTTCAGCTACTGGGATTCGACCGCCCACAAATGGACCATCGACCCCGGAAAGTTTGTCATCCGCGTCGGCGACTCCAGCGAGAACACGCCGCTGAGCGCGGAGGTGACGCTGAACTAAGGAAGTGCAAATCATCATCTGGGGTGGGGTTGGCCTGCCCCAGATGGCCATACCCGACACGGGTGATGATCGCACCTGAATTCGATGACGAGCCAGAATTCGTTAGGCTGGTGGAGTTGGCGGTGAACGGGGTTCTCCGCCGCCACTCCCCTGCAGCTCTCGCCCTTGTCAAGATCGATAACTGGTTCGGTTGGAAGTGGCTCGGTTTTTCTGGAACGGTGTTCATTGGAAGGTACGCTAGACCGGGTGCTTGGCACATCCCCTCGGATCGCCGCCCTCGCGACCCCATCAGGATTCCAACCTTCGTTCCCGATAGAGTTGTTTCGCAACGGAGGTTTGTCGCTCCGGATTACCAGGAAACCGATCCTGGGAAACTTCTACATGAGGACATTCCAAGCCGCGTCGCGCGCGACCGTATCGCTGCTAGAGAAGAGCCGGAGACGGCGCCCGCGTGGTACAGCGGCAATTCAAAGACAAACGGCCGCGGCTCGCTGATGGTCTACGTCCCGATCGGCGCCTCACACTGGCCTTGGTATGCCGAATTAGAGCGCGGGGACCCGTGGCGCATCACTGCTGACGCAAGGAACATCAAGCCAAACGAATTCTCGCGCCTGATGGAGGAAGGATCGGCTTCGCTTGCAGGCTCACTGATTCGTTGACATACTGCCACACAAGTTCCCCTAACCCCCATGCCGCTCCCAAAAAACCGCGGGCGTGACAATCGGGTATCGCCCGGCAAGCGCGAGCAGGTCCTTATCCCCCGTGACTAGATAATCGGCCCGCGCCGCAAGCAGCGTTCCCAGCACCGGCCCGTCCGCCTTATCGCGCAACGTGGCTTCCACATCCCCGCTCGGCTCCACGATCTCCGCCATGAACAGGAAGCTGTCGGCAAGATCGCGAATCTCCACGGAACTCCGCTTGTTGCTCGAGAGCTTTGGCAGCACGCGAACCATCTCGTCCAGAATGTACTTGGACAGCACCACGTCGAGACCACCGCGTTGCCACGCACCCACAATGCGCCCCGGCACGCTGCCCGGATAGGCCAGCCCCGAGACCAGTACGTTGGTATCCAGCACCACGCGCAACCCCGTCATCAGCCCCGCCGTTCGCGCGCTACAGCCGCATCGATCTCCGCCATGCCCTCATCGGCCGGCACACCCGCCCAGTCTTCGGCCACCTTGCCGCTCAGCGCATCGAACCGCTCACGCATCCGCCGAATCCGCGCAAACAGCTCCGCATCAACCAGCGCGGCCACCGGCTTGCCGTCCTTGTTGATCACGATGCTGTCATTGCGGTATTGCACATGGTTGAGCATCTCACCCAGATTCTGGCGAAAGTTGACGGCGCTGACCTCGGAAATCATCAAAACCCCCAAATCATAACGACCAATATGGTCATTATGATTCATGCGGTTCCTCTTGTCCAGCCTTAGAGCAGGCAGTCAACGGAATCCCCTACCGCAGGCTCTTCAGCGCCGGATACAGCTTGCGCCACTTCGTATAGCCGGCCTTGTAGGCAGCCAGGTCGGCCTCGTCCGGCTCAATGCGCTGGGCGACCTCGATGGCCTGGCCGCAGGCCTCGTCCAGATTGGCCCAGTGACCCGCGCCCACTCCGGCCATCAGCGCTGAACCAAACGCGCCGCCCTCTTCGGCGGTGAGCACCTCGACCGCGTGGCCATAAATCCCAGCCTGAATCTTGCGCCATAGCGGGCCGCGCGCGCCGCCGCCGCCCAGGCGAATACCGCTCACCGGAATACCCAGCTCGGCAAAGAGCGTGAACGTATCTTCCAGCGAGTAAGCCACGCCTTCAAGCACCGCCCGGACAAAATGCGCCGCCGTATGCACGGTGGAGATGCCGGCAAATGCCGCCCTCACCTCGGGGTCCAGGTGCGGTGTGCGCTCGCCGAGCAGATACGGCGCCCACTCCAGGCCCTCGCTGCCGGCGGGAACCTGGGATGCCGCCCAGGTGAGCGCGTCATAATCCAGGCCGGCAAAAAAAGTCTCCTTCAGCCAGCGCAGGCTCAACCCCGCCGATTGCGTTACGCCCATCACGTGCCACAGGCCCGGAACCGCGTGGCAGAAGGTGTGCAGCCGCCCCTTGGGGTCCTTGGTCGGGCTGGCCGTGGCGGCAAACACCACCCCTGAGGTGCCGATGGTGGCCGAAACCGAGCCTGGCTGCAAGATGCCCATGCCCACCGCGCCAGCTCCCTGGTCGCCCGCGCCGGCCACAACCGGCGTCCCGGCAGCCAGCCCGGTCAGCCCCGCCGCGCTTTCGCCGATGCGCGCGCAGACCTCCGGCGACTCGTAGACCTTGGGCAGCCAGCTCTCGGGAATTCCCGCCGCCTCGGCCACTTCGCTCGACCAGCGGCGGTGCGTCACGTCCAGCAGCAGCGTTCCCGAGGCCTCCTGCACGTCGATGGCGAACTCTCCCGTCAGCCGGTAGCGCACATAGTCCTTGGGGCAGAGAATGTGGCGAATCTTGGCGAAGATCTCCGGCTCGTGCTCCTTCACCCACAGCACCTTGGTCAGCGTGAAATTGGGCAGCGCCGGGTTGCAGGTCAACTCGATCAGCCGTTCATAGCCGATCTTCTCCGTCAGCCAGTCGCACTGCGGCTGGGTGCGCGTATCGCACCAGATGAGTGATGGGCGCAGCACCTGGCCGTCCTCGTCGAGCAGAACGGCGCCGTGCATCTGCCCGGTCAGCCCGATAGCCGCAATCGGCTCGCGGGGCTCGGGCGCCGAGGCCAGCACGGAGCGAATCGCCTCTTGCGCCGCGCGCCACCAGTCCTCGGGATCCTGCTCCGCCCAACCCGGATGGGCCGTCCTGAAGGCCTCATGTTCGCTCGACGCCCCGGCGATCAGTTTGCCCGCGCCATCCACCACCACGGCCCGCGTTCCGCCCGTGCCCACATCCATTCCAAGGAACCACATACCCGTTCTCTCCCTTGCGTAAATCGCTTTTCCCGGCGCGAAAAGCATAGCAGCTAAACCGCGCTTTGGGAAAGCTGGACAGATCTGCCGGGTGGGCCGGTTCTCGTGGTGCCGGTGCTCGCAGCGGAGCACCTTTCGCTGCCGGGCAAGAGAGGCGCAGGGGAAAGGACCGCCGCAGAAATACATGATGGATCGCGATGCCGCGCGTCTACCCGCCCGCAAGCGTCCCGCTATTGAACTTTGAACGCGACAGCGATCTGCGAAGGCATCCGGGAGGGACAGACAATCTCCAGGCCGTCCGGCTTCTGGCTCCAGGCGAGCTTCTTCCGGCTGCCCAACAGAGTGACCGAGTGGATGGGCGCGGCGAACAGGCCGGCGCCGCTGCCGAACGAGGCAATCTTGACCGTCGCGCCGGGCTGGGGCGCCAGCGCAAAGGCATAGACGGAGCCGTCCTTGCCCACGGTGAAGCGAAAGTCCGTGGGACCGAACTTGAAGTCGGCGTGCGCCTGACGGAGCGCGCCATAGGGCATTACACGCAGGTTGCCGTCCGCGCCGGCGGCTCCTTCGCCCAGTTTGACCCAGGCTTTGCTTCCATAGATGCCCTCGCCGTCGATCTTCATCCACGCGCCCACCTGCCGCAGCAGCTTGAGGCAGTCCGGGTCAAGCGATCCATCGGGCCGGATGGGGATATTCACGGCATAACTGCCGTCGCGGCTGACCACCTCAAGCATGTAGCGGATGAGCGCCGGCGCGCTATAAACGAAGCCGGGGCTGTAGAACCAGTCTCCCAGCGCGTTCTCGCCGATCCACGGCTGGTCCGTCTTGATCGCCTTTGGGAAGCGGCTCTCGACCGTGCTCACAATGCCGTTCGCGCGCGGATGGAACTTGACGATGCTGAAGGTGTCCACCTTGCCGCGTGTGGCCAGCGTGTGGTTGTAGTAGTCGGCCATGACGCGCTGCATGGCGTCGCACTTGTAGCCGGTCCCGGTCTTCTCGCCGGTGAACGGCCCCGTCGAATCGCCGTCGGTGTAGATGAAGTCGGGATCGTACTTATTGATCACATCCATGATGCGCAGCGCCCAGCGCGTTGCATACCAGTGCGCATAGTCGAGATGCTCATAGAAGATGCCCTGTTCCGGCCGGAACTTGGCATTGGCGACGTCCTTGTAGGCGCGCAGATTGATGCCATAGAGCAGGCGCGGATCGTACCCCTCCCACCATTTTCCTTTGCCGTCGGCCAGGGTAAGACTGGCGGCGTCATAGGGCACGCCGGCTTTGGGTCCGGTGGTGTCGCTGCCAAAGGCGGGCTGATACCACCACCAGGTGTACTCGTGATGAAAGGCCACGCCGTATCTCATGCCGGCGGCGTGGGCGGCTTTGGACCACTCGCCGATCAGGTCGCGCTTCGGTCCCATGTTCACCGAATTCCAGGGCTGATAGGTCGAGTTCCAGTTGTCGAAGTTATCGTGATGCACTCCCTGAACGATCATGAACCGTGCGCCGGCGTGGTGATAGATGCGGACCAGCCTGGCGGGGTTGAGCTTGGTGGGATTCCAGGTACGCAGCACGTCCTTGTAGCCGGATTCCGATGGATGGCCGAAGTCGCGGATATGGTTGTCATAGGCCGGCGTTCCCGGCTGATAGATCTTGCGCGCGTACCAGTCGCCGCTTTGGCCTGCCGACTGCGGCCCGAAGTGGACCCATATGCCGAACTTCGCTTCGCGCAGCCAGGCCGGCTCTCCCGGATAGTTTCTGGCGATCGAATCCCAGGTCGGCTCATAGGGACCGGCGGCAATAGGGAAATCCATCTTGACTTCGGCAAAGCCGGCCGGATCCTGCATGGTGAGCGAGTCCGGAGGCTGCGCCGGGGGCACTTCGGGAATCGGCGCGGGCTGGGGCATCTGCTGCGCCCGCGCGGGAAGCGCCATCCAAGCGGCCAAACCGAAGGCCAATGACAGACCGCACAGCAGCTGGCCGTGGCGAATTCGAATCATCGCTTTCATTGAAATCATGACCCTATGAGGGTATTCGATGCCTCCCGGCGTCCGCAACCAGCCTGCTGGAGAGCGCATGAATGCGACGGGCTGCCAGCATCGGGGGCAAGGCCATGGCTTGGCAACTGTGCGCGGAATCCGCATCGTTCAGCAGGTGGGTGTGCGCCGCCGTTTGGGGTATTGCGCAACACCGCCTCGACGATATACAAGTTTGTTCGGCGGCTTATGTCAGGCTGGCAATTGTAGGAGGAGCCAGGCGCATGAACACTCAATATCCGGGTATTGTTCCGATGTTCGCATTGCTGGTTTCTATTGGCGGCATTGTTCCGTCGCCCGCAACGGCCCAGACCGTGCTGGGGCCTGAGTTCGCATTGACCAAGCTGGCTGTTCATGCGTTGCAGCGGGACGAACGGCAATGCGAGTATTTTCTGTGGACCAAGCTGGGCGGCGATGCCCAGCGGGTCAGCTTCAGCTATCTGCTTCCGGATGGCAAATCCGATGGGGATGCGCCGCGGATCGAGAACGTCACCATCGTCATCACTCCGGGTAAAGACGTCCCGACGGCAAGAATCACCGGGATGGACGACAACAGGCGGACGTTGTGGCAGTTGGAGATGGCGCAGGGAGTGTACGAACTCAATGAACGTTGCCTGTCCGGTATCCCAACCTCAACAAAAGCCGGCAAACAATAGGGCGTGACAGCCGCAAAGAGGGCTGCTCCGGCGGCTGACAAACGCGCCTCAGCAGCGCCGCCGGCGCTTGGCGGCTGACTCCTACCCCGCCGCTTGCGCCCGCTGCGGGAGGATCGTCTCATACGCGGCATAGACCCCCTCAAAGACCGAGTCCCAGCTCATGGTCAGCGCATAACTGCGCGCCGCCCGCCGCATTTCCGCATGTTTTGCGGGGTCTGCGAGCACGCCAGCCACGGCCGCGGCAAACTCCGCATCCGGCACAATCCGCCCCGTCTCGCCGTCGCGGACGATGGTGGCCGGGCCGCCGTCGGGAGTCACAATCGCCGGCACTCCGCTGGCCAGCGCCTCCAGCACCACGTTGCCAAAGGTGTCGGTGTGCGACGGAAATACAAACAAATCCATATTCGCGTAGGCCGTTGAGAGCGCCTCGCCGCGCAGCACTCCGGTAAACTCCGCGCGCGGCAGCCGTTCCCGCAGCCAGCCCTCCTCGCCGCCGTGACCCACAATGAGAAACCTGAAATCCAAATGGCCGTTCCGCTCCAGCTCTTCCCGCACTTGGACCAGCAGGGCCACGTTCTTCTCCACCGACAGCCGCCCCACAAAGCCCAGGACATGGTCTCTGTCTTCGGGGTCGCGTTTGCGCTTGGACGGATGAAACAGCTCCGCGTCCACGCCGCGCGGCATCAGGCGGCATGGCCGCCCGGTGGTCCGCTTCAGCAGCGCGCATAACTCCGGGTTGGGCGCAAACAGAATCCGCGCCACTGAATAGAACCTGGCCGCCGCGGCCATGGCCAGGTTCTCGATCTTGTGTCCCATGGCTTCCGATTGCCGCTTGGGCAGCAGGCGCAGAAACCAGTCCGACCGCCGAGCAGCATACTCATGCACATTGGTGTGCCAACTGGCGGCCAGCGGCAACTTGAGACGGTGCGCCAGCCACGCGCCCAGCATTCCCACCTCGCTGGGGCCGGTAATGTGGATCAGATCGGGCTGGAACCGCTCCAGAACCTCGCCGATCAGCGGAATATGGCGCAGAAACGCGGGATCGAAGCGCAAATCCTTTTCGAGGGCAAAGGAGAGAAAGCCGCGCGGCAGCTCAAGAGTCCAAACATTGCCGTCTTCCACAATGGGCGGCGTCCAGTCTCCGGCGCGCACGCACAGAAAGGGCAGATTCCGCCGCCGGGCAAACGCCTCAAACTGCCGGCTGGTGTGGGCAACTCCGTTCACTTCATGGAATGAGTCGGGGAAGTAGGCCACCCGCGGCATTCTATCGGCCATACAGTTCTTTTCCGATTCTATGCCTTGAGCGCCTGGACCGGCGAAGGACTTGTCCTGCGCTGAAAGGACACGGCTCGCAGGCCAGCGCCTACAGCGAAACCAGAGTTACTGTGTCCTGTTGAGTTTTGTGCAAGGTCGCCGCTCTCTGATGGTCGCGTCGACCTGAATGCTGTGCCTTTGGGATACATCGACTCTGGTTCCGCTATAGCCTCGGCTAGATCCCGGCGGGTGCCCCACCCTCGCCGCGTTTATGTTGTTGCGGCTAGGGTGGGATAGCTCGACGCACGGATTGCCGAAACAGCGAAAATGCTTCAAGCGTCGCGCTCGCCCAGCGCCAGCCGCAACTGGTGCGCCTCGCTCCACGCCATCCGCAGCCCGCCTGAAACCAGGCCCCTGCCCATCAACTGCACCAATCCGATACCCAGGCTCATCGCTCGCGGCGCCGCTCCGTTGGGCCAAAGTTCGCTCAGCGGCCTCGCCACCCCGTTCGCATCCGGGTGATAGACGCGCTCGTCCCAGGTGCGCGAGCCCAGCGGGAACTCCGGATAGTAGCGCACGGCATCGATCGCCGACTGCAGAATCCGATGCTTCCACGGCTCCGCATACTGCGGCATGAAGAGAATATCGCTCTTCTTCTGGCGCCGAATCTCGTGCACAAACTCTGTAAAACTGGTGGCATTGGTGAGGTTGATGTTGGCGTTCGGCTCCACGCCGTGCCGGTCTCCGCCGGAGATGGTCAGCATATTCCACTTCTCCGCCAGCCGCCGCGTGCTGCGGTTTTCTTCCCAGTGCCGCAGCCCGTTCAACTCCATCGCGTGTAGAAAGTTGCCGTTCTTCAGCAGAAACTCGTTGACAAGAAACTCGTGCTTCTCCTGTCCGATCAGGTACAGATCCCACATGGGGTGGTTGAAGATCACCAGCACGTTGGGATCCGCGTCCAGCGCGGCCAGAATCTCGGTGAGCCGCCCGTCGCCCGGGTTGGCCGTAAAATCCCTGAAGGTTTCCATCCACTCCGTGGCGCGCGCACTGGGCAGGTTGTGTATGCCCAAGTGGAAGGACTGACTCCCGTACGGAGCGCTCCACTCCACCGATACCGGAATGCGCCGCGCGCTGGGCACCGTCCTGAGCAGCATCGGCGCCTGGATCGTATCGTGATCGGTGATGGAAACCATGGGATCGAGGTCCAGCTTCTCCACCTGCTCGCTCTCCAGGTCGAAGGCCAGCTTGGGGGTCATCGGCGGCGTCCAGTAGGCGGCCGCATAGTTCACCCGCACTCCATGCTTCTCCGCTGCCCGCCGCTCCAACCGCGACAGCAGAGGGCGCATCACCGGGTACTGATTGCCGAAGTTCGCCAGAAAATCCAGCGTCTCCTTCGACTGGTTGGTGTGACCGTGCAAGGAAACGCCCGTACGGAAGCCTCTTGGCGCGTTAGGGTCGCGCCACAGGTACGAGATGGTCGAGCTGGCCATTTCTGCTCCTCCTCCGCGATCGTGCCCGCATTTCTGCACCCAGTATCCCTTTGCAACCGTAAACACCCGGTTAAGATGGTGCGAATTGCCCTTGAATTGGCAAAGGAATCAACATGGTAACCCCACGCTCCCGGAGAAACAACGGCAAATCACCTAATATCCCCTAAGAAAACCGAAATTGCGCCAACTCCTTTGTTTGGTCCAACCTGCTTCAGAGGTTCTTCATCCGCCGATCGGCCCGGGGAAAGGCCGTGACTCAAGCCTAGCAGAATCAACGCAGCCGGATGCTGGATTGCGAAACTCCCGGACGCCGGGGCGCTCACCGCTATTTGCTGGTCCTGGCCAGTTCCGGCCCGAGAAAGTCCTCGACCGTCAAGCCCGCCATCAGATCCTCGCCGTCCGCCGCCTCCTGGCTCTCCGCCGGCTTTCCCGCCGCCGCCTCGGCAAGGAGGTAATTCTCCGTCAGCCCCCGCCGCAGAAGCTCGAAAGCCCGCTCGGGCGTATCGGCAAACTGGAACAGCTCAATGTCCTTGGGCGAAATCGTTCCCGTATCCACCAGCGCATCCAGATTGAATACCCTCTTCCAGTACTCCGAGCCGTAGACAACCACCGTGATCTTCTTGGCCAGCTTGCGGGTCTGTGTCAGCGTGAGGATCTCGAACATCTCGTCCAGCGTGCCGAATCCGCCGGGAAAGACCACCAGCGCCTTCGCTAGGTAAGCGAACCACAGCTTGCGCATGAAGAAGTAGTGGAACTCGAAGTTGAGCGACGGGGTTATGTAGGGATTCGGCGCCTGCTCAAAGGGCAGTCTTATGTTCATTCCGATGGTCTTGCCGCCGGCCTCGCGAGCCCCTCGATTGGCCGCTTCCATGATCCCCGGTCCGCCGCCGGAAGTAACCACAAACCGGCTCCGCCGCGATGGAATCCCCTTGGCCCACGCCGTTAGGAGCCCAGCCAGCCGGCGCGCATCCTCGTAGTAGCGGGCCATCTCCACGGCCGCGACGGCCCGTTTCAGTTGCAACTCCGTGGCTTGGCCCGCCGCAATCTCAGGAGCGCTGGCCGGCTGCTCGTGGCTGGGAGCCGGACGCCGCGATCCGGTGTTCTCCAGCAACTCCAGAGCATGATCGGCCTCCTCCCGCCCGCGAAACCGCGCCGACCCGAAGAACACCACCGTATCCTGGATCTGCTCCCGGCGGAAGCGTGACAGAGGCTCCAGGTACTCGGCCACGATGCGGATCAGCCGTCCGTCCGCGCTGTTCAAAAAGGCAGGATTCTCATAGGCCAGCGGAGCGGCAACCAACGCCGCCGGAACTGATCCCTGATCTCTGATCCCTGACCCCTGGTTCTCGTCGTCCATCGCTCATCCGTCCCAGTGCCGGATCGCGTCCTGGAACGCAATCCAGAGATTCAAGAGCCCCAGCCCTGAAACGATGCCCCGCACCGCGCCGTTGGCGGCATAGATCGAGAGCGTGGGGAATTGCACAAAAAGAGGGTTCTGGTCCCAGAACATCGGCGACCACGGCGCATAGCAAACCGCCAGACCGATGTACATCCGCAGCAGCACGCGCAAGAACAACTCGGCCCGCTCCAGCCAGCGCGGAATCCGCTGCGTCGCCGGATCGGGCGCAATCTCCAACGCAGGCACCGTGTCGCCCGCCTGCCCAGGCTGAGGAGCCGGGCTGGCGGGCAACGAAGGCGATATCGATTCCGGCTGCTCGGACATTCTCGAGTTACGCTCACCGCCCCATTCTCGCCGAACCACCGGCATTGGCCGAAGGCCCGGAAACCCCGGCCCGGCTTTGGGACGCCGTACTGCAACGGTAACACAGCCGCCGCCACCGGCAGAGGCAACTCGGAATGGCGCTTAGCCGCCTGTCCTCTCCGACACCCGGCACCCCGCGCCTGTTGTCCCGATCGAAGCTTCTCAAACGCCTTAAGAACCTATCCGTGAACTGCGAATTGTGTAGCGCCGCTCTCCGGAGCGGCTGTCGTGCAGGTCCCCAGACCTGCACACACCGCCCCTGGCGGCTTGGAAGCCGCCAGTACAGCCGGTCTGGAGACCGGCGCTACAATTGGCTCAAAGTCCGCCGTTTACCTCTTTCGCGTCATGCGCCCGCGCCGTATCGCGTGGTAGAGTTGTTCGTCGGGAGGAGCATGTGACCTTCAAAGAGTTCCTGGCCAAGCAGTTCATCAGCGTCATTCAGTGGAATGAACCGGCAGACGGCATTCTTGCCTACCGCTATCCGATGCGCGACATGGAGATAGAAAGCGGCGGCCAGCTCACAGTAAGCGAGTCGCAAATGGCCGCGTTCGTCAACGAAGGCAGGATTGCCGATGTCTTCGGCCCCGGCCTGCACACCCTCAATACCCGCAATCTTCCCTTGCTCACCGATCTCATGAACTGGGACAAGGCCTTCGAATCCCCCTTCAAGTCGGAGGTCTACTTCTTCTCCACCCGCCAGCAGATCGACCAGAAGTGGGGCACGGCAACGCCCATCACCGTCCGCGACAAGGAGTTCGGCGCGGTCCGGCTGCGCTGCTACGGCATCTACTCCTACCGCGTCGCCGATCCGCGCATCTTCTTCAAGCAGATAAGCGGCACACGCGACACTTATCTGACCGCCGACCTCGAAGGCCAGTTGCGCGAGACCATCATCGCCCGCATGACCCAGATCTTTGCCTCCAGCGATGTCTCCTTCCTCGACATGGCCGCCAATCAGGCCGTCCTCGCCGACAAGATCGTCCAGCAGATGAAGCCGGCCTTTGCCGCGCTCGGCCTCTCTCTCGAGCAGTTTGTGGTCGAGAATATCTCCCTCCCAGAGGAGCTGCAGAAGGTCTTCGACCAGCGCATCGGCATGAACATGGTTGGGGATCTCGGCCGGTATACCCTGTACTCCGCGGCTGAATCTTTGGACCTCTCGGCGGCCAACACCAGCGGCGCAGCCGGCATGGGCATGGGTCTGGGCGCAGGCGCCGCTGTCGCGCAAGTCCTGTCCAACTCCCTGAGATCAGTGACTCCCGGTCCTGCGCCGGCAGCCGCCCCGGCTCTCATCGGTGCTTCTTCCGCCTCCCAGGCCTCCAAGTTTTGCATCGAGTGCGGACATTCCTTGCCAATTAGCGCCAAGTTCTGCGCGGAATGCGGAAAACCACAATGAAACTTAATCCTGTGATCCTTCTCGTCGTGATGGTCGCGGCTTCGCAGAGTTTAGCGCAGCAGGATGGTGGTGCTGTGCGGTCGAAGCCGAAGTCCGAACCGGCGGTTCATTGAACGGGGGTTTTCAAATGTTTGGAAATGCGTCCATAGGGCTACGGCTACCAATTACCGGCGTTGATCTCATCAGGCTTTCAAGCCTCCTGTTGGCAGGTCTGCTCCTGCCTCTTTGCGTGACCACGGCTGGCGCGCAATATCAGGGAACGGACCTTCAAATGAGGATCGATGTGGTAGGGCCTCGCCATTTCAAAATCAATTCCTCCGGGCATCTGCGCGTGGTTGGACTCACGGTAATGTATCGCGATGATAAATATCCGACTGAAGATCTTAGTCTGACCTGCGATGAATTTGCCGCGCGGTCGCGTGGTCTCCCCAGAGCAGGCTTCGACGATTCCAGGTTCGATATCAACGTTGACGCCGAGAAGAGGTACAGGTTTTCTTTTCCAAACCCTAACATCTGGAACCCTCGAAACGCAATCCTTGCGGATTGCAATCAAGCACGCGCCTGGCCCGCGAAGGAAGCAGAGGAAGCAGAGGAAGCAAGACTAAACAAAGAAAGACGAATTCGGGAAGCAGAGGAAGCAAGACAGAGGGGGGCAAGAGAGGCAGAGGAAGCACGGGAACGAACCGAAATGGCGGCTGTGGCAGCAAGAGCCAGAGGGGCCCAAGAAGCTGCAGCGGCAGCCAGGTTCAAGAGCGAGGTTCTCTCGGCCTGGAACGCCGCGGAAGAGCCTTCCCCATTTACGAGCATACGCGGAGACTTCGACCTGAGCGGGTCGAGCAGCCGCCAATGGAAGACCAGTCTTTATCTGCAAAACGCCGAGAAATGCGGCCTGATCAAGACCCCCCTAGCTACCCCCAAATCCGCCTCCGCTTGGACCTACGCCTGTAGTTTCCACTCCGCCGGCGACGGGTATGAGGGGATGGTGAAGTCCCTGCAAGCGATACTCAACCTCCCTTTCCAGCCTGACGAAAGAGCGGCAAACATCAATCAAGTGTTTTTCGCAGATCCCTCCAAGCCCGCCCGGAGGCTTTTCGTAGCCAAGATCAACGCGGCCACTTTTGGCGTCTCTGTCGTCTCGGTCCGATTTGCAGGCATAGCCCCCGGCCGTCTTAACGCGGAGGCCTTTACTGCAGTACCCACCATGCTGCCCGCGGAACCTACGGCCCCGGCGGCGGCTGCGAAGGTTGTACCCGTCCAAAAGCAACCCGCGACCGACAACGCGGCGTGCGCGGCATATCTGCAACAGGAGTCAGAGCGGACATCGCGACAGCTTGATGTCAGCCGGCTCCAAAACGAACTAAACGATTTGCAAGCGCGTTATCAGACCGCCACGCAACAAGCTCTCCAAAGCCAGCAGTTGGCGGACGCAAACTCGTTGGCTGGCATCGGTCAAAAGGGTTGGGGCAGCGTATTGAACGCGACGTCAACCGCCGTGAACGCCAACAATGCCCAACAATTCAAAGTCGATGCGCAGAATCTGCAGGTGCAGATGAATTTGAAGCAATCTGAACTCATTGCCGCTCAAATCGCCGCGTCAGCCCCTCCCACGGCGCCGCCGCCCGGTTGCGCTGGCGGCCCAGCCGCGCAAGTGAACGGGGCATCGGCCACAGCAGAGCCAGCGGAGACCACCGCTCATGACGAGGTTGAGAAGATCCGAAGCGGAACCTATGCGCCAATGCCGCCCGCAGAGCGCACCACCACGGGCTCTGCTGTTTCCGGCAGGACCACGATGACCGTGCAGAATTCCACGGCTTATCAACTGTCTGTTTTCTACGATGGCCCGGTTTCCATGAAGTTGAACCTCGCCCCCGGTGCGTCCCAGACCATTGACCTGGCGCCAGGAGCGTTCCACATTGCAGGCCGTGTCTCCGCCGCCGACGTTCTGCCGTTTTACGGCGAAGAGACCTACGCCGGCTCGGCCAGCTATTCGGCAACATTTTACATTCGGTGATTTTGGAATTCACCTTGAGTGGAGTCGGAGAATCCAATGAACTGTCCTTACTGCGGGGCTCCCATGCGCCTCAAACCGGATGAGGACAGCTACAAGTGCGACTATTGCCACGGCGTCTATCTTCCGGAAGCGGGCGACGACGGCGTGCGCGTCCTGGGCGACGCCCCCGGCCCGGCCTGCCCCATCTGCAACATTCCTCTGGTCAACGCCGCCATGGCCAGAATCCGCATCCTCTACTGCACCCAATGCCGAGGCATGTTGATTTCCATGCGGGTTCTTGAGACGCTTATCGACGAATTGCGGACCGTGCAGGGCGGCACAGCGCCTCAGCCCGCGGCCGACAGCAGCGATCTGCGCCGCAAGATCGACTGCCCCCAGTGCCACCATCGCATGGAGACCCACTTTTACGCCGGTCCGGGCAACGTGGTCGTCGACTCCTGCGAGGACTGTTGCCTCATCTGGTTCGATCGCGGCGAACTCATGCACATCGTTCGTGCTCCCGAAGCGCGCGACTCAGGAACCTGGGACGACACGGACGGCTAAGCGCCGGACGCACTGCCCGGCTTTGCGAGACTCACGGCTCACTCAATCCCTCCCTATCGATTGGCATGCATCCGGATTGGGGACTGCGCTTACTCCGGGGGAATCGAGTCCTCTCGGCGCGGGGCCGCTCTTCTTCGCGGGCGCGCCTGCGAAGCATTTATCCTAAAGGCATGGCCCGCTTTCCCTGTTCCTCCGGGCGGCCGGCGAGGTTGAGAGCGATCTTGGCGGAGTTTCTCCAGGAACTGAAACGGCGCGTGCTGGTCTATGACGGCGCGATGGGCACCAATGTGCAGAAGCACAGCCTCACCGCGGAGGATTTCTGGGGCAAGGAGGGATGCAACGAGCTGCTCGTGCTGTCGCGGCCGGATGTGATCCGCGCGATTCACGCCTCGTTTCTTGAGGCCGGCTGCGACGCGATCGAGACCGACAGCTTCGGCTCATCGAGCATCGTGCTGGCTGAATACGGCCTGCGGGACCGCGCGCGCGAGCTGAATGTGGCCGCGGCGAGACTGGCGCGCGAAGTTG
>Ga0326727_10011230_pt1 | contig 20962 bp, 14 predicted proteins | sample MB2enrmetagenome_FD_207643 | JGI IMG/M metagenome (GOLD analysis project Ga0326727, IMG submission 207643) | Lab enriched peat soil microbial communities from McLean, Ithaca, NY, United States - MB29MY | ecosystem: Environmental > Terrestrial > Soil > Wetlands > Peat | place: USA: New York...
ACATATTCCCGGTGGTCCTTGATGAACTGCTGGCTTTTGCCTTTGCGAATCGAATACAGCGGCGGCTGCGCGATATACACGTTCCCGCGCTTGATCAGCTCCTGCATGTGGCGGAAGAAGAAGGTCAGCAGCAGGGTCCGGATGTGGGAGCCGTCGACGTCGGCATCGGTCATCAGGATGATCTTGCCGTAGCGCAGGCGGGCGGGATCGAAATCCTCTTTGCCAATGCCCGTGCCGAGAGCCGTGATCATGCAACGGATTTCTTCGTGGCCGAGCATCTTGTCGTAGCGGGCCTTCTCCACGTTCAGGATCTTGCCCTTCAGGGGCAGGATCGCCTGGAAACGCCGGTCCCGTCCTTGTTTGGCGGTGCCGCCGGCGCTTTCGCCTTCCACCAGGAACAGCTCGCAGCGGTCGGCCTGGCGTTCGGAACAATCCGCCAGCTTGCCCGGCAGCCCGCCGGAATCCAGCGCGCCCTTGCGGCGCGTAAGGTCGCGGGCTTTACGGGCGGCCTCGCGCGCCCGGGCGGCCTCAATGGCCTTGTTGATAATCTTGCGCGCGGCCGTGGGATTCTGTTCGAAGAAGGCGCCCAGCCGCTCGTTGATGAAGGCCTGCACCGTGCCGGCAATATCGGAGTTCAGCTTGCCCTTGGTCTGGCCTTCAAACTGCGGTTGCGACAGCTTCACGCTGATCACGGCCACCAGGCCTTCGCGGACATCGTCGCCGGTGAGGTTTTCCTTGACGTCTTTGAACAGCCCGAGCTGCTGGCCCGCATAATTGATGGTGCGGGTCAGTGCGGTGCGGAATCCCGACAGGTGCGTTCCCCCGTCGACGGTGTTGATATTGTTCGCAAAGCTGAAGACATTCTCGCTGTAACCGTCGTTGTATTGCAGCGCGATTTCCATGGCCACGCCATCGCGCTCCGCTTCCATATAGATGGGACGGTCATTCAGCGTCGATTTGCCTTTGTTGAGGTGTTTGACGAATTCGCTGATGCCCCCCGTGTATCTGAAGTCAAGCTTCTTGGGCTCTCCGGTTTTGGTATCGGTGGTGCGCTCATCAGTGAGCGTGATCAGCAGGCCTTTATTCAGGAAGGCCAGTTCCCGCAGGCGTTGCGCCAGCGTATCGAAGTTGTATTCGGTAACGGTAAAGATGGTGGTATCCGGCTTGAACTGGACCATGGTGCCGCGCTTGCGGGTGGCGCCGGCCTTTTTCAGCTTGGCCAGCGGCTCGCCCCGCGAATATTCCTGCTGCCAGACAGAGCCGTCGCGCCAGATTTCCAGACTTAATTCTTCGCTGAGCGCGTTGACGCAGGAAACTCCCACGCCGTGCAAGCCGCCGGAAACCTTATAGCTGGAAGAGTCGAACTTGCCCCCGGCATGCAGCTTGGTCATCACCACCTGGGCAGCGGAAACCTTTTCGCCATCGATGACCATGTCGTCGACCGGAATGCCACGGCCATTATCGATCACGGTAATGGAGTTATCGATGTGAATGGTGACCTCGACTTTGTCCGCGTAGCCGGCCAGGGCCTCGTCCACCGAGTTGTCAACCACCTCGTAGACCAGGTGATGCAGGCCGAGCTCGCCGGTAGAACCGATGTACATGGCAGGCCGCTTGCGCACCGCTTCCATGCCGCCCAGTACCTTGATGGACTCCGCGGTATAGTCTTCCGCGGCTGCCGCGCCGTTTCCATTGCGCGCATGGTCTGCCGCGCTGCTGCCAGTGTGGTTCTTGGAAGAATTTTCTGCTGCTGGACCAGTTACCGTTTCTTTGGAAGCCAATCGAACTCCGATCTCAAATGCCCGCAAACATCGGGCACGGATAGAAACAATGGACGCGAAGGCAATGATGTCCCGCTCTCGTGAGAGCGGATTCTCCCAGGTACGGTGGTCCCGCCTGCACCACTTAAACCCGCCAGGAAAATTTTCCCTGGGCACGCATAACTACTTGAAATTACGCGTATTTACCGCAAACCGAACCCATACTAATTTTACCACAGACGACTCTCTGCCGTGGCGTGTAAGTGTTGTAGTTTTATAGGGTTACAAGCAAGGATCGCAGATAGCAATCGCCGCTCAAAAAACTAAAGGGCCGTGCAAAACCCCCACCTTGATCGCGCCAAAAGAGGACGCGAAGTAGGCCATCCAGGGGGCTTCGTAAAAAATGCAGCGCTGGTCCCGCCAAGCGGGGCCGGCTGTGGCGGGGGATCTCCAGACCCGCGCACAAGCTACACCCCCCAGTTGTCATCCTGGACGGAGCACCCGCCTCCTTCTTCCAACCCGCCTCTCTTGCGGGTCGGGGCGGGTGCGCAGTGAAGAGCCTGCCCCGAGCGCAGTCGAGGGGATCTATGTATTTTCCGAATCGCACCGCGCATGCAGAAAGAATGCATAGATCCCTCGACTCGGCCGCAAGAACGCGGCTGAGCCTCAGGATGACAACCTTCCATCCGATCCACGCCCATACACAAAGGATGCTGCCTGCGCGGATGCCACCAGAGCCTGAGATTATTGCTTGGATTTGCCGGGACCGTGAGCGCCCACATTGGCGGAAGTGAACTTCAGGGTGTTCAACGAGGCGATCAGCGAGTCGATTTGTGCTTCCGATGAAGCCACGAACTGAAATCCCAGCGCATAGCCACGGTCGAGGGTCACGAGGATGGCCTGTATTCCCTCGTCTTCACCGGCGCGGTGGAGCTCGGCGCGCGCGAATCGTCTGCCGGCAAAGGTGTATTCCTGGTTGGCGACCACAAGCTTGGCGCCATCTTTTTCCAGCAGCCCGGTGAGTTTGGCGAAATACCCGGAGGGACCGCCCGTATCGCGCCCCGCCTGCTCCAGTTTATCGGCAAAAATCACGATTCCTTGCCGGGTGTCGTCCTCTGCTGGCGGCCCGTATGCCGCCAATAATACAAATGCTTGTTTTGCCTCGTCCTCTTCCCCTTCCATAAGATCTTCCATTACCTCGAATTGCTCGGGGAATAGATAGGTGAAGGCGAAATAGTCGCTGGTATACCGGTTGTGATCGACCGTGCCCTCATCCGGTGATGGCGCCACCGGCCGGCTCGTGGTGGTTTTCTGATCAGACGCTTGGGGGGCAGATTTGGTGTTGGCCTGGGGAGAAGCTTGGGCGGCCTGCGCCAAAAGAAGAAGGAAGACCAGAAAAGAAACAGTGGCGGCTCTCACTCAACTATCGTAGCAGAGAGAATCAGGGGGAATTTGGGATTTCGGAATTCGGTAATTTAACACCTAACGCAGAACCGCAGGACCACAGAAAGAACCAGGTTTAAAACCGTTCTCTTGTTATGTTCTGCCTTTCTGCGGTTCTGTGTTAGGTGTTAGGACAATCCTAGATTCGCATCGGCATTACCACGTAGCGGTAGTGGAACTCAGCGCCGTCGCCATTCTCATTGGGACGCAGTTGGCCGGCGGATTGTGCGTCCTTCAACTCCAGGCGGACTTCGCCTGCACTGACCGCCTTCAAAAAGTCGAGCAAGTATTGTGAATTAAATCCAATGGTAAGAGGATCCGACTGGTACGAAGTCTCAATCACATCCTCGGCTTCGCCCGCTTCGTTGGAGTTAGCCAGCAAACGCACCTCATTGTTGTCCAATTTCAAACGGATGGCGCCACTGCGCTCGTCGGCAAACTGGGCTACGCGTTGAATGGCGCTAGTAATATCCTCACACTGCATAACGACAAATTTATTATTCTCGCGTGGTAGTACGGCCTCATAATTCGGGAACTGGCCGGTCAGTTTACGCGCCGTCAGAAGCCGGCCGCCTACCCGGAAGAACAGCGACGCCTCATCTTCGGCAAATTCGAGATACTCAGGCTCTCCCTGCTGTAACAGTGTCATGAGCTCGTGCATTGCCTTTTTGGGGATCAGGGGCCGGCGCTCTGCCGATACGTCAAATTTCTCCTTCGTATTCTCAATATGCGCCAGCCGGTGGCCGTCGGTCGCTACCATGGCAATCGATTCCGGCTTCAACACCAGTAAGGCCCCGTTCAAGGTATATCGCGAGTCCTCATTGGAAATGGCAAAAATCGTGCGAGCAATCATCGTACGCAGGGTTTGGGCGGGAATACGCACGACTCCAACCGAGGGAAAATTAGGCAACGCCGGAAAGTTCGCCCGCGCCATGCCTACCATCTTGGTGCTGGAGCGTCCTGCCCGGATGCTGACCCAATGATTATCTAAAAGCTTCAGACTGACGTCCCCATCCGGCAGCAGCTTCACGTAATCGAAAAGCTTACGCGCCGGAATAGTACACGCCCCCTCTTTCTTCACTTCCGCCCGGCAGGAGGTTCGAAGGCCCAGATCGAGATCCGTAGCGGTGATTGCTAGTGTGTCTCCTGCCGCCTCAAAGAGAAAGTTCGACAGAATCGGGATCGTGGTTTTGCGCTCAATCACGCCCTGCGTAGCCGTGAGTTCATGCAAAAGCGCGCCCCTGCTGACTGTAATTTCCATGGAGCCTCCGATCCCGGCGAGTTCTTTCTGGCGCCTCAACCGGGGAGCCCGCAAACCTGCTGCTAACGCTTACCTTATACCAAAACCTGCAAGCGAAGAACAGCAGTAGTAGTAGGGGGGCCGGAAATGTGGAAAAAGCGGTCAACCCCGCGACTAGCTACCTGTTCGGCTGTACGGATCGTGTGCAGTTTCCGGTTGTCTCGTAGGGCAGGTGAGGAATAACCGTCGGCAGGACTCCGGACGACCCTAATCCTGCACAGCTTTCACATGACGTTAACAATCGAGACCGGTGAAAACCGGTCCGCAAAGTGGAAAACCAGGGCGACTGCAATGTTTCTCGCCAGTTACCGGCAGCAACCGCTGTGGATACCAAGACATTAAACAAAAGGGGATACATGCTGTAGCGCGTAAGTCAATCCCTACTGCTCGGCCTGTAGGGCGTTGAAAGTTGATTCTGCGCCACCGGGTTCTGCTGGGCGGGATCTAGGTTAGGCAAGCGTTGGGTTCGTCGGGCTGAAGAGGCTGCGGAAAAGTCAGTTTCGGAAGGGGGCACGACGGAAGTCGTGCCGCTACCCATTGAAAATAAATTGGGCTTTAGCCCCCGAGGGTGAAAACGAAAAGCGACAGGGGCCTCAGGAATTTAACACTTCTGTAACTTTATTCAGCAACCGGTTCAAATCTTTATCGCTCTTGCGTTGCTCTTCAATCTTACTAACCGAATGCAAAACCGTGGTATGATGCTTACCGCCAAATTGACGTCCAATTTCCGGCAGCGAGCAATCGGTCATGTGTTTCGCCAGGTACATGGCAACTTGCCGGGGAAAGACGATCGCGCGTGAATTATTTTTGGCCTTGATCTCCAGCACCCGCAATCCAAATTGCTCGGCTACCACCTTTTGAATCGAATCGACCGTGACCTTGCGAACCTGCGCCTCGATCATGTTCTTGAGCACTTCCTGGGCGTAGGCCACGGTAACCGGATTCACACTGTCGAGGGAAGCCTTGGCCACCAGGCGAATCAAAGCGCCTTCCAGCTCCCGCACATTCGACCGGATATTCGAGGCAATAAAGAGAGCCACATCGGTGGGCAAGGCCGAGCGCTCCAACTCCGCCTTTTTCATCAAGATGGCAACTTTGGTTTCCAGATCGGGCGGCTGAATATCGGCAATCAGACCCCATTCAAACCGGCTGCGCAGGCGGTCTTCCACTTCCGCCAACTCCCGGGGAGGACGATCGCTGGCAACCACAATCTGTTTTTGCGCCTCATGCAGGGTATTGAAGGTGTGGAAGAATTCCTCCTGGGTCCGTTCCTTCTGCGCCAAAAACTGCACGTCATCGATAAGCAGCACGTCCAGAGAACGAAATTTATCCCGAAACCCGGTCATCTTGTCGTACCGGAGGGAATTAATCATTTCGTTGGTGAAAGCCTCACTGGTGATATAGCGCAACGCCAGTTGGGGATACAGCTTTTTGATCTCATGCCCAACAGCCTGCATCAGGTGGGTTTTCCCCATGCCTACGCCGCCGTAAAGGAAGAGCGGATTGTAGGCGCGTGACGGCCGTTCGGAAACCGCCCGGGCTGCCGCGTGGGCAAACTGGTTGCCATTGCCGATTACAAAGGCCTCAAACGTGTACTTGGGATTGAGCTGGGCGGCGCCGTCCCAGTCGAAGCGCGTCTGCATCATCACCCCGGGCGCCGGCGCGGCCGCCGGATCATTGCCCCGGGTGCGAGTGGCAGCGGCACGGGAGGCCTCGGGTTCTGCCGCGATGAACTCGACATCGTCAAAGCCCAGGCCCAGGTTGTCCAGCGCTTCCTGAATCAGATCTCCGTATTTTTCGCCGATATGCTTGAACTCAAGCGTCGGCACCCGCACGAAGATCTTGCGGTCATTGCAATGACTGTAGCGGGTGGGTTTCAGCCACATGTCATACGAATGCCGGTTAATCTTTTTTTCCAGCGATTCCAGAATCCGCACCCATGGGTTGGGCGTCGCAACAGTGGTCATCACCGACATAACGTAGTTCCATGCGCGGCTGCGCTAGGCTTTACGGCAAAAACAAATTCCCGCGCGGGGCTTAGCCCCGCGTGAAAACCTAAGCTTGTCAAAGGAACTCCCAAACTGAGGACTACATGTCCTGCTCACACGTAATTGCTATGCTGGACCCGGTCACATTTTTCCTCCACTCAAATTACGTGTAAGCTGTGTTGGGATACTAGCACGAAATTCTTCGGCTGTGCGAAATGTTGCACCGCCCAAATCAGTGAGTTAGCGATTATCTCTTGCAGCGAGTCTCTCATGTTGCAGCACCGGCAGTGCAATCCCGCACTGAAGCAGTGATGTTGCCTTGTTGGCGGAGAAATTCGCATGAACCCAACCGGTAAACCCGAGGGTAGAGCTTCGCTTCCCGCCGGCAGCGATCCGGCGCACGACGTACTGCGCGCCGAAGTCCGCCCTTTAACGGCCGTCTTTGCGCCGCGCACGGTCGCCGTGGTCGGAGCCAGCGAGAAACCCGGCAGCGTAGGGCGCAATGTGTTGTGGAATCTGCTTAGCAACCCGTTTGGCGGAACCGTGTTCCCGGTTAATCCGAATCGGCAAAGTGTTCTGGGCATCAAGAGCTATCCCTCGCTGGCCGATGTGCCGGAAGCGGTGGAGCTGGTGGTGGTTACCACCGCCGCGGCGCTGGTGCCGGACGTAATCTCCGAATGTGTATCCACCGGCGTGCAGGCCGCCATCATCATTTCTGCCGGGTTTCGCGAGACCGGGGCGGAGGGGCTCAAGTTAGAAATGGAGATTAAGCAGCGGCTGCGGGGCAGTCGTTTGCGTATTATCGGTCCCAATTGCCTGGGGGTCATGAATCCGCTCACCGGCTTGAACGCCACTTGGGCCCAGAATATCGCGCGCCCAGGCAATGTGGCCTTCATCAGTCAGAGCGGCGCTCTGTGTTCAGCCGTGCTGGACTGGAGCCTGCAGATGATGGTGGGCTTCAGCGCCTTCGTGTCGGTCGGTTCCATGCTGGATGTGAGCTGGGGCGACCTGATCGACTACTTCGGCGACCATAGCCGTACCCACGCGATCGTCTGCTACATGGAATCCATCGGCCATGCGCGCGCCTTTCTTTCTGCGGCCCGCGAGGTTTCCCTCGCCAAGCCGATCATCGTGATCAAAGCCGGTCGTACGGAAAGCGCGGCCCGCGCCGCCGCCTCCCATACCGGCGCGATGTCCGGCAGTGACGAAGTGTTGGAGGCCGCCTTCCGCCGCAGCGGAGTCTTGCGCGTGAACTCGATCGGCGACCTGTTTTACATGGCGGAGGTGCTGGCCAAGCAGCCGCGTCCGCGGGGGAACCGGCTGCTGGTATTGACCAATGCCGGGGGGCCGGGCGTGCTCGCGGCCGATGCTTTGGCGATGACCGGAGGCGTGCTGGCGAAGTTGGCGCCGGAATCGATAGAAAGGCTCAACTCCTTTTTGCCGCCGCATTGGAGCAAGGGGAATCCTATCGATATTCTCGGCGACGCCAGTCCGGAGCGAGTGGCCAAGGCGCTGCAAGTTGCCGTCAGCGAACCCAATGCCGATGGCCTGTTGATGGTTACGGCGCCGCAAGGTTTGACCAGCCCTACCACCATGGCCGAGTTGTTGAAACCGCATGCCAAAGGCACCGGCAAACCGGTGTTGGCCAGCTTCATGGGGGGCGCCGAAGCGGCGCCGGCCAATGAAGTATTGAATCACGCCGGCATTCCCACCTTCCCCTTCCCCGACACCGCCGCTACCGCGTTCACTTACATGTGGCGCTACAGTTATAACCTCCGCGGACTGTATGAAACTCCCGCAATTCGTGATGCGGCCGACCCCGACCGGAACGCGGCGGAGCAGATTGTGCGGGGCGTACGTGCCAGTGGACGAGAAATTCTGACGGAGTACGAGTCCAAGCAGTTACTGGCTGCTTACCGCATCCCGATCGTCGATACCAAGGTAGCGCGCAGTGAAGCGAAAGCCGTGGCGGCGGCCAAGGCGGTGGGCTTTCCGGCAGTGCTGAAGCTGTATTCGGAAACCATTGCGCACAAAACCGATGTCGGCGGCGTCCAGCTCTCCCTTGGCGACGCGAGCGCGGTGCGGCAGGCGTACCGACTGATTTACGACAACGTAACTCGCCTCCGCGGCGCGGAGCATTTTCTCGGAGTAACCGTGCAGCCGATGATGGCTAACGAGAGCGGCTATGAACTCATCATCGGCAGCAGCATCGATCCCCAGTTTGGACCGGTGTTGTTGTTTGGCTCGGGCGGGCAACTGGTGGAGGTCTACAAGGACCGCGCCCTGGCGCTGCCGCCGCTAAACACCACCCTGGCGCGGCGCCTGATGGAGCAGACGAAGATTTTCACCGCCCTGCAAGGCGTGCGTGGCCGGCGGCCGGTGGATCTGGATGCCTTGGAGCAGTTGTTAGTGCGCTTCAGCCAGTTGGTGGTGGAACAGCCCTGGATCCGGGAGATCGATATTAATCCCCTGCTGGCCTCCCCCGACCGGCTGGTGGCGTTGGATGCCCGGGTGGTGCTGCACGGAGCGGCAGTTAAAGAAGAGGACCTGCCGCGCTCCGCTATCCGCCCGTACCCCACGCAGTACGTGGAACCCTGGACCCTGAAGGACGGTACCCCCGTCCTGATCCGTCCTATTCGCCCGGAAGACGAGCCGCTGATGATCCGCTTCCACGAGAAGCTCAGCGAGCGCACCGTCTACTTGCGCTACTTCCAGCCGCTCAAGCTGAGCCAGCGCGTGGCGCACGAACGGCTCACCCGGATCTGCTTCATCGACTACGACCGGGAGATGGTGATGGTCACGCTACGCAAACACCCGGAAAGCGGCGAGGAAGAAATCATTGCGGTGGGCCGCCTGAGCAAGCTGCACGGCGTGAACGAAGCGGAATGTGCCGTGCTCATCGTCGATGAATGTCATCACCAGGGGCTGGGCACCGAACTCTACCGGCGCCTGCTGCAGATTGCCCGGGCGGAGGGCATCCAGCGCCTGGTTTCCACCATGCTGACCGAGAACCGCGAAATGCGCGCCATCTGCAAACGGCTCGGCTTCCACATCGAAGTCGACATGGAAGATCAGTTAGTACGCGCCGAAATCAGGCCGTAACAACAGCCACAAGCCACAAGCCAACATCAGGGCGGCAAGGGAATCTTATTTTTTCTGCTTGTGGCTTGTGGCTTGTGGCTTGCCGCTTGCCGTTGGTTCTATCCTTCCCACAATTCATCCCGCCCCAGCATGCCGATTCCGGCCGATTGCAACTGCTTCAGGGCAGCATCGGGATCATTGAAGCGGAAGATCAGGACGGCCTTCTCCCCGCGCCCGAACGGGAAAGCGTACATGTATTCGATGTTGATGGAGGTTCCCTCCAGGGCTTCCAGGACCCTGGCCAGGCCCCCCGGACGGTCCGGCACTTCGATCGCCAGCACCTCGGTGGGTTTCACCAGGAAGCCGGCCTCTTCCAGTAATTTCGCGGCCGCCCGCCAGTCGCGCACGATGATCCGCAGAATCCCGAAGCGTTGCGTGTCTGCCAGGCAAAGGGCGCGGATGTTGACGCCCGCCGCGGCCAGCAACCGGCAGGGGGCGACAATGTGGCCGGGCTTGTTCTCGGCAAATACGGAGAGCTGGGTGATCTTCATGATGATAGTCTCCGGTCGACCACTCGCCGCGCTTTCCCTTCGCTGCGCTGCAGCGTGCGCGGTTCCACCAGGACGATCTGTACGCGGATCTGAAGCACGCGTTCCATGGCTTCCGCCAGCTTATCCTGCAACGATTCCAGTGCCCCCACCGTATCGCTGAACATATGCGCGGTGACCTCGACCTGAATCTCCATCTGATCCAGCCCGTGTTCCCGCGTGAGGATAATCTGGTAATGGGGGAGAGTGCCCTCGAACTCCAGCAAGACGGTTTCGATTTGCGACGGGAAGACATTGACGCCGCGGACAATCAGCATGTCGTCGCTGCGCCGCCCGATGCGCCGCATGCGGCGCAAGGTCCGGCCGCAAGCGCAGACGCCGGGTACCAGTGCGGTGATGTCACGGGTGCGGTAGCGGATCAAGGGCATGGCCTGCTTGCTGAGGGTGGTCAGAACCAGCTCGCCTTCCTCCCCCTCGGGCAGGTTCTGCCCGGTTTCCGGGTCGACAATTTCGGGATAGAAGTGGTCTTCAAAAATGTGCAGGCCGTCCTGGCGTGCGCATTCGATGGCGACTCCCGGACCGATGATCTCGGAAAGCCCATAGATGTCATAGGCCTTGATGCCCGCCGCTTCTTCGATGTGACGGCGCATCGCCTCCGTCCAGGGTTCGGCGCCAAACACGCCCGCCCGCACGGGCAGCTTGCGCAGATCCACACCCAATTCGGACGCCCGGTCGACCAGGTGCAGAAAGTAACTGGGCGTACAGCATACGGCCGTTACCTTGAAATCGGACATCACCATGATCTGCCGGTCGGTGTTGCCGCCGGAAATGGGGATAACCGTGGCGCCCAGCGACTCCGCGCCGTAATGAGCGCCCAGACCGCCGGTGAACAGCCCGTAGCCGTAGGCGTTCTGCACGATGTCGCCGTGGTGCAAACCGCACGCCGCAAAGGAACGCACCATCACGGAAGACCACACCTCCAGGTCGGCCCGGGTGTAGGCGACCACGATGGGTTTGCCGGTGGTGCCGCTGGAGGCGTGCAGGCGCACGATATCCTGCATCGGGCTGGCAAACAAGCCAAAAGGATAGGTGTCGCGCAGGTCCGCCTTGACGGTGAAATCGAGCGCACTGACATCGCTGAGTGAGCGGATGTCCTCCGGGACCAGGCCGCGCGCCTCCATGCGTGAACGGAACAGCGGCACCTGGTCCCAGGCGCGCTTCACCACGGCGCGCAGCCGATGGAGTTGCAAACGTTCCAGCTCGGGCCGCGGGAGATAATCCAGCGCGCTGGCGGGTTGAAAAACGGATTCCACTACTTTCGGCATCGCCTGCCCCACAACGGGAATTCCAGACACGATTGGACAGAGATGAACCAGTGTAGCCGATCACGGAAGAGGCAGCCAAGCGCGCGATTCCGGCTAACAACCAGAAAAAGGGGTGCCCCACCCTCCGCCCAACCCCTACCCTCACGCCCGTCATTCTGAGTCCCGCGCCCGAAACAGCATTGGCAATTGCCCTTCCGCCGAGGCGCGGGGCGAAGAACCTATGCATTTCGGCCCTATCTGCCGCCGCCATTTGTGCGTAACCAAGAGCTCAAAGGTGCACGACTCGCCCCTCGTGCGCATTTCTCTTCGCCTGCAATCTGAAGTAGTGGATCGAACTGCGGGGGAAGTCCCAAATCCCGGATTCCAAAATCCCAAATCTCAATTCTCGTCGTCCTCGTATCTCCGTGTCCCTCCGCGTCCTTGAAGCCTGTCCTGAGCCTGTCGAAGGAATCCTCTGCGGTGAGAGGTTTTTCACCCCTTGCCGGTTCTATCGGTTCGCGACCTACCGGGCAGGCAGGGTTCTCCCGGGCGCTGGTGAAAAACTTCCGGCGGCCCGCCATCAAGTCCAGCGCGAAGAAAAAACTTTTTTGCAGCAACCGTGCGAGCCAAAAGGCTATCCAATAACTCAGTATCCGGTGCTCCCGTCCGCAGTGCGCAGTACGGTTGAGTTTCTGGGCCCGTTGGATGCTGCTGGCGGCCGAAAGGGAAGTGGCGCTAGCTGGAAAGCTCGCTGAATGGCTCAGATTTTCCATCGCAGCACAAATACCATCTCGCGATTCACGATGGTAGGGGCGTTTCTCTTCGTCGGAGTGCTACTTTGGCTCTTCATCCAAATGCAGCGCTCGGCCTACTACTCGCAGGTAGGTGTTCGCCCCAACCAACCCGTCCCCTTTAGCCACGCCCATCACGTAGGTGACGACGGAATCGATTGCCGCTACTGCCACACCTCGGTTGAAGTTTCCGGCTTTGCCGGCATTCCCCCGACGAAGACTTGCATGAACTGCCACTCTCAGATCTGGAGCAACGCTCCCATGCTGGAACCGGTTAGGCAAAGCTTTCGTTCCGGGAACTCGCTCGTCTGGCAGCGCGTCAATGCAGTACCCGATTACGTCTATTTCGATCACAGTATCCACCTGAGCAAGGGCGTGGGTTGTGCATCATGCCATGGTCCCGTCGACCGCATGCCCCTGATGTATGCCCAGAACACCTTGCAAATGGAGTGGTGCCTTAATTGTCATCGCTCGCCGGAAAAGTATCTGCGCCCGCGCGATCAGGTCTTCAACATGCGTTATGAGCAGCCCAGCGTTCGTTATCCGGTGGTCTTTGAAGGCAAAACGTACACCGATCAACTCGCGCTGGGTACCTATTTGAAAGCGAAATACCACGTTCGCAGCGTGCAGGACATCACAAGCTGTTCCACCTGCCACCGATAGAGCATACGAACGTAGCAGAGCACGATGGAGAGCAAAGACAAAACGACGCCTGCTTCGGTAGCGCATACTCCATTTACTGTCCTCAACTCCTCGTCCCCAGGCGACAGCCGGCCACGGGCAACGGGAAACGGGGAACGGGAAACGGATTCTATCTGCCCGGGCAAATTGGGCAAGCGGGAACTGCTGGAGGCGCGGGAAAAGCTGGCCGGCGGTACCGGTCCTGAGTATTGGCGCAGCCTGGAGGAGCTGGCTGGCAGTGAAGAGTTCCGCCGGGCGGTGCAGCGGGAGTTTCCGAAAGGCGCTTCGGAATGGCTGGATCCGGTTTCGCGGCGCGGCTTTATGAAACTGATGGGCGCCTCGTTGGCCCTGGCGGGACTGACCTCCTGTGTCCAGCAGCCGGTGGAACCCATCGTGCCCTATGTGCGGCAGCCGGAAGACGTCGTGCTCGGCGTACCTTTGTATTACGCGACCGCGATGACCCTGAACGGGTACGCCTACCCGCAACTGGTCACCAGCCACGAGGGCCGGCCCACCAAGATCGAAGGAAATCCCCAGCATCCGGCTTGTCTGGGAGGCAGCGACGTCTTTTCGCAGGCGGCGATCCTGGGACTATACGATCCGGATCGCGCCCAAACCAATCTGTATCAAGGTGAGATTCAGGCTTGGCTGTCGTTTCTGGGCGCCATCCGGGCGCAAGTGGCGGGGCAGCGAGCGCTGCGGGGCGCCGGATTGCGCTTCCTGACCCCCACGGTTTCCTCGCCTACCCTGGCCTGGCAGCTGCGCGTCATATTGCAGGCGTTTCCGGAAGCCAAGTGGTACCAATGGGAGCCGGTCAACCGCGATTATGTCCGCGCCGGAGCCCAGATGGCCTTCGGCCAGTATGTCGAGACCCGATATAACCTGCTCGAGGCTGACATCATCCTCTGCCTGGATGCGGAGATTTTTTCCCCGCATTTTCCGGGGAATCATATCTACGCCCGGCAGTTCGCCGCCCGCCGCAAGGCCGATTCCAACCTGGTCCCGATCACCGACGTGCTGAACCATCCGTTGCCCATTCGGCCCATGAACCGGCTGTACTCGCTGGAAAGCACTCCCGGGCTGGTCACTGCCAAGTCCGATCATCATCTGGCGCTGCCACCTTCCGAGATCGAGCGTTACACCCGCCTGATTGCCACCCGGCTGGGCATCAGTGCCGGCGGTGGGCAGCCGCGCAATCCTTACGAAGCGAAATGGGTCGACGGCTTGATTAAGGACTTGCAGGCGCATCGCGGCGCTTCGGCCGTGATCGCGGGAGATACGCAACCGCCAGTGGTGCACGCGCTGGTCCATGCCATCAACGAGCAATTGGGAAATGCCGGCAAGACCGTCATCTATACCGATCCCGTCGAGCAGAACCTGACCGATCAAACCGCCGGCCTGAAGGAACTGGTCGCGGACATGAAGGCCGGCAAGGTCGACCTGCTGATCATGAGCGACATCAATCCGGTCTATGACGCTCCGGCAGACTTTGATTTCTTGGGCGCCCTGCAGAAGGTTGCGGGCAAGATCTACCACGGCCTCTATCTCAACGAGACGGCGCCCTACTGCGACTGGTTTGTGCTGGGGACCCATTATCTGGAGCACTGGAGCGATGGCCGGGCTTTCGACGGCACTACGGGAATCGTGCAGCCGCTGATTGCGCCTATGTACGCCGGTAAGAGCCTGCACGAGGTGTTGAACGCCTTCACCAACAATCCCGACCGCTCGGGCTACGATACGGTACGGGGATATTGGCGGACGCAGGTGCCGGGCAGCGACGCGGATTTCGAAGCCTGGTGGCGGCAGGCGGTACACGACGGCTTCGTCGCCAACTCCGCTCTTCCGGCCAAACCGCTCAAGGTGAAGCTGGCGGCGCTTCCCCCGGAAGCCCCGGCCGGTCAGGGAATCGAGCTCGTCCTACGGCCGGATCCGTCCGTCTACGACGGCCGCTACGCCAACAATGGCTGGCTCCAGGAACTGCCCAAGCCGATGTCCAAGCTGACCTGGGATAACGCCTTGCTGGTAGGGCCCGCCATGGCCAAGCGTCTCAGTTTGCAATATGGCGACGTGGTGGAGATTCAGACCCCCGATGGCCGCAAAGTGGTGGGAGCTGTATGGGTTCATCCCGGACAGCCCGACAACACGGCGGCCACCTGCCTGGGCTATGGACGGACCCGCGCCGGCCGCACCGGCAACGGCGCCGGCTTCGATACTTACCCGCTGCGCACTTCCACGAAGCCTTATGCCGTACCCGAGGTGACGCTGCGCAAAACCGGCCAACAATACAAGCTGATTACCACGCAAGGCGCCCAGGATATGGAGAACCGCCACGTGGTGCGCGCGGCGGCGCTCAACCAGTACAAAGCGGATCCGGAATTCGCGCAAAAACTTGAACCCGAACCTTCCGGCCCGGAAACCCTGTACCCGAAGTACGACTACAGCCAGGGCTACGCCTGGGGCATGTCCATCGACCTGAACGCCTGCGTGGGCTGCAACGCCTGTATCATCGCCTGCCAGGCGGAAAACAACATTCCGGTGGTGGGCAAACAGGAAGTATCCCGCGGGCGGCACATGCACTGGCTTCGAGTGGATTCCTACTACCAGGGAGATCCCGCGAATCCGCGGGTTTTCTTCCAGCCGGTGCCGTGCATGCAATGCGAGAACGCCCCGTGCGAGATAGTCTGCCCGGTGGGTGCCACCACCCACAGCACCGAGGGTCTGAACGACCAGGTTTACAACCGCTGCGTCGGCACCCGTTACTGTTCCAACAACTGTCCCTACAAGGTACGGCGTTTCAACTTCTTCCTCTTCCAGGATTGGAATACTCCCCAACTGAAAATGGCACGCAACCCTGAGGTCACCATCCGCAGCCGGGGCGTGATGGAGAAATGTACTTATTGCGTGCAGCGGATAACCAAGGGCCGCATCAAGGCCGAAGAAGAAGACCGGCAGGTTCGCGACTATGAGATCCAGACCGCCTGCCAGCAGGCCTGCCCGGCGGGCGCGATCGTGTTTGGCAACATCAATGACCGGAACAGCCGGGTCGCCAAGCTGAAAGAACAGCCGCTTAACTACGGACTGCTGGCGGATCTGAACACCCGCCCGCGCACTACTTACCAGGCGATGGTATTCAATCCCAACCCGGAGATTCCGGAGCCCACGGAGCAGGAAGGCTGATGGCGGAAGTACGCGAAGGCGAAATCATGAACGTGCAGCATGGGCGCCCCGCCGTGCTGCTGCCGGGACACGACTACGGCACCATCACCGACAAGATCAGCGGCATTGTCTTCTCCACCCATACCCCAATCGCCTGGTGGTTCGCATTCTTTCCCGCGCTGGCTTTGATCGGCCTTCTCGGCATGGCGGCCACTTACCTGTTCTACCAAGGGGTCGGCATTTGGGGCATCGAGATCCCTGTAGCCTGGGGCTTTGCCATCATCAACTTTGTCTGGTGGATCGGGATCGGGCATGCGGGCACGCTGATTTCCGCCATTCTGCTGCTGCTAAAGCAAACCTGGCGCAACTCCATCAACCGCTTTGCCGAAGCCATGACGCTGTTCGCGGTCATGTGCGCCGGCATGTACCCCATCTTTCACCTGGGGCGTCCCTGGCTGGCCTACTGGTTGTTCCCGTATCCGAACACCATGACGGTGTGGCCGCAGTTCCGCAGTCCGCTGGTGTGGGACGTCTTCGCCGTCTCCACGTACTTCACGATTTCGCTGTTGTTCTGGTTCACCGGCCTGGTTCCCGATCTGGCGACCTTGCGCGATAGCGCCCGGAACCGATGGGCCAAGATGATCTACGGCATGCTGGCCCTGGGATGGCGCGGTTCGGCCCGCCATTGGAAGCGGTATGAGTCGGCTTACCTGTTCCTGGCGGGTTTGGCCACACCCTTGGTGCTCTCCGTGCACACGGTGGTGAGTTTTGACTTCTCGATCGCCATTCTTCCCGGATGGCACGCGACTATCTTCCCGCCTTATTTCGTGGCGGGCGCCGTTTTTTCCGGCTTCGCCATGGTTCTGATCTTGGCCATCCCGATTCGCCGGGTTTACGGCTTGCAAGACGTAATCACCATGCGCCATTTGGACAACTGCGCCAAAGTGATGCTGGCCACGGGATTGATCGTGGCGTACGGCTATTTCGCCGAAGTGTTCTTCTCCTGGTATGGGGCGAACCCCTACGAGAAGTACATTACCTGGAACCGCGCTCACGGACCTTATGCCGCCGTCTATTGGGCGACTATCCTCTGTAACGTGGTTATCCCGCAGTTGCTATGGCTGCGCAAGGTACGTTTCTCGCCGGTCCGTCTGTTCTTTGTATCCCTGGTTGTATTGATGGGCATGTGGTTTGAACGGGTAATGATCGTGGTCATCAGCTTGCACCGCGACTTCCTGCCCTCTTCCTGGGGAATCTATATTCCCACCCGCTGGGACTGGGCGATCTTTTTCGGCACGATCGGCTTCTTCCTGGCGGCGTTCTTGCTGTTCATCCGTTTGCTTCCCATGATCTCGATCTTTGAAATGCGGCACCTGGTGCGCGAGACGACGGAGGAGGCCAAACTGCTATGACGCCTCCCGTTTACGGCTTGATGGCCGAATTTGAAAGCCCCGCCGAATTGTTGCGGGCCACGCGGCGCGCCTACTCCGACGGTTACCGCCGCATGGATGCCTACTCCCCATTTCCCGTCGAGGATCTGCCGGAGGCGTTGGGAGTGCATAAGGACCACGTTAACCTGATCACCTTGGCGGGCGGCATTCTGGGCGGGCTTACGGCCTACGGGTTGCAATGGTGGATCAACACCATAGCTTACCCGCTCAACATTGGCGGCCGGCCGTTTCATTCCTGGCCGTCTTTCATCATTGTGACCTTTGAAATGACGATTTTGTTTGCCGGCATTGCGGCCGTGGTTGGCATGTTCGCGCTGAACGGGCTGCCACTGCCTCATCACCCGGTGTTCAATACGCCGGGATTTGAAAGTGCCACCCGGGACCGTTTCTTCCTGTGCATTGAATCTGTCGATCCGCGCTTTGAGCTGGCCGGAACCCGCGCGTACCTGGAAGGGCTCAGCCCTATCCGTGTTGTGGAGGTGCCGAACTAAATGCTGGCAGGCACAACCGAGAACGGGAAACGGGAAACGGGAAACGGGAAACGGTGTCTCCTCGTCATGCTCATCGGCCTGTGCGCGATTCTCGCCGGTTGCCGCGAAGACATGCAGCTTCAGCCGCGGATCGATCCGTTGCGCCGCAGTGACTTCTATGCCGATTTGCGCTCGGCGCGCCCGTTACCCCTGGGCACGATTCCCCGCGAGGCGACGGTCACCGACCCCTACTTCTATAGCGGCTATGTGGGCAAGGACCTCGGCAATTACATGCCCTTCCCGGTAACCCGGGAGGTGCTGGAACGCGGCCGCGAACGTTTCGATATCTTCTGCGCTCCCTGCCACTCGCGCCTGGGCGATGGGAACGGGATGGTAGTGCAACGCGGCTACCGACGTCCGCCTTCGTACCACATTGACCGGCTGCGCAATGAGCCGCTGGGCCATTTCTTCGACGTCATCAGCAATGGATTTGGCGCTATGCCGGATTATGCCGCCCAGATACCGCCCTACGATCGCTGGACGATTGTGGCTTACATCCGGGCGCTACAGCTTAGCCAGAACGCGCCGGCCAATGTGGCGCCTGCGGGCGTCCAGTTGCCGTCCGTACCGCCGCCTACCAGCGGGACTCCGGGGAGCGGAGCCACGCTGCTGCAACCGGGTCCTTCCGGCGGTGCGCCGGCAGCACAATCCCCGGCCATTCCGCCAAAGCCCAAGGGTACTTCATCGCAGGAGAACGGGAATAAGCAATGAGTTCACCCGCCCAACACGACAACTTCCTGCCTCCCGCGGCCGTGCAAATTTGGCAAAAGCGCGCGGCTGGAGTTGCCGTTCCCCTGACCGTGGCTGCGATCGTGGGCTGGGTGCTGGCCTACGTTCAGCCCGGCAACGACGAGTTCTATCGCGCCTACCTGCTGGGCTACATGTGGCTGCTGGGGTTGTCGTTGGGCTCTTTGGCGCTGCTGATGCTGTATCACACGACCGGCGGCGACTGGGGTACGGTGATCCGGCGGCCTTTGGAAGCCGCGGCCCGCAATTTGTGGGCGTTAGCAGTCGGCTTCATCCCCATCCTGCTGGGCGTGCATCGTCTGTATCCCTGGGCGAAGCCGGAGGTCGTGGCCGAGAGCGCCGACCTGCGGCGCATCGGTCCGGTGTACTTAAACGTTCCTGAGTTCGCGTTGCGTGCGGGGTTGTACTTCATCGCGTGGATCGCGCTGATGGTGTGGCTGACGCGGGCCTCGGACCGGCAGGACCGGGAAAGCGTGGTACTGGATGTTCCGTTGCGCCGGGTCGGCGGCGCAGGCCTGGTGGTTTACGCTTTGACTCTGACCTTCGCCTCGGTCGACTGGGTGATGTCACTTTCCCCCCTCTGGTCTTCGACCATTTATGCCCTGTTGTACATGGCGGGGCAGGGAATGATCGCCCTCAGCCTGGCCGTCGCCGTTTTGGCGGCACTGATGCGGTACGAACCGATGGGGCATATCGTCAAGCCGGACCAGTTTCTCGACCACGGCAAGCTGCTGCTGGCTTTCACCATGCTGTGGGGATGGTTCACCCTCTCGCAGTGGCTGATCATCTGGGCGGGCAACCTTCCGGATGAAATTTCCTGGTACCTGGACCGTTCCAGCCCCGGGTGGCATGCCTACGCTTTCTTCGTCGTGCTGGCCCAGTTCTTTGTCCCGTTTTTCATCCTGCTGTCGCGCGACTTTAAGGCCGACTATCACAAGCTTGGGAAACTGGCGCTTTACCTCATCTTTATCCGTTACTGCGATTTGTTCTGGTACATCATGCCGAGCTTTGCCGACCGCAGGAACCATTTCGGCTATTCCTGGCAGTACGCCGTGGTTCCGGCGGCCATGTTGAGCTGGTGGCTGGTGCTGTATTTCCGCCATCTAAGCAAGCGGCCGCTGCTGGCGGTGCGCGACGACCACGTCAAGATCATGCTGGAAAAGGGTCATGAGTATGAACGCGAACGAGCCTGAGACCACGGCGCAAGAAGAGATCCGCAATCCGGAGGTCACCTACGACACCACGGACCTGAGCGTCCGCGCCGTCGTCTGGTTCCTGATCTGCCTGGCGGTCGGCGGCGCGCTCATCACCTTCGTCGTGTGGGGCGTGTATAGGCACATAGCGAACATCGCTCCCGGGCGTCCCGGCACGGTCCCGATCGGCAATAACGTCGCGGATTTGGCGGCCGCGGGCGGCGATCCGGCATTGCGGTTCCCCCCGCCACGCCTGCAACCCGATCCGGTAGCCGATTTCAATAAGTTCCGCGTGCTCGAAGAAGAAAGGCTGAACAGTTATGGGTGGATGGATCAAGCCCAGGGCAGGATCCATATTCCCATTGAGCGCGCGATCGAGTTGACCGCGGCCGCCGGACTGCCGGTACGGCCCGGAGCTTCCGGGTTCCCGCCGCATGGGCCGGCGCCGCCGGGCGATCGCGGGGCGGCCGGCGGCATCAACCTTTCGTTCGCCGAACCCGGTTCCTCAGCCCCGGCGGCGGAGACGAACAGAGGATCGCAATGAAGCAGAGAATTACGCAGCGAAACACGAGTCGCGGGGAAGCCCCGGAAGGCGCGATGAAGGTTGGACACCCAGCCGCACAAAGCATGCTGGGTGCCCCACCCTCACCGCCCTGGGGTTGGGCGGTTAGGGTGGGGGTTTTTTCAGTCCCGCGCCATGTTCTCTTAGCGACAGTGGTTCTGTTGATAGTGTCCATTCCATCCCTGGCGCAGATGACCAGCGGGCCGGTCGGAGTTCCGGCGCAGGATTTGCCCCCCAGCCTGGCCAATGTGCGTTTTGACCAGAAACTGGATGCCCAAGTGCCGCTGGATGCGGTCTTTCGCAATGAATTCGATCAGCCGGTCCACTTGGGCGACTACTTCAACCAGGGCAAACCGGTAATTCTTTCGTTGGTTTATTTCGACTGTCCGATGCTGTGCACCGAAGTGCTGAACGGGTTGAGCAGTTC
>Ga0326727_10011231_pt1 | contig 20962 bp, 21 predicted proteins | sample MB2enrmetagenome_FD_207643 | JGI IMG/M metagenome (GOLD analysis project Ga0326727, IMG submission 207643) | Lab enriched peat soil microbial communities from McLean, Ithaca, NY, United States - MB29MY | ecosystem: Environmental > Terrestrial > Soil > Wetlands > Peat | place: USA: New York...
CCGATCTCGGCGAAGCTGGAGCTCCTGAAAAGCTCTCCGAACCCTTCCAGCTCCTTCTCGAAGTAAGGCCGAACGGTCTCCACTGTTACGTCCCTCTTAGACACACCTGTCCCCCCAAGGAATGTCAGCACGTCCCCCTCTCCGCCGAGGAAGTCCTTGACTGCGCCCGCTATCATCCGGGCGTCGTCTGAGATGAGGAGCCTCTTCAGGACCCCATGCCCCAGGCCTGTGATTCGCTTCTCGGCTACGTCCCCGGATTCGTCTTCAAACTCCCTTCCTCGCAGCTTCGACAGGTACCTGCTCGAACTCACTGTCGCCACTACGAATCCGAGCCTTCTCTGCCCCCCAGCCCTGTGCTTCTCATGCGGTCTCAAGGAGCTTCTTCACCTTGCTCGTGACCCTGATCCCTTCTATCCTCGTCACCGGATACTGACCCTTCTGGTCCTTCTCGTACTGCTTTACTGCGTCCCAAACGTTGAGAAGGGCGACTGCGACTGCGACGAGAGCCTCCATTTCCACTCCGGTCCGTTCGCGAGCCGAGACCGATGCTGTGACCTCGACCCCGTCATCCTTCAACAGCGGGGTGACCTCGACCTCGTCGAGCCTTAGTTGATGACAGAGCAGGACGATATCAGAGGTCTTCTTCGCGGCCGTCACCCCTGCCAGCCCCGCCAGCGAGAGCGGGTCTCCCTTCTCGACTGTCCCTTCCCTGATCCGCCTAACGGTGGCCGGGCTCAGGCAGATCGCCCCGACTGCCTTTGCCTCCCTCACTACCATGGGCTTCCCCGAGACGTCAACCTGCTTGAATGACACGGCCTCGAGTCTACGGCAGCCGGTTATAGCTTCTCCTCGGGGCTGGGGAACGGGACAGGGTGTAAAGACAATTGTCTAGGGGGCAGAACACATGCCGGCACCAGCGATCCTCTTCTACCACGGAGGGAGGTTCGCAGGTTAGAATTCGGAAGCCGTTGGTGAGAGATTCGAACCTCGCGTCGACGGAAGCGGCAGTTGGTCGAAGAGGTGAGGCTTGGGGCCTAGCCTAACCAATCGAGGCCTGTCCCTCGGCTCTCAGGCTCTTGCTCGCGATCGTCTTCCCGTGCTTCACGGCGACGACCTCCGCCATGATGCTGAGGGCAATCTCGAAGGGGGTGATGCTCCCGATGTCTGCTCCGGCAGGGGTGTGTATGCATCCCAGGTAGGCCTCGGAGACCCCCCGTTTCCTCAGTTCCCTGCCGGCGTCCGCCGCACGCTGTTTGCTGGCCATCATCCCAACGTACCTGACCGGACTCCTTCCTATGGTCTGAAGTGTGTCTGCGTCTCTTTCTCCCTTGGTCAGTACCACCACCGAGTCACCCGGGTGAAACTCGAATTTCGAAAGGTCGAAGTCCGAGTCCCTGATCAGTTTGTCGGGCTCCTGAGTTAGCTCCGGGCTGTGGTCGATGACTACGACTTCGAAGTCCAGCAATCTCCCTAGCCTTACCAGAGCATCTTCGACTTCGTCCTTCCCCCCTTGGCCGATGAGCACGAGTCTCTGGAGAGGGAGATATGGTTCCACATAGATCTCCATGACCCCCCCGCAGTTGGTCTCCACATGGATTTCATCGTCGGTCTGGCTCTTTATGACTGCCTCCACCGCTTTGTCGACACTCTCCAAGTAGACCTTGACGATTCTGGGTGTCCCTGTGCTGAGCACCTTCTTAGCAGTGTGTACTATGGCAGACTCGGGACAAGCCCCGCCCAGGGTCCCGTACAGCACTTGCCCGCTCCCGGATATCACCACCTTGAACCCAGGCTTCCCCAGCGATGACCCTTCGGTCTTCACCACTGTGGCCACTGCGAAGGGTTCCCCCCTAGCGGCAAGCTCGTCTGTCAGGCGGGTGAACTCTGTCGGCTTCATCCTCTAGTAATCTCGGAATCCGCGTTATTTACTTTTGGAGGAGGGAGCCAAGCCTGCCGCACCCGGCGCTGCGGACCTCCAACTCCCAGGGTGCCCACCGTCAGGTTTAACCCGAGTCCGATGAGGATGAGAATGTCGGCAGTCGTTGATCACCGGGCTTATCCTGGCCGCAGGCCTCTCAAAGCGGATGGGGAAACCTAAACAGGGTATGCTGCTCTCTGGAAGGACGATCCTCGACATGTCAACAGACGCCTTCCTGTCTTCGTCTGTTGATGACGTCATCGTCATCGTTAACCAGCCTCACTCGCCGAAACGCGGAACGGGCCCCCGCCTCAGGTACGTGGCAAACCCGAACCCCTCTTGTGGCCTCAGTTCGTCCCTGAAACTCGGCATCCATGCGGTTGACAGTGGAAGCGAGGCTGTCGTAGTGGGCCTGGGGGACAAGCCTCTGGTCCTCCCGGAAACCATCGATGCCGTGGTAGCCGCCTACCGACGGACCGGCGCCAGAATCGTGGTCCCTGTCTATGAAGGAAGCAGGGGGAACCCAGTCCTGTTCCAAAAGGCCATGTTCGGCTTCATCCTCGAACTCTCCGGGGACGTCGGTGCAAAGGAAGTGATTGGCAGGCACGAGCACGAGGTGTTGGAGCTGCCGGTCAATGATCAAGGAATTCTCCTCGACATTGACACACCCTCGGACATTGACAAGGCCCTTGCTCTCTTGGCGTCCAGGGACAGGTCACACTGACGAGAATCCAGGAAGCAGGACCGCCTCGACCACCTGCCCCTCCTTCAGCTTTGCCACTTCCTGGGGCACAATGGCGAAGGCGTTCGAGGCCGTAAGCAGGGACATAGATTCCGTCTCTGCGACCATCGGCTCGGCTGATATGGACGAGCCGTTCCCAGACACCCTGAGGTAAGCCACCTTGGTGAAGCGCCTGTAGCTCTCCCTCGCTTCCCAATCCCCGGACAGCCTGACAGGCAACTTTGTCACTAGTTTGGCTCCCCCCAAGAGTTTGCTTATCAGTGGCAGAGCCAGCACGAGGAAACAGTTCATGGCCGCCTGAATCGGACCCGGCATCATGATTACAGGCCTTCCATCGACGACAGCTCCCCCGGTCACCCTCCCTCTGTCCAACATCAGCCCGTGGAAGATGGCATCTGGGCGAAGCTTCATGATCGCCAGTTCCCCTAGGTCGCGAACTCCCATCGACGTCCCTCCCATCATCAAGACAACGTCCGAACGGCGGAGAGCGCCCGTCAGGGCCACCGACAACCTCTGAGTGTCGTCTGGGACGATGCCCAGGTGTACGGGTTCGCACCCGAGTTCAACAAGAATACGAGAGAAGATAGGCCCATGGCTCTCCACCACTTTCCCGGGTACTGGTCTGGGCGAGTCTGTCAATTCGCTCCCCGTCGCTAGGAGCCCGACCTTCGGCCTTCTGAACACGCTCACCGACTTCACCCCGAGTTGAATCAGCATCCCTGCGTCCTGGGCCTTCAGCACCTTGCACTTGGGCAGAATCAGGTCCCCCCTCCTCAGGTCAGCCCCGGCCCTGTACACGTTCTGCCATGCATCCAGGGTCTTTGTTGTTCCTACCTTACGGCTGCGCCTCCTCGCGTCCTCCACCTTCAGCACCGAATCCGACCCCGCCGGCAGACTCGAACCGGTAGAAACGATCAAAGCTTCGCCGCTCTCCAACCTCGCTTCCCTGGTATCTCCCAGGCGTGTCTCTCCGCGGACATTCAACCAAACAGGCCACCCCCTCCTTGCCATGGCCAAGTCCGCCGTCCTCACGGCGTAGCCGTCCATTAGAGAGGTGTCGTTGGCCGGAACGTCTTTTGTTGCGACAACATCTTCGGCTAGGACGCGCCCGTAGGCGCTTCGCGGGTCCACTGTTTCGACCCGGAGCCTGAGCCTGCTCCTCGTCTCCAGCACCTCCAACGCGTCGGCGACTGCTATGTACTTCCTCAGCCGCTGCATAGATCCAGTACGCTACTCTGTGGCTATATCCATTCCCACGACCAAGTTTAAAATGCGGACATAAGGGGAAGGCACAAAGGAGTCAAGATACAAGTTGGAGTCATCGGAGTCGAAGACCCTCTCGGGAGTGGACGTCAAACCCTTCCACTCCCCTTCAGACTCTCTCCCAGTGAAGGAGGCGCCAGGAGAGTTTCCCTATACCAGGGGGATATACGCCGAGATGTACAGGAAACGGCTCTGGACGATGAGGGAGTACCTAGGCTTCGGCACTTCGGAGGAGACAAACAGGAGACTCAAGTTCATGCTGGAGCAGGGCCAGACCGGCCTGAGCCTGGCCTTCGACCTTCCGACGCAGCTCGGCCTCGACTCTGACAACGCCAAGGCACTGGGGGAGATTGGGCGAGTAGGAGTCGCTGTGAGCATGATCAACGATATGCGCAAAGTCTTCAGTGGAATCGACCTCGGGAAAGTGAGCACGTCTATGACAATCAACGCCACTGCCCCAATCCTCTTCTCGATGTACGTCGCCATCGCAGAGGAGTGTGGAATCCCTAGGGGCGAAATCAGGGGGACGGTTCAGAACGACATCCTGAAGGAGTACCTGGCGCGCAATACGTACATCTATCCCCCGGGACGTTCGCTCTCTCTCGCCATAGACCTCGTCGAATACTCAGTGAAGAACTACCCGAGATGGCATCCAATCAGCATCAGTGGTTACCACATAAGGGAAGCAGGTTCCACCGCCGTCCAAGAGCTGGCCTTCACCTTCGCCGACGCCATCACCTACACCGAGGCCGTAGCCGAACGGGGGCTGGATGTCGACACTATCGCCCCCCACTTCTCCTTCTTCTTCTCCTGCAACAACGATTTCATGGAGGAGGTGGCGAAGTTCAGGGCCGCCAGGAGGATGTGGGCGAAGATCATGAAGGAGAGGTTCGGAGCCAAGAACGAAGAGTCGATGAAGCTGAAATTCCACACCCAGACAGCGGGCGAGACGCTCACTGCCCTGGACCCGGAAAACAACGTTGTGAGGGTCGCTATCCAGGCACTCGCCGCAGTCCTAGGTGGCACCCAGTCTCTGCACACGAACTCCAGAGACGAAGCCCTCTCACTCCCTACTGAGGAGTCGGCGAGGCTGGCTCTTAGGACCCAGCAGCTGATTGCATATGAATCGGGAGTCACCCTCACTGCCGACCCACTGGGCGGCTCATACTATCTCGAGTACCTTACAGACAAGCTCGAGAAACTCGCCTTCGAGGAGATGGAGAATATCGACAAGGCGGGGGGCATGCTGAAGGCCATAGAGAGCGGGTACGTCAAGAAAGAGATTCTCAACGCGGCTTACGACAAGCAGATGCAGATCGAGAAGAAGAAGAAAATAGTGGTCGGAGTGAATGCATTCAAACCGACGAAAGCTGTAAGCCACAGAGTCCACCCCCTCCCCGAGAGCATTCAGAGAGTGCGAGTGCGCCGGCTCCGCCGCATGAAGTCTTCCAGGGAACCGGAGCCTATCAAGAATTGTCTCGAACGCCTTAAGAGCGCGGCCCAGAACGGAGAGAACCTGATGCCCTCAATATCAGAGTCAGTGGGAGCTGGGTGCAGTGTCGGCGAGATCAGCGACGCCTTGAGGGAGGTCTTCGGCGCGTACAGGGCGCCCACGCCCTTCTAGGTGATAGGACTTGAAGTTCGATCACGTCGCCGTGGCCGTCAAGAACATCGATCAGGCGCTGGCGGTCTACACAGCGTTGGGTGACTTCGGCATAAAGCGGACAGAGGTTCCTGGCCAGAAGGTGAGAATAGCCCTGCTGAAGGTCGGCGACGTCAACATCGAGCTGCTAGAGCCCTCCAGCGAGGACAGTAACGTAGCGAAGTTTCTCAAAGACAGGGGGGAAGGTCTCCATCACATCGCATTCGCCGTCGAGGATATCGAGCAGAGCATGAGGGACCTGGGCGCGAAGGGATTTCATTTCCTGTACGAGAAGCCTGCCGACGGGAAGTTCGGCAGTAGGGTCAACTTCATCCACCCAAAGGACACGGGGCGGGTGCTGGTGGAGATCACTCAGGAACGACAGGACTCATCGGCAGGCGACTGAGTCAGCCGAAAGCGGCTATCAGCTTGGCCCTAGTCTGGGATGGGTCGATAATCTCGTCGATGTAGCCCGCTTCGACCCCTATGCGTGGATCCATCTGTTTGAGGAACTCGGCTGTGATCCTCTCAACTTCTGCCTCCCGTTCCCCGGCCTTCATCGCTTCCAGCTTCTTCTTCTGGAAGATCTCTAGGTAGGACGGGACGTCCATCACTGAAATCTTCGCCTTGGGGTAGGCGAAGACCTTCTTTGACCCCAGAGCCTTACTCGCGAATCCTACGAAAGCCCCTCCGTAGGCCGCACCAGTCACGACCGTCACCTTCGGTGACCTGTCCGACGCGTACTCCTTAATCGCCTCCCCACTTGCGGTAATGATTCCCGACCGCTCCTGTTCAGGTGCAGGGTAAACTCCCGGGCAGTCGAGGAAGGTCACCATGGGGATCCGGAGTGAGTTGCACATTGAAACGAACCTCGAGAGCTTCCTGCACGAATCGACGTCGAGGAACCCGCGGAGTATTTCTCTGTTGGAAGCGACGACGCCCACCGTCCTGCCGCCTAGCCTAGCAAGGCCCGTGATTAAGCTCCTGCCGTAGGAGCTTCTGAACTCGATAAACGACCCGCCGTCGAAGGTAGATCGTATGATGCCCATGGCGCCCTCCCCTCCCGCGGAGCTGGGGCCCATGGCTTCCCCCGGCCTTCCGCTGAGGTACCCCACAAGCACCTTCAGCAGTTCCGTGCATTCCCTCTCGTCCGCGACGACTAGTGACGCAGCCCCGTTTGTCGAATGCACGTCTGTCCCACCCAGCTCGTCCATCCCGACTTCGACCCCCGTCTCTGCCTTCGCTACGCCCGGGCCCCAGACAAACATCCTGCTCCTTCCCTTCAGCATCACCAGGACGTTCCCTAGGGAGGCCGAGTAAGTAGCGGCACCTGTAATCGTCCCCATCACTGCGTTGACCACAGGGACGACGTCCCTCGCCTTCAACAGCTTGCCGACGAGGGCGCTCGCCTCTTCGAGTGAGCCCCCGCCTTCCTGCACCCTGACCCCCCCTGAGTCATAGAGTCCGATCAATGGCAGCTTCCTCTCGATTGCTACACTGACCAGTCGCTCCAGCCTCTTAGTGTGCGTTAGACCCATGGACCCTCCCTTGTAGGTCGGCTCCTGGGCGAAGATGGCCGCCTCGACTCCGCCGACTCTGGCGGTGCCAGCTACAACGCCGTCATACTGAGCATACGCCTCTGCGGGGACACCACGGCCGAGGTCCAACGTGACCCCGTCTATGTCAGCCAGTTTCCCGTCATCCGTAATCGCCAGTAGCCAACCCGTTGAAGGGGCCTGCATTCGTTTCTACTCCACGAATGCCACAACTCTCGCGAAGGCGGCCTCGCCCCCCTTGAAGAGGAAGGGGAAACAGCCTATGGTCGTACGAACTGCCTTCTTTCCTCCGAGGACCTGTTCGATCTGCCCGCCTAGATTCTCCATGTGTATGCAGTCCTGGGGGAAGAGGACATTGTGGGTCACCTGATAGTCCTCCTCAGGGAAGAGTTTCGCTAGGTTCTCCTGGCCATACCTCTTCGCGGCTGCTGCCTTCACCTTGTCACTGACCCGAGGAAGGAATCTGCCGATGGGGAGATTCATCGGGTGGTCCGTCGACACTGCGTCTACCCCCCATACGTGGATCTTCTTCCTCAGCAGGTAGTCGCAGAATGCCTTGGTGGGTCCTGGGTGCATGTGGATGTATCTCTCTTCGTCGGCTGTGCCGCTTGGCTTGGGTTTCTGATACCATGCATACTTGCTCCAGCCTGTGTAGAGCACTAGAAGATCGCCGTCCTTGACACCTCCAACTGGCTTCGCGTATCTCTCTACAAGCTCCTCCGTGTAGATACCTAGGTCTCCGACTTCGCTCACGTCCACGATGATTCCGGGGCCGTAGAGCCACTCGAGGGGTATCTGGTCTATCGTCTTGCCGTTTGTCACGAAGTGAAGCGGCGCGTCCAGATGGGTTCCGATGTGCATCGCAGTCATGATGTACATGGCGTTGACTCCTTGCTCAGCCTTTCTCTTGATGAACTTCACTTCAAAAGGCGGGTAGAGAGGCCAGAACGGGGTCTCTTGGTTCAATGGTTGCGATAGGTCATATAGCTTTGTCATGTAACTCGGCGAGCCGCCATGTGATATAAAAGTCATGAGCCGTCTCTTGTGGACGGCGATTCTAGGGAGCATAACCTGCGTTGGGCTTTCGTTCCCATGAACTGGAGCTTCTGCGGAGGCTACACTTCGACTTCCTTGGGGACGGCCACTTTCTCGCTGGAGGCGAGAAGGTCAGCGGGGGCCGGGCGCATGACGAGTCTGTCTTGAAGCAAAGGCTTCACGAACCTGTCCCAGTCCTCCTTTGTGTTGAAGAATATCCTTGCCCCGCCCAGTTCGTGTTGCATCTGAGGGTATGGCTTCTGGTACTGGGCGTACTTTATTCCCCAGTATCTGAACCCGGTGTAGCTTTCGTAGGTCGCCCACCATTCCTTGATTCCCATGAGGTCGAAGGCATATTCGGCCTTGGCGGCGTACATAATCGCCCCTATCCCTGCGCGCCTCTTGAAGGTCAAGGTGTGGAGGCTGATGGCGATGTCATTGTCCCACAGTCTGAAGTTTCCTATGGCTGCGAGCTCGCCGTTGATGATTCCTAGGAGGGCGACGTGGTCCTTCATCCTGGCGCGGTACCAGCCCAGGAACTCCGCGTAGACCCTGGCCGAGACCAGGTCGAAGAAATCCGTGTCGTGGTCGAAGAGCTTGAGGGCGGTCTTCATCACGATAGGCGCCTCTTCCTTTCTTGCCCTCCTGACGAGCATGCGTTCTCCGTCGGGGAGGTTCACGTACCCTGGAGGGTATTCGACCTTCAGCAGAGGAGACTCGAAGCCGCGGAGGATGGGTTCGATGTCTTCGACCTTTATCTTGACTTCCTTCAGAGTAACGTTTTCAGGCGGAGACCAATCCAGGGACATTAGTGCAAGCACTTCCTCTTGGTGCTTTAAATCTGTCGCACCCTGAGGAATTGTACGAGAAAAGAAGCGACGGCTTGCGGGATTCTCCCAGATTCGCTACTCAATCAGAGCGAGTTTGTCTGGGTTTGATTCCTGCGCTCGCTCGATCTTCCTCCACGGCCTAGCCAGGCTCTCGATCTGATTACTCGGGTTGTCCCCGCAGACGAAGACCGATTCGCGGCACAGCCACTCGCCCCCCGTCACCTCGGCGACCTCTCCCAGTCCGACAAGGGCAGTTCTGAGAGTGGCAATGACCTTGTTCAACTCCCTGGCCACACGCTGGCCCTTTCTGTCGTAGGACTCCTAGATCGCCTCGTCGAACGACGCGCGCCTGACCCTCCCTCTGCTAACCCTTAAATCGTCAAACCCGAAATCCTGACCATGCAGCTTCAGGGCAAACTGACGCTTCCAAGCAACAGAGACAAAGTCTGGGACTTTGTTTCTGACCCGAGCAAGGTGATAGAATGCGTTCCCGGCCTGCAGACCTACACGGTCGGTGAGAATAAGCGAATTACCGCCTCGGTCAAAGTCTCCATTGGTTTCATACGAGGCACCTTCCAGACCAACACCAGAGTTGTCAAGGAGGACCACGAGTCCTATGCTGCCGTCCTTGAACTGTCGGGCTCTGGGGCCGGGAGCGGATTCACGGCCTTGGTCAACATAACCATCGCTGCCGTCGGCGAGCAATCGGAGCTGAGCTGGGATGCCAACGTGAACATCAACGGACCGCTCGGGAGCCTCGCGAAGCCCCTCGTCGAGGGGAACGTCAGGAAGATCGTCACCCAACTCTTCGATTGCGTGAAGATGAAACTCAGTTAGGTCCGACGAGCAAGCAAACGACCTTAAATAACGATAAAGTCGTCGAATCAGCGATGTACGGTACGAAAAGAAAAGGAATCACAACGCTCGTAATAGCTCTAATCGTCATCATCCTCATCCTCTTCGCAGTAGCAGCCTACGCTTTCGCATATCCACCGACTAGCACAAAGACGGTGACAAACACAATAACAACCGCAACAACTGCCATCAGCGCCATCGGCGCACTCAAGGTTGGAATAATCCTGCCACTTACACCCAACTCTTGGAACTACAACGCGTGGAACGCCATCAACAAGATCAAGAACGAGACTGGCTTCACGCTAAGCGAGTCTGAGAACGAGGCTTCAGGGACTGACGCTGACACACCCGCCCAGCAGTGGGCAGCTGAGGGCTACAACGTAGTCATATTCATGGGCGGTCAGTACCAGGCAGAGGCGAACACCTTCGCCGGCCAACATCCCAAGATCATGTCCGTGTGCGTTGATTGCACTGTCGCCAACTTCTCGAACGTCTACAGAATCTGGCTAGACCTTAGTGGCGGAGGATTCGTCCTCGGCGCCATGGCAGGCATGGTCAGCAAGACACACAGTTTCGGACTAGTAGGCGGCGGCGACATTCCATCGATCTGGGAGGGTCACGAAGGGTTCATCGCAGGCGTCATGTACACCAGCCCTGTAAAACCGACCATCACCAACACATTCGAGGCTTTCGCCTGGGCTGACAGCTCGGGAGCCGAAACTACCGCAAAGAACGACTACACCAATGGCGCCGACGTGGTCTTCTCTTCAGGCGACGGCATCGATGTTGGTGTGCTGGGCGCTGCTCTGGCCCAGCCCTCAACCCCACAGGTGTGGGCGTCTAACGTGTACACAAACCTCACAGCCATCCTTCCAGCGGACAACAAGATCCTGCTTGGTTCGATAGTCGTTGACTACTACACACCATTCTACAAGGCGTTGCAGCAATTCGTCACCAGCAACTGGCACTGGGGCTACACCAAGGTCGACATGGCCTCTGGATTGATTAAGGTGCAGCCAGGTCCCGACCTCCCAGCCAATGTGAAGGCCGCGGGCCTTGCACTGCAAAGCGACATTGTGGAGGGGACAACCATCATATCATTCCTCTCGGATTCCAGCGGAGCTCCATACTGCTTCGATAATCCGAGCGTCACCGCTCTGTGCGGCGACACCACTCTAACAGTGTCCTCCGTCAGCGGCGTGCCGCCGACCGGAAACATGGCAGCCCTGTTCAGCTACCTACCACCAGTGTCAAGCCTACCATAAAGGGTGCGAGCGTATACGCAGGGCCTTCGATGGCTTCGGACGACGGCATACAACGTCCTTGCCATTGGGCTCGGCATTCTTGCCGGGCTCCTGGTAGTGGTGTATGCCGGCGGCAACCTCGGAGTGGCCCTGTCCTCCCTTTTTCTGAATCCGATAAAGCTCGCGGGAGGGGGCCAGCAGATTCTCGTCCGTTTCGTTTTGTTCTACACCATGGGGATGGGAGTGGGGCTTGCTCTCAAGGCAGGCCTGTGGAACATAGGGGCCCAGGGTCAACTCCTGGTCGGAATGGTGATGGTGTTTGTCGTGTACGGTTTCCTGGCGTTCCTCCCCTGGCCTGTTCTGTACATCGTGATGATCTTGGGCGCTGCCCTGGGGGGCCTGCTCTGGATCGCGGTTCCCACCATTCTGAGGGTGAAATTCGGTGCTAATGAGATAGTGGTGACCATTCTTCTGAATGTTGTCGCGGTCAATTTTGCATTCTTCATGCTCAGCGGCCCGATCAAGAGCGCTGGAACGGAGCTAGGGTTCCCACAAAGCGTCACACTCCCGGCAAAGTTCCAGATTCCAAGAATCGTCAGTAGCGTTCCAATCACCTACGCCGTGCCCGCCACCATAGCCATGGGAATCATCCTCTACCTTGTGGTCGAGCGCACCCCCTTCAGGGTCAGGGCGAACACCGTGGGCGAGAGCCACGAGACTGCGAAGTACGCAGGGATAAGCATCCCGCGGATGATGGCCATTACGATGCTGACGGCAGGAGCGCTTGCAGGACTTGCCGGCGCCACCTATATAATGGGCTTCCGATACGAACTCGACATCGGCTCATTCTCCACCAACTACGGCTTGGTCGCCATCATCTGTGCCCTTGTGGGCAGGAAACACATGTTGGGGATAGGGTTCGCCTCATTCTTCTTCGCGTACCTGACCATCGGTGCCGAGTCCATGGCGTTATCGGCCAACGTGACGACATATGTCGTATTCGCCATGGAGGGCATCATGATGTTTGGTATCCTTCTGGGCAACTACCTGACTGAAAGGAAGTATGCGGTTTGACTGTCGCCCTCTCCGACGTCCTCATCGGCGTGTTTTCCACCACTCTCACGCTTTCTCCTTTCTACCTGTTCGCCGGAATGGGCGAGGTAGTGTCTGAGCAGTCAGGGGTGGCGAACATGGGGCTGGAGGGGATAATGCTGATGTCCCTAATGACGACCTTCGTCGTCGATTACATGACAGGAAATCCTTGGGTTGCGCTGCTCGCGGCCATCGGTGTCGCGGGGGTGATTGGCGCCTTCTTCGCATTCGCTGCCATTCGGCTGCGCGTGGACCAGATAGCCTCGGGCCTCGCCATCTACCTTATCGGCCTCGGTCTCTCCTTCGTTATCTTCAACACCGTCTATCCCAGCGGCCTCACCCCCAACTACATCCCCCTGCCGCCTCTTATGACAAACTGGAACACGGTCCCGCGCGCGCTTGGGATCATTTTCCTCAAGCAAAACGTCATGGCCTATGCTTCTCTGGTTCTCGTCGTGGTAACGGCGTTCTTCCTCACGCGCACCTCGTTGGGGCTGAGGGTGAAGGCAGTCGGAGAGAATCCCAAGGCGGCAGACAACATGGGTGTCAACGTCAACAAGGTCAGATTCCTCGCGACGCTGTTCGCTGCCCTGACGTTCGGGGTCGCGGGCTTCTACTTCGCGGGCAACTTCGTTTCAGGCTTCCAGACAGACATTATTGCAGGAAGAGGCTTCATCGTGCTGGCGATGATTTACTTCGCGAATTGGAAACCCTATCGAGTCATGTTTGCGGCGTTGTCCTTCAACATAGTCTACGCGGCGCAGAGCGAGTTCATCTCAATATCCGGATTCGGCGTGGCGTCGTTTTCCACGCTCTTCAATATGCTTCCCTACGTCTTCCTTCTTGCCCTGATTCCTGTCTTCGGGAGAAAGGCTAGAGCGCCAAAGTTCCTGCTGAAGCCATACAAGAAGGGTTAGAAGGAAGAGGAATCTCCTTTACTCTTGCTTACTCTGGGCACTAGTGGTCATCAGAGTAGCGAGTTCTAGAATGTCTGCCCCCTTCGCGGGCACTATCTTGACGATTCTCCCCTGACTCATTACAGCAACTCTGTCACTCATGTCGAGAATCTCGTCCAAGTCAGCTGAAATCATCAAGATCGCCCTGCCCTCTGACTTTTGCATCATCAAGACGTTTCTGATGTATTCAGCAGATCCGACGTCCAAGCCCTTCGTTGGGTTGTTCGCTACGATTACCTTTGGCCCCCAGAAGAGTTCACGCGCCAGAAGGAATTTTTGCTTGTTGCCGCCGCTGAGAGTTCTCAGGGGGGCCTCCTCGGAGGATGCCGTAACGTTGAATTCCTTCAGCAATTCTCTGGTCTTCTCCCTTAGCTTGCCTTCGTCAAGAAGGATGCCATTCTTGAAGCGCTCAGAGAGGAAGGGGGACAGAATCAAGTTTTCCTTCAGTGAAAAGTCGAAAATGAAACCTGTCTTGTGTTCCTCGCAAACGTGCGCGACTCCGGCCCTGCGAACATCGTCCGGGCTATCGTTCGCAATATCCTTTCCATCGATGAGAATTTTGCCTGTCTTGACTTTTCGCATGCCTGTGATGGCTTCGTCGAGTTCTCTCTGCCCGTTTCCTGCAACGCCGGCGACACCAAGTATCTCCCCAGCATTTAGCTCAAAGGACACACCGCGAACTACGTGTGAGCCCATGTCATTGTCGGCGGATACGTCCGTGACTTGCAGCATGGGTCGGCCTATTTGGGTGGGTATCTTCTGGACGTTGTACAGGACTTCACGGCCCACGATGAGCATGGCCAACTGGTCTTGGGTAACCTCGGACTTGAGTCTTGTCGCAACCACCTTTCCCAGTTTCATCACGGTGATTCTGTCGGCGATCTGCATCACTTCGTCTATTCTGTGGGTCACAAAAACGATCGACCGCCCCTCTCCCGCCATGCGTTTCAGGCTGGCAAACAATTTCTCTGTCTCGATCTCGGTGAGGAAGCTGGTCGGCTCGTCAAAGAGGAGGATGTCTGCTCCGATGAAGAGACACTTGAGTATCTCAACCCTCTGCCTCTCGCCGACCGAAAGGTTCTCCACCAGGGCCTCCGGATCGACCTGGAGTCCGTAGGTCTCTTCCATTGCCAACAGCTTGTTCTTTATGCCCCCCAGCTCGAGAATGGGTTTGCTCAGCTTCAGGTCGGTCATCAGGCTCAGGTTCTGAAGCACACTCATGTTCGGGATCAACATCAGTTCCTGGTGGACCATCCCTATCCCCGCCCTGATGCCGTCCTTCGGAGAAGAGAATCTAACTCGATTCCCTTTTACTGTGACCTCGCCCCCCTCTGCCTTGTAGTACCCGTAGAGGACGTTGCAGAGGGTGGACTTTCCTGCACCGTTCTCCCCGAGAAGGGCGTGGATCTCGCCCTTGCGCAGCGAAAAGTCAACCCCGTTCACGGCCACGAGATCCCCGAATCTCTTCGTCAACCCAGCCGTTTTGAGTACGGGTTGGTCCTGCGCTCCCTCTTCCAAGACAGTTTCGAGTCCAGCCGGGCCGGATTAAAGGATTCCGAGCCTATGAATTGGTGAGTGCGCTGAGGCACTTCTCGAGCGTCCCCTCGCGCGTCATGCGGTCTCGGCAAACAGCCGCTGAAAGCACGACGCCCGACGACATGTCAATGCCTGAAGTATGTCCGCGCCTCGCCACCTGCAACAGTTTGTCGAAGAATCCAGGCCCGCCACCGAACGCAGAAATGATCAGACGTTCCACTTCCTCATCGACATACCCTCGCTGGGCGTAGTCGATCAGTGCCGCACTCTCCGGGACCGTCCTCTTCTCCAGTTCATTTCTTGGCAGCCGAATCTCTCGCACGCCGGTCTTTCGAGCCACGTGATTGAAAGCAGCGGCGAAGCCACCGACGAAGTCGTCGCCAGCCGGGGTGAACCCGCCTCCTTTGCCAATGAGTGGGAAGTAATTCCTTGGCAGATAGGCGTCCGCCATTTCTCCCTCAGCAAGAGGCAACAGGACTGTATTGATGAATTGCCTGAACGAGCCGTCGGTAACAATGTCCAATGTCGACTGGGAAGCGCGGTAGAGAAGCCTGAGCATTAGGATGCCCCTGACGAGCTCGGATCCGGCCTGGGGGGCGATCGATGAATCCCTCTCGAGGCCACCACGGTACACACTAGCTCCTTCTGTTCGCACAGTCATCCTCTCGAACTCCAGTCTTCCCAGGCCCAAGTCGCACCGCTCATCAATGGCAAGGAGTCTCTCGAAGTCGTCGGCTGCCCAAAGGTTCACCGTCATGGGAGACCTGAGCTCCCCCCGCAGAAGCAGGATTACCTCGTCCTCGGCTTCGATGTAGGCAGAGCTGCGGAAGACCCGCCTTACCCTCCCCTCTGATCTGTGAGTGAGAAAGGACGAAACCAGCTCTCCGACGTTTGCGGCCCTCAGAATCATGCTCCGAACTTGTCTACGTATGCTTCGAAGGCATCCTTGAAGACCTCCATAGGGAATGTAATGGTCCCGGCGCCCACCTGCCCGACGCCCGCCTTCTTGTGCGCTATTCCCGTGTTGATGGTGGGCGCGATGCCGGTCTTCAACACCTTCCTGAGGTCGATCCCGGTCGGCGTCCCCTTGAAGTCGAGGAACGGGATGAGGAAGTGCTTGTGTTTTGCCTGCGTGATTTCGTACATCCTGTTCGTCACCTCCACTGCACCCTGGACGCTTCCTCCAACCCAGGTGACTATGGCCGGGGCTGTGGCCATTGCGAAGCCTCCGAATCCAGCAGTCTCCGTTATGGAACTGTCACCTATGTCAGGGTTCGCGTCCGCCTCTGTGAAACCCGGAAACCAGAGGCCTTTGGGAACGGGTGCTCTCGCCGTGAACCACCGGTTTCCCAGCGAACTGACCCAGATGCCTGCGTCAGTTCCGTTCCTGGACATCACAGTGACTATTGTGCTGTGCTTCACGTTGTGCCCAGCTAGCGTCATCGCCTTGGCGGCCGCCATCCCCATATTCAGCATCGTGAAGTTGTTCTCATCGATGAACTTGCTCACTTGCGAGAGCGTCTTGCTGTCAAATCCTGTCCTCACTAGATACGGAGCGATCTGTTTTGCGAAGAGCGACGTCGTAGCCACGTACCTGTTGTGGCAGTCATCTCCCATGGTCAGCGCTTGGGCAATCATCGGTTTCAGAGGGAGGGCACTGTTTCCAGCCACCATTTCTTTCGCGGTTGCCTGAAAGACGGGCGCGACGGTCTCGGACATCCAACGAAGCCTTTCCAGAACCTCCTTGCTGTATGCGCCATACCTGAGGACTTTCCCTACCCCCTCGTTCATGTTCGAGTAGGTCTTCACGCCGAACTTCTTGTCTTTCAGCTCGTACACGGGCATGCTGGGGGATATCACCCCTGCCATGGGACCCACGGCGTTGTGGTGGTGGTCGCAGTCCAGCCGTATCTCGCCCTCCGCAACCAACCTAGCCGCTCTTTTCTCGGTCTCCGCCCACCCCTCGTAGATGCAGGCGCCGATGATCGCTCCTCGGAGGGGGCCACTCGCTTCCTTCCAGCTGATGGGGGGACCCGCATGCAAGAGCGTCTTCTTCATTCCTCCTAGCTTTTCCTTCGCGGGTGCGATGTCCACCCAGACCGGGTCGGAATCCATCATCCTTTCGACTGCCGCCGCGTTCGCACTCTCAACTTCCTCCCTTGAAACAGTCAAGACGGGTCGAGGCTTTTCGGTCTCACGACCTGTTAAAAGGTTTCGAGCACAAAACGTTTATCACGAGTGGAAGGGCAGTTTCCGCAGTGTTGGCTGCCATCAACGTCGTAAAGCGGAACTTCTTCCGCGACTCGCTTCAGTTGATGCGCCTATCAGAGGAGGCGAAGAAGCTCCCAGGAGTCGACGACGCCGTGGTTGCCATGGGAACTGAGACAAACAAACGCCTCCTTCAGGACCTCAGGCTTCTCGGCCCCGAAGGCAAGGCCGCAGGCGATGGTGATCTCATTCTCGCAGTCCGCGTCGCAGCTGGCTCCAACGGGGAAGACATTATAGAAAAGATGCAGGAAATGATCATTTCCCCGCCCCGTGCCCCCGAGGGGTTCAAGGCCATCACCTTCTATTCGGTCGGTTCCGCCCTAGAGCATCTCCCTGACGCGAACATGGCTGTGGTTTCTGTGCCTGGCAGCCAGGCTTTCGAACCCTCCATGGAACTCCTGAAGAGGGGAATCAACGTCCACCTGTTCAGCGACCACGTGCCACGAGAGCAGGAAGTGAAGCTGAAAGAATTCGCGAGTTCCAAGGGGCTTCTCGTTCTGGGTCCCGGAGCCGGTACATCGATAATCAACGGCATCGGGTTAGGCTTTGCGAACGTGGTCAGGAGGGGCGGCGTAGGCGTAGTCGCATCCGCCGGGACAGGAATCCAAGAGGCATCTGTGTTGCTCGACAGGATTGGCCTTGGAGTATCTCATGCGCTCGGTGTTGGAGGGTCCGACGTATCGGAAGACATAGGCGGCTTGATGATGAAGGACTGTCTTGGACTCCTCGAGAGCGACAAAAGCACCAGAGCGATAATGATAATCGCCAAGACCCCTACGGACAAGGTGATGGAAGAGGTCATGGGGTACGTCGAAACGAGGACCAGGAAGCCGATTGTCGCTTGTTTTCTGGGGCTCGACGCCCCGTCTGCTTCTGATAAGCGCATCCGCTACAGCAAGACGCTGCACTCCGCTGTTTCGAACGCTTCCACTGTCTTTGGCGCAAGATCTCGCAAAGAGTTTGAAGAGAAGGTGTCGACGAGCACCGAGGAGCTACTGGCTAAGGCAAGGCAGCTCTCGTCAGGCCTCGGCCCGAGCCAGAAGTACGCTCGCGGTCTCTACAGTGGCGGCACCCTGGCGCACGAAACCCTTCTCGTGTTCAGAGAGCTCATCGGTGAGGCTTTCAGCAACACTCCCCTCTCCGGCAAATACCTCCTAGAAGACCCTGACGTTAGCAAAGGCAATTCGGTGGTCGACCTTGGAGACGAGTTCTTCACTGCCGGCAGGGTGCATCCCATGATAGACCCGACCCTTAGGCGGCTGCGCATCCTCCAGGAGGCCAAGGATCCGTCCGTCGCAGTGATAATGCTCGACATCGTCCTTGGCTACGGCTCGTCACTCGACCCCGGAGGCGCGCTGGTGGGAGCCATCGAGGAGGCAAGACGAGGCGCGGGTAGGAGGGGAGGGGAGCTGGTTGTCATGGCGCACATCTGCGGCACCGAAGCCGACCCTCAGTCCCTCAGTGAGCAGAGCAAGAAACTGTCAAAAGCCGGCGTTGTGCTCTTCGCGAGCAACGCGCAGATGGCGGTTGCCTCGACGCTGGTGGTGGGAGGTGCCAGGGCCTCGACCCAGCTAGAGAAAAAGTGGAGTGAGCTTCTTGGCTAAGAACAATCTGAAAAAACGACTTCTGGGGTCCGAGCTCGTTGTGCTGAACCTGGGGCTCGATATCTTCATGCAGGCGCTTGAAAGCCAGAAGGTAAGATGCGCCCAGGTCGACCTCCAGCAGGCTCCCAGACTCAAGAAGAAGCTCGCCGACGCCCTCGACAGGCTTCTCTAAGTCCAGGGCCCTAGGCCAGTTTCCGATGCTGGCTGCGGCGTTCTTACCGGCTCCCCCGCGCGGATGGCCTGCCCTCTGACTAGGCTAGAGCTCTATCTCCAACTTGGAGGTGGGCTTCAGTGGCTTCGTTGCATTCAGGATGCTCTTCGCGACAGGGCGAGTACCCAGCCAGTTCTTCTCCTTCGCGAAGGGCTTCACATACTCTTCCCACTGTTGCCTGTTGATGTAGAAGATCCTTGCACCGCCGAGCTCGTGCTGCATCTCCGGCCACGGCTTCGTGACGTGGTTGAACCTGAAACCGAGCCTGAAACCGAACGGACTCTCGAATGTGGCCCACCACTCGTTTACTCCCACTACGTCGAAGGCGTGCTCGATCTTCGAGAGGTAGAGGATCACTCCCACCCTCTCTGCCCGTTTCAGCACCAGTGTGTGAAGGCTGATTGCCACGTTCTTGTCCCAGAACCTGTGGTCGGCCAAGCCGACAAGCTCTCCGTCCTTCCTGGTGGCCACAATCACGTAGGCGTCCTTCAGCCTGTTCTGGTACCACGCGAGAATCTCTGCGTAGGTCCTGGTGCCAACCAGGTGGTAGAAGTCTTTGTCGTACTTGGAATCGATCAGGGGCTTGAGAGACTCGAGGATCGTAGGGGCCTCGGTCTTGGCAGCCGGCCTGATTATGATTTGCTCGCCGCTCTTCAGAGTGTAGAGCTTCGGCGAGAACGGCTTCTGAAAGGCGGGGTTGTCAGGGATGCCTCCCAGGAAGCCTTCGATCTCCTCGACGGAGAAAGTGAAGCTGTCGAACGAAATGGGAACCGCTGGTTTTACCATATCCAAAAAACCCGCCTTGGACCGCTTATAGGCGTTACGGCCATAGAGAGGAATTCATCTGGCCTAAAGTCTGGTCTCGCAACGCGGGCCTCTGATTCAGAAAGGATGCCTCAGAGAGAGCGATGAAGAGGTGCGCGCGCGTAGCTGCCGCGTCATCGATTCGCAATGATATGCAGAGAACTAACTCTTCTGAAGCGGAGCCCTGCGGGCCCCTTCGTAGGCCTTTGAGGCGTCAGCCACTGCCTCCCTTATCTGGTTGTACGTTCCGCACCTGCAGATCAATCCGGCGACGGCCTCAGTAAGCTCCTTCTCGCTAGGGTGGGGGTTGAACTTCAACAGCTGGTGTGTCGTGAGAATCCACGCAGGAGTGCAGAACCCGCATTGAGCCGCACCGCGCTCGACGAATGCCTTCTGGATTGGGGCCAGCTCTCCGTTCTCCGTTATCCCTTCCACTGTAGTCACCTCTCCGCCGTCTGCCTCGACTGCGAGCACCAGGCATGACTTCACCAGCACTCCGTTGAGGAGCACGGTGCACAGCCCGCATTCCCCTCTCCAACAGGCGGCCTTCACGCTTCGTACCTCCAGCTCGTCCCTCAACAGGTCCAGCAGCAGCACGTTGTCCTTCATCATGGTCCTCCTGGTCCTGCCGTTGACCTTGACGACGCACTCTCTCATTTCCAGAGCAGCCTCCCAAGAGCCTTGACGGTGATAACCTTCACGAGGTGCTTCCTGTACTCCGCAGTCGCCAGGACATCGCTGACGCATTCGACCTTCTCCGAGGCAATGTCAGCGGCCTTCCTCACCGAAGCCCTCGTGAGTTCCTCCCCCAAGAGCAGCTCCACTTCTTCACAGCGGACTGGAGTGGAGTTGACAGCGCCGTAGATCACCCTCGCGCCCCTCTTCTTCCCTTCCGGCCAGAGCGCGACTGCGACGCTCGCGACAGAGAATTCTGACCCAGCAGTGAACTTCTCGAAGGTGCTCCTCCTTCCCTGAACGCGAGGAATCTCCAGGGCTGTCACAACCTCGGTGGGTCCGAGGTCGATGTCCACAGGCCCTCTAATGAAACCTGACACGGACACGCTTCGACTGCCGTCTGCCCCGACAATCTCCACAGATGCGTCCAGAACCCCGAGCGCGGGCGGGCTGTCGACCCAAGGTATGGCCTCACAGAGGTTCCCCACGAGAGTTGCCCGTCCTCTTATCATCGGGTCTGCAACCTTTGCCAACGCCTCGTGCAGGACAGTGTAATCATCCCGCAGGACTCCGTCCTCAACCAGCTCCGAGATGGACACAGACGCACCTATCCTCAACCCCCTGCCCGCCGTGTGCTTGACCTCCCTCAGTTCTTTGACCCCCTTTATGTCGATGACGTGCCCTGGCGACATCAGCCTCTCTTTCATGAACGCGATGAGACCCACCCCGCC
>Ga0326727_10011233_pt1 | contig 20959 bp, 17 predicted proteins | sample MB2enrmetagenome_FD_207643 | JGI IMG/M metagenome (GOLD analysis project Ga0326727, IMG submission 207643) | Lab enriched peat soil microbial communities from McLean, Ithaca, NY, United States - MB29MY | ecosystem: Environmental > Terrestrial > Soil > Wetlands > Peat | place: USA: New York...
GTTCTGGAGGCGCGTCTCACGCAGTTGGGAAGCCTGATGGTGGCCTACTCCGGCGGCGTGGACTCCGCGTTTCTGGCGGCCACGGTTCACCGCGTGCTGGGCGCCCGGATGCTGGCGGTGCTGGCCGACTCGCCCAGCCTGGCGCGGCGCGACTTTGAGCAGGCGCGCGCCTTTGCCCTGGAGCAGGGAATGCCGCTACAGGTGATTGCCACTGAAGAGCTGGAACGGCCGGCCTACGCGCGCAACCAGGCCGACCGCTGCTTCCACTGCAAGGACGAGCTTTTTGCGGGAATGGAAGCGCTGGGCGCGCGGCTGGGGTTTGCCCACATCGCCTACGGCATGAACGCCGACGATACCCGCGACTTTCGCCCCGGCCAGCGCGCCGCCGAGGAGCACTCCGTGCTGGCTCCGCTGGCCGAGGCCGGGTTGACCAAAAATGAGGTCCGCTCGCTGGCCAGGGCCGCAGGCTACTCGCTGTGGGACCGCCCCGCCGCGCCCTGCCTGGCCTCGCGCGTGGAATATGGCCGCACCGTGACCCGCGAGGTGCTGGACCAGGTGGAAAGAGCTGAGGAGAGCCTGCGCCAGTTGGGCTTTTGCGAGTTGCGCGTGCGCCATCACGGAGAACTGGCGCGGGTGGAGATTGCTCGCGCCGAATTGCCCCGCGCCCTCACCATGGAGATGCTCGACGCCATCACCGCGGCCCTCAAGCAGACCGGCTTTCAATACGTGACGCTGGATTGCGCCGGATTCCGCTCCGGCTCGATGAACGCGATCCTTCCCGTGGAAGTCCTCGCGCGGCGCGGCGCATAGCCGGCGGTTTAAAATCACAAGGCGATGCGAACAGGATATTTGGAGTGCTTTTCGGGTATCAGCGGCGACATGCTGCTGGGCGCCCTGGTGGATGCCGGCGTGCCCTTTGCTTCTCTTGAGCAGACGGCGGCTGCGCTCGATGTGGGCGCGCGGCTGGAGATGCGCAAGGTGAACCGCGGCGGCTTGGCCGCCACCAAGGTGGACGTGCTCACCCCGGACCAGCCGGCGGCCGAGCCGGCTCACAGCCATGAGGGCCATGCGGCCCATTCGCACGACGGGCACGCGGCGCATTCGCATGAGACTCATGCCGCGCCCCTGGCGCACGGTCACACGCACGCGCCCCATCGTTCGCTCTCGGCCATTCTCGCCATCATCGATTCCGCGCCGCTTTCGGACGCGGTGAAAGCCCGCGCCCGCCGCGCCTTCCAGTTGCTGGGCGAGGCCGAGGCGGCCATTCATTCCATGCCGATTGAGAAGGTGCACTTTCACGAAGTGGGCGCGGTGGACACGATTGTAGACATTGTCTGCTCGGCAGCGGGCGTGGAGTTGCTGGGTGTGGATCGCTGGCTGGCTTCGCCGCTCAACGTGGGCAGCGGAACGGTGGTGTGCCAGCACGGAACCCTGCCGGTTCCGGCGCCGGCCACGCTGGCCCTGCTTGCCGATGCGCCGGTGTATGCGGCCGGGCCACCGATGGAGCGGGTTACGCCCACTGGCGCGGCGCTGCTGCGGATGCTCGATGTGCAATATGGGCCGCTACCTGCCATGCGGGTAAAGGCTGCCGGCTACGGAGCGGGCGGCCGCGAAACCGCGGGCCAGCCCAACCTGCTGCGCCTGCTGGTGGGCGAGGAAGACGCCAAAGACTCTGTCCCGGCCGAAGCCATTGCGGTGATTGAGACGGTCATCGACGACAGCAGCCCGCAGTTGCTGGGCTACGTGAGCGAGCTGCTGCTGGCCGCGGGCGCGTGGGATGTGTACCGGGCCGCGGTGCAGATGAAGAAGGGGCGCACCGGCGTGCAGATGACCGTGCTGTGCCGTCCCGATCTGCTGCCCGCGCTGCGCGACCTCATCTTGCGCGAAACCACCACCATCGGCCTGCGCTGGAGACTGGAAAACAAGCTGGCGCTGGCCAGGGAGTTTGCTGAAGTTCAGACTCAATGGGGGCCGGTGCACATCAAAATCGCCCGCTGGCCCGGCGGCGGCGAGGCCAATGCCGCCCCGGAGTACGAGGATTGCCGCAAGATTGCCGCGGAGCAGGCGGTTCCGCTGAAACAGGTGATGCAGCAGGCCATGCGCCTCTACGCGGATATTCATGGGAAATGAACCCATCCTGGATGCGCTTTGAAAGCCGGGTGCCCCACCTGGGCACCGCGTTCTTGTTCTTGCGGCTAGGGTCCTGTCCCTGAAGTTCGCAACAAAACAAGGGTTGTCATCCTGAGCGAACGGGGCCCCAAGCGCTTTTCAGCTTGGGGGTGGTGAGTCGAAGGATCTGCGGTTGTTTTTCAAAGAACATCTGGGACACCACACTGGGGTGTCCGAAAAACAGACACTGGGGGCGTCCGCCAAACAGAGGTTCGTTTATGTTTTGAAAGGGCACGACTTCAGTCGTGCCGCAAACGGCCCAAAATGAGATGGGCTTTAGCCCCTGAGGGAAGCAGCTTTCACGAATTCAACCCAATTGCGGGCCACAGTAAACGACCCTATTTGCGGTGGCCTACACTAGTACCGTGACCGCATGATTATGTAATGGCCGGAATGTAGCGCCGGTCTCCAGACCGGCTGTCGTGCGGGCGTCCACGCCCGCATTGGTCCGGGATCAATTACCAAATCACACAGACTGGATACTAGGGTGGGAAACCTCGAACCTTGTGATAATGAGGAGCAGAACAGATGAATCGCGCCAGCATTGAGGCATTGCTCAACGAAGTGCGCGCGGGCCGCACCGGCGTGGATCAGGCGCTGGACCGGCTGCGCGATTTGCCCTTCGAGGATCTGGGCTTTGCCAAGCTCGATCACCATCGCGCCCTGCGCACCGGCATGCCGGAGGTAATTTTTGCCGCCGGCAAGACCACCGCGCAGGTGGCGCAGATCTTTGCGCGCATGGCGCATGCGGGCGGCAACGTGCTGGCCACCCGCGCTTCCCGCGAGATGTTCGAGGCGGTTCTGGCCGTGGAGCCGCGTGCCGAGTTCCACGAGATGGCCCGCGCCATCACCCTCACCCAGGCGCCCGCCCCCGCGGGCAAGGGAACCATCGCCGTGGTCTGCGCCGGCACCAGCGACCTGCCGGTGGCCGAAGAAGCTGTGGTGACGGCGCGCATGATGGGCAACACGGTCGAGCTGATCGCCGATGTGGGCGTGGCCGGCATCCATCGCCTGCTGGCGCAGAAAAGCGCTCTCGAAGCCGCGCGCGTGCTGATCGTCTGCGCCGGCATGGAGGGCGCGCTGCCCACCGTCGTGGCCGGCCTGGTGAACGCGCCGGTGCTGGCCGTTCCCACCAGCGTGGGCTATGGCGCGTCCTTCGGCGGCATCGCCGCGCTGCTGGGCATGTTGAACACCTGCTCCCCCAACGTCTCGGTGGTCAACATCGACAACGGCTTCGGCGCGGCCTGCATGGCTTCACTCATCAACCGGCTGTGAGTGAAGGCGCCGCCGAAGATTGAGAAAGAGTTGTTTTCGAGGGGCGGAAGCGCCTGGCGCGTTTTCAAGGAGAGTGCAAGGAACTGGGTGCCCCATGCTTTTCGCGCTCTCTGCGAAAAGGGTGGGAAAGCAGAAGGCCAGCCTTACAGAAACGGTGAAAATGCTCTAAATCGGGCGCAATGCGCCGCGAAGCCAATTGTTCGGGGATTCCTGCACCTTCATTCATTCAAGCAACGGGCTGTTCTCGACGGCCGGGTGCTGGGGCACCCATCTTTGTGCTGGATTCTGATTCCAGGATCTGGGCTACCCGCTAATTCAATTGGCGTCTCAATTACCACATCGTTTGCAGGTGTTTGCAGCGGGGATCTTCCATCTCAATCGCCACGCGAGTGCAGCGAGGGTCTTCCGTCTGAACTGCCACTCTGTCGTGCATGCCCGTGCTGCGAAGACCTCCATCGCGCAGGCTTATGCAGCGAAAGTCTTCCATTTCAATCACCGCGCCACCGATCATGCTCCGGCAGCGAAGGTCTTCCATCTCAACCGCTGCCATCGTGCACCGAGGATCTTCCATTTGCATCACCATGTTTTTGGACAGGCTTTTGCACCCGGTCGCTTCTTCAGCGAACTGAAATAAGGCTGAGGCGGCGTGCGGCGCGTTGTCTGTTCAATTTTGCGCAGGCCGCTCGGGCGCAACGGATGCAAGCTTCCGATTGACTGCAATCCGGCCTCGAGATCGCTTGCGGTGCGATAGTCACTGAGCAAAGTTGCACAGCATCTTCGGCGTCGCAACCGCACCATTCCTATAGGTGCCCAGAATTTCTACAGGTGCCCAAACCAATGTCAGCGGCAGCGATGCCGGATCAAACGATCTGATTCCGCCAAAGGCGGCGCCACTTCCATACTGCTTTCCACCCGAGGAGCTTGCCATGTCCACACCAGACCCCTCTTTGAACCTGAGACCGAACCCGCAGCGCGACGTGCAGCTTCCGGTCTGCGGAGCAAAGCCGGCATCGTCCTTGCAAGCGATATCCCCCAGGCTGCGCCCACTGCGGATCGCGGTGGTGGGAAATCATCTTCCTCGACAGTGTGGAATTGCGACCTTCACCACGGACTTGTGCGATGCAATCGCTGCCGAGTTTGGAGCCGCAGGATTGTCGGTGGTAGCCGTCAACGATCCGCAATCGACTTACGACTATCCTGCGCGGGTGCGATTCGAGATCGCCGAAAACGAAGTGTCCTCTTATATGGGAGCCGCCAACTATCTCAATTCAGGCAATGTCGATCTGGTGTGTCTGCAGCACGAGTATGGGATTTTCGGAGGGAAGGCCGGAAGCCATGTGGTGCAGTTGTTGCAGCACCTCAAGATGCCGGTAGTGACGACGCTGCATACGGTTCTTCGCCAGCCGGACGAAGATCAGAGAACCGTCATGCAACAGATTGCCGCACGCTCCGACCGCCTTGTTGTTATGACCGAGTACTCTTCTCGCATTCTGCAGAATGTATTTGGAATCCCTGGTGGAAAGATCGATCTGATCCCCCACGGCATCCCCGACTTGCCTTTTGTGGAGCCGGATGCTTACAAGGAGTCACTCGGGCTCGGAGGAAAGACTGTACTGCTCACATTTGGACTGTTGTCTCCCAACAAGGGATTCGAGAACGTGATTCAAGCTCTGCCGCATATCCTGTCCCGGCACAGCGAGGTTGTCTACCTGATCGCGGGCGCCACTCACCCGCATGTGAAGGCTCGCGAGGGCGATCGGTACCGGCTCCAGTTACAGGCCATGGCCAGGGAACTTGGAGTGGAGAAAAGCGTAGCCTTCGTCAACCGGTTCGTCAGCCCGCAAGAAATGGCTTCGCTCGTCAATTCAGCCGACATTTACATCACGCCGTATCGCTATGAGGCGCAGGCTGTATCGGGAACCCTGGCGTATGCCCTGGGCGCCGGGAAGGCTATTATTTCGACTCCCTACTGGCATGCCGCCGAACTGCTGCGCGATGGGCGCGGCGTCTTGGTTCCCTTTGGGAGCCAGGACGCAATTGCAGTTGCGGCAATTGAACTTCTGGGTAACGAATCGGAACGGCAATCCATGCGCGAACGCGCATACCTTCATGCACGGCCCATGGTCTGGAATTGTGTGGCGCAGGCTTACATGCGCACTTTCGTAAGAGCCGATATCGATCGCGTGCAACCGGTTCGCCTGGGTGTTATGCCCCAGGCTGTAGAGAAATGCACGGCGAGCCTGCTCCTAAGTGCCTGAGCGCTCTCCCCGGCGATAGCCGTTTCCTTTGCCTCCGGAGGAAATTCGTCTGGCTGGCTTCATGACTGGTGCAAAATCGCCTTACCATTGGGCGTCTGCGAAGCCTTGCGCAGAGCGCTCCAGCCGCAGCCAGCGGCCGCCAACCCCCAATCGGTGATGAGGATCACTGTCCGGGGGCGGTCTGCACGCCAATCATGGACTCCTTGCCAGTAGCGCCCGTGAACGCAGCGTGTGGAGGAGATTCGTGGCCCGGTCCAGATTGCCGATGTTGCGCAGGATTTCGCAGATATTCTTTCTGCTGCTGTTTCTTGGGCTGCTGCTGTTCACGTCGATAAGCCTCTTTCCCGGCGGCGCCACCGAGATTCACCTGAGCGCGCCGGTGCGCCTGTTCTTCGAGTGGGATCCGCTGGTGGCGCTGGTGAATGCGCTGGCCAGCCACGCGCTCTATCGCGGCCTGCTGTGGAGCCTGGTCATCCTGCTGCCCACGCTGTTTCTGGGGCGCTTCTTCTGCGGCTGGATTTGCCCCATGGGCACGCTGCAACACTTTGTGGGCAACATGCCCTCCGAGGCCAAGCGGGGCAAGCAGCGCATCGAGTCCAACCGCTACAAGCGCTGGCAGACGGGCAAGTATGTGGTTCTGATTGCCGGATTGCTGGCCGCCTGCTTCGGCTCGGCGGCCCTCGGCTGGATCGATCCCTTCAGCCTGCTGGTGCGCTCCTTCGGGCTGTCGATTCTGCCCGCCTTCAACGCGGCCGCGCGGGCCGTGCTGACGCCTCTCGAAACCAGCCATGTGGCGGCGATCAAGGCGACCGGCGAAACGCTGCACACCATTCTGCACTACACGGTGCTCGATCTGCGCCAGCCGCACTATGCGCAGGGCCTGGTGCTGGGCATCCTGTTTATTGCCATCCTGGCGGCCAGCCTGCGCATTACGCGCCTGTGGTGCCGGTCGATCTGCCCGCTGGGCGCGCTGCTGGGCGCGGTCTCCCGCTGGTCGATTCTGGGACTGCACAAGGACCCGGACAGTTGCGACAAGTGCAACCGCTGCCTGTTGCACTGCCAGGGCGGCGACGATCCCATTGGCGGAGCGCCCTGGCGCAAGGCCGAGTGCCTGATGTGCATGAACTGCGTGGGCAGTTGCCCGCACGACAGCCTGAACTTCCGCTTCTTCCGCAAGGAGAAGGAAGTAGCTTCGACGGATATTGGCCGCCGCAAGGCGCTCACCGGGATCGCGGCGGGCGCGGCGGTGGTTCCGCTGATGCGTGCCAACACCGGCATGGGCAAGGGCCGGAACGAGAAGCTGCTGCGCCCGCCGGGCGCGCTGGATGAGTCCGATTTTCTCTCCCGCTGCATCCGCTGCGGCGAGTGCATGAAGGTTTGCCCCAACACCGCCCTGCATCCCACGCTGGATCAGGCCGGCCTGGAAGGCCTGTGGACGCCCACGCTGGTGCCGCGCATCGGCTACTGCGAGCCCAGTTGCGTACTCTGCGGTGAGGTTTGCCCCACCGGGGCCATCTGGCAGATCACGCCCAGGGAAAAGGGCTGGGTGGTGGGAGTGGGCCAGCAGAGCCAACCCATCCGCCTGGGTACCGCGTTTTATGACCGGGGCCGCTGCCTGCCCTGGGCCATGGCCACCGACTGCATTGTCTGCGAAGAGTGGTGCCCGGTTTCGCCCAAGGCCATCTATGTGCAGGAGGCCCAGGTGATCGACTCGGCCGGCAACACCAAGACGCTGAAGCAGCCGCGCATCGACCCCAGCCGCTGCGTGGGTTGCGGCGCCTGCGAGTATGCCTGCCCGCTGCAGGAGCACCCGGCCGTCTATGTCACCAGCATCGGCGAAAGCCGCTCACCCGGCAGCCAGATTCTGCTCAACAGGAAATAGAGGAGACCGTCGCCCCATGAATCGCTCAGGAAAATGGATGTTGACCGCCGTGGCGGTTGCACTGGTTGGAGCCGCCGCCATCAGCGGATGCAGGAAGCACACCATCGATGCCTTCCCGGCTTCGGGCGCCGTGGCCGGTTGGCAAAAGACCAGCGACACCCGCGTCTTCGACGCCAAGAATCTGTGGAAGTACATCGACGGCGACGCCGAGCAGTACATTGCGGCGGGCGTAATCTCGACCTCGACCTCCGACTACAAGTACCAGGGCCAGTTGGAGGCCGTTGTGGACGTGCACACCATGAGCGACGCGGTGGGCGCGCGCAAGATTCTTGAAACCGGCCAGACCAGCGACGCCAAGACCGTGCAACTGGGCGACGGCGGCCTGGCCTATGCGCAGAGCGTGATCTTCCGCAAGGGTCCTTATCTGGTGCGGATCGTTGCCTACGAGTCCACGCCCGATGGCGAGCAGGCGCTGATGGCGCTGGCGCACGGGGTGGAAGCGAAGCTGTAAGGCATCTTTATGTTCTGGTCATGAGGCCATTGTGCGATCCCACCCTGGCCGCAGGAACAAAAGCGCGGCGAGGGTGGCGCACTCAGTTCTTCAACAGACGGGCCAAAGCCCGTCCCCTTCAACGCACACTGTGAGGAATGCGATGAGAAACCGGCGGGAATTTCTTCAGGCAGCAGCTACGGGAGCCGTGGTGCTGGGTTCGCAAAGCAAGCTGGGGCTGGCCGCCATGCTGGACCAGCATGGGGCAGCGGGCAAGTCGAAGGTGGTGGTGGCCCGGGATGCGGCGCTCCACGGCCAGGGCGGGCAACTGGACGAGAAGCGCGTGATTGCCCTGCTGGACCGGGCCATTGCCGCCTACACCGGCCACGACCACCCGGTGGAAGCGTGGAAGCGCATTGTGCCTCAGGGCCAGGTGATCGGCCTCAAGACCAACGGCCTGGGCGGCAAGGGAATTTCCTCTCACCTGGTGCTGGTGCTGGCCATTGCCGAGCGGTTGCAGCAGGCCGGCGTCAAGCCCGGCAACATCCTGGTCTGGGACCGCAACGCCCGCGATCTTGAGGCGTGCGGGCTGACCATCAGCACCGACCCCGGCAAGATTCGCTGCTACGGCTCCGATGTTTCCGGCTACGAGGAGCAGGGAGTGTCGTTTGGCTCGGCGGTAAATGTGAAGCTCTCCAAGATCCTCACCCGCGAGTGCGGCATGGTGATCGGAGTGCCCATCCTCAAGGATCACAGCGGGGCCGGCGTCACCTTTGCCATGAAGAACATGTACGGCGTGGTGGAGCGTCCGTTTGAACTGCACGGCGGCGGCTGCAACCCCGGCGTGGCCGACCTGAACTGCATTCCCACCGTGCGCGAGAAGGTCCGCTTCACCATTGGCGACGCCATGACCTCTGTTTATGACGGCGGGCCGGGCTTCCATCCCGAGCGCCTGTGGCAGCCCAATGCGCTCATCGTTGGCGAAGATCGCGTGGCTTTGGACCACACCGCCTGGCAGATGATCGAGCGCAAGCGCGCCGAGGTGGGCATGAAGACGCTGGAAGCCGTGGGCCGTCCGCCAAGCTACATTGCCACCGCCGCCGACGCCGCCCACAAACTGGGCGTCAACGATCCGGAGCGCATCAACCTGATGGAAGTTTAGAGAAATCCGGGTGCCCCACCCTCGCCGCGCATTTGTTCTTGCGGCTAGGATGGGGTAGCTCGAACTTGGGTAAGCGCTGAATAAGTCCTGTTTTGAAAGGGCACGGCTTCAGCCGTGCCGCTAAAGTCCGCATAATCAACGCGGGCTTTAGCCGCTGAAGAGCGGTTTTCTTGAATCTGGTACTTGTTCAGAGGCTCCTTGGAGCGTTTTCAAGGAGAGTGTAAGGAACTGGGTGCCCTATCCTTTTCGCGTTCTTTGCGAAAAGGGTGGGAAAGCAGAAGGCCAGCCTTGCAGAAACGGCAAAACTGCTTTAGAGCGTTTTTGCTTTTGCCATAAACTTCTGTGCCCCATCCATTCCGCGTTTTCCTGCGGAATGGGTGGGAGACCCACAGAATTACGGTCTGCACAATTCACGAAACTGCTCTAGTTGCTGAACCGGGAGGATCACCATGGCCGGGGAAACCGATCGCAAGCCGGACGAGAAACAGGCGCAGGCGCCCGCGATGACGCGCCGCGAGGCGATGCTGCAACTGCTGCGCGTGGGCGGCGTGGCGGTGGGTGCGGCGGGCGCGGCCGTATGGCTGAGCGAACACAGCTTCCGCCCCGTCGCCGGCCGCGCCGAACTGGCTCGCCGCGACCATCGCGCCACAGCCGACCCCAAGCTGCCGCATATGACCGTGGTGCAATACCCCATGGACAAGGACGCGGCGGCCCAGGCCGGGGAGCCGCGCGCCCTGGTGCAGAGGGCCTTGCAGGACCTGGGCGGCATCCAGCGCTTCATTGGCCGCCAGGACGTGGTGGTCATCAAACCCAACATCGCCTGGGACCGCACCCCGGAGCAGGCGGCCAACACCAATCCCGAATTGGTGGCCGAGGTGGTGCGCCAGTGCTGGCAGGCCGGCGCCAAGCGGGTCATCGTCACCGATGTCAGTTGCAACGAGCCGCGCCGCTGCTTTCAGCGCTCCGGCATTCAGGCGGCGGCCCGTGCCGCGGGCGCCGAGGTCATCCTTCCCGATCCAGAGCTCTACCGCGAGGTCGATCTGGGCGGCGTGGTGCTGAAAAGCTGGCCGGTCTTTACGCCGTTTCTTGAGGCGGACAAGATCATCAACCTGCCCATCGCCAAGCATCACGTGCTCACCGGCGCCACCCTGGGCATGAAGAACTGGTACGGCATCCTGGGCGGGGAGCGCAACCGCCTGCACCAGCAGATTCACCAGAGCCTGGCCGACCTGGCCAGCTTCATGCTGCCCACCTTCACCATGATCGACTGCTACCGCGTCCTGCTGCGCAACGGACCCACCGGCGGCAACCTGGAAGACGTGGCCCTGAAGAAGACCCTGGTGGCCGGCACGGATCCGGTGGCGCTGGACGCCTATGTAGCCAAGGCCTATTGGGACCTGGACCCCGAGAAGCTGCCCTACCTGGAGATGGCCGCCGCCCGCGGGCTGGGCACCGTGGACTACGACAAGCTGCCGGTGACCTTCAGCAAGCTGGGGTAGGGAGCCCCTGCCCAGCCTCGGATATGCCAGGGTACGGTTCATCAGGCTGAGGAAAGTGGGTGGCTTTGAAAGGGCACGACTTCAGTCGTGCCGCAAATGGTGCCAAATCAACGCGGGGCTTTAGCCCCGGAGGGAAATTCTCACGGGTAATCCGTGTGGCGTACCGCTCGTCCTCCACCGCCCCGCTTGACAGGCGTATATACATGGAGCGTAATAGATATATACGGAAGGAAAAGCCATGGTTACGCCCCTGACCTCGATCCGGTTGGATACCAAGCTGGCGGACAAAGCCGTGCGCGTCCTCGGCGTCAAGTCGCGCACCGAGGCCGTTCACGTGGCCCTGAGGGAGATCGTTGCCCTTCAGGAGTTTAAAGACCTCATGAAGAAGTACGGCGGCAAATGCTCCTTCGCCGGGTCCGATGAGTGAATGCGTCGTCTTTGATACGTCGGTTCTCATTGACCATCTGAGGACCGGCCGTCACGCGCTGCGCATGGGGACTCTGAACGCGTTGGTGCGCAACTCCTCGGTTGTTCTCGCCGAGCTGCGGCGTGGGGCCAGTTCGCCAGCCGACCAGCACGTTTTGCGAACCATTGAGAAGAACTACCCCATCCTGACGCCGACCAGGAACCACTGGCTTGAGTCGGGACTCCTGCTCGCCAGGATGCGGAAAGAGAAGGGATTCGAGCCAGCAAAACTGCGTGATCTTCATTTCGACGTGTTGATCGCGCTGACCGCGCGCAACTACGGGGCCAAGCTGATTACATCGAACCGCGCAGACTTCGAACTCATTCGCGAGTATCGGGATTTCAACCTGGAAGTCTGGTGATTCCGTGCCATCCCAAGTTTGAAAACCAGGATCTGGGGCACCCGGCGCGCCTTTGTTCTTGCTCCAGGGTGGGATACCACATCTCCGCCGTAACCCCAGCCTTTCCAATCCAGCCGGCACTGTGTTTGAATGGGACCGCTCCGTACGGGTGCGCCCTGCGTCGTGTGGTCCAAAGGGGATAATCCATGAAATCGTCTCGCAGAACCTTCCTGAAAACCGGTGCGGCCTTGGCCGCTGCTTCGCTCGTCAAGCCAGGCCATGCCTTCGCGGCTAATGGCAGCGAACCCGCCGTCGAGCCCCAACTCAGCCAGTTCGGCTACGGCGAGGTCGAATTGCTGGAAGGCCCGCTGCGCCAGCAATTCCAGACCAATCACGCCTTCTATGGGGCGCTCGATGAGGACCGGCTGCTGAAGCCCTTCCGCCTGCGCGCCGGCTTGCCCGCGCCGGGCGACGACATGGGCGGCTGGTACGACTGGTACGACGGCTTCACGCTCCAGAACATGCACGGCTTTTGCCCCGGCCACAGCTTTGGGCAAATGCTCTCCGGGCTGGCGCGCGACTACGCCGCCACCGGCAACAAGGCCACGCAGGCCAAGGTGCAGCGGCTGGTGCGCGGCTATGCGGCGGCCATTTCGCCCCGGTTCAACGAGGGCAACCGCTTTCCCGCCTACACCTACGACAAGGTCTCCATCGGTCTGCTCGACGCGCATGAGTTCGCCGGCGACGCGCAGGCGCTGCAAGTGCTCAACGCCGCCGTGGACGCCGTGCTGCCTTTCCTGCCGCAGAAGGCGCTGTCGCGCGCCGAACAGTATGCCCGGCAGCACACCGACGAGTCCTTCTGCTGGGATGAGTTCTATACCCTGCCGGAGAATCTGTTCCTGGCCTATAAGCGCGGGGCGGGCAACCGCTTCCGCGACCTGGCCACGCGCTTCCTGGCCGACGACTGGTACTTCGATCCGCTGGCCGCGGGCCAGAACGTGCTGCCCGGCAAACATGCCTATAGCCACGTGAATGCCTTCAGCAGCGCCATGCAGGCTTACCTGGTGCTGGGCAGCCAGAAGCATCTGCGCGCGGCGCGCAACGGCTTCGACTTCCTGCGCTCCACGCAGAGCTTTGCCACCGGCGGCTGGGGGCCGGACGAGCTCTTCCGCGAGCCGGGCAGCGGCGAAATCGGCCAGAGCCTGGCCAAAACGCACTCCAGCTTCGAGACGCCCTGCGGCTCCTATGCCCACTTCAAGATCACGCGTTCCCTGCTGCGGGTTACCGGCGACAGCCGCTACGGCGACAGCATGGAAAAGGTCCTATATAACACCATCCTGGGCGCCAAGCCCATCCAGAAGGATGGACACGGATTCTATTACTCCGACTATAACAACGACGGGTCGAAGTTCTATCACCCCAATCAGTGGACCTGCTGCACCGGGACCTTTGCGCAGATTACCGCGGACTACGGCATCAGCGCGTACTTCCATGACCGCCAGGGGATCTACGTGAACCTGTTTGTGCCTTCGCGGATCAGCTGGCAGCGGGGCGGGGAACGCATCGCCCTGACCCAGCAAACCAATTATCCGCACCATCCAACCACGCAGATCGCCCTCGCTGTCGAGAAGCCCACGGCCTTCCCGGTCTACCTGCGTATCCCCGCATGGGCCGGGCCCAAAACGGCGGTAGCCGTGAACGGGATGAGAGTCTTCTCCAACCCGGAGCCGGGCAAGTTTGCGCGCCTGGACCGCACCTGGAAGAACGGCGACCGCATCGAAGTCGAGTTCGAGATGCCCACCGTGCTGGAAGCCGTGGACCCGCAACATCCCGACCTGCTGGCGCCGGTGCATGGGCCGATGGCCCTGTTCAGCGTGGGCGCAATTCCAGAGAGGATCGGGAAGCAGGAGTTACTGGCGGCCAGTCAGGTCTCCGCGGGCTCAACCGATTGGCAATCGAAAACTGCCCAGGGCGCGCTCACCTTGCGGCCCTTCACCGCCATTCAGGATGAGCACTACCGGCTGTATCTGAAAGTGGAGGGCTGAGGGCTGTCGCTGTTCGCTTCGTCCAGGCATTGTGTTTTCCCACCCTTTCGCCAGGAATGCGAAACGCAGGTCCTTCGACTCCCCATTCGCTGCGCTCAGGGTCGCTCAGGATGACAACAAGGATGGGGCACGGGCCTTCTTCAGCGCTCTCAAATGCGGGAGCCGTGCGAGCCCTACTAGTGTCCTGTCCCTAAAGTTCGCAACAAAACAAGGATTGTCATCCTGAGCGAACGGGGCCCCAAGCGCTTTTCAGCTTGGGGGTGGTGAGTCGAAGGATCTGCGGTTGTTTTTCAAAGAACATCTGGGACACCACCCTGGCCGCAAGAACAAAAACGCGGCGAGGGTGGGGCACCCAGTGAACTGATCCGGGCCGCGCAAGCGGCGGTTGGCCCCACCGCAGGTGGTTTACGGCCGGTCGTAGAAGCGGAAGAAGAGCGAAGGCTTGGAGACGGGTTCGGCCTTGGCCACCAGTTCCGCCGTCTGCTTGTCGCTCAGGGGAGTGAACTCCCGCGCCAGGTGGACGTTCTCTTCCAGTTGGGCAATGGTGTCGCAGCCCACAATGACCGTGCTGACCGGGCGGGAGAGCGTGTAATACATGGCTTCGCGCATGGTGAGGGTGCCCGGCGAGGTGGTCTGGATCGTCATGCCTTCCCAGGAGTGTTTCTGCGCTTCGATCGACGGCGGCGTCCAACTGGAGAGCAGGCGGCTGCGGCCGGGAATCTTCATGCCGATGATGCCCATCTGCTTTTCCACGGCCAGCGGCAGCAACTGCTCGTTGAAGCTGTAGTGGTGCGGGTCGGCGGCGTTCATGGCCATGAGCACGGTGTCGAAGGGGTGGCGGCGGATGGACTCCATGAGCGCTTCGGGCCGGTAGTGGCCGGTGACGCCCAGGAAGCGGACTACTTTCTGCTGCTGCATCTCCAGCAGGGCTTCCATGGCGCCGCCCTTGGCGAAGACCTCGTTCACGTCGAACATGGTGCCGATGTCGTGCAACTGCCACAGATCCACGTGGTCGGTCTGGAGAAGTTGCAGCGACTTTTCGATCATGCGCATGGAGCCGTCGCGGGTGCGCTCCTTGGTCTTGGTGGCCAGGAAGGCCTGATCGCGGCGGTGGGCCATGACCTTGCCCACGTACTGCTCGCTCCAGCGCTCGGGGCCGCCGTAGATGGACGAGGTGTCAAGGTAGTTCACGCCCAGGTCCAGCGCGCGCTCGATGATCGGGACGGCCACGTCGAAGTTGTTGCCGCGCTCCAGCGAGGCCTGCCCGCCCAGGGAGAAGATGCCGACCCTGTAGCCGGTCTTGCCCAGGTTGCGGGTGGGCATGGCGCTGGGGGTAACGGGGTTCGACGGAAGGCTGGGGAGGGTCTTCGGCGTATCCGCCAGCGCCGAGGGCGCCAGCAATGCGGCCGTAACCGCTCCGCCAGCCTTCAAAAACTCACGGCGGCCCTGCTTGCGCGCCGCTATCGACTCATTCTCGCTCATGTTGACCTCCTGGCGAAACTGGGAACTGTGCGCATTCATCATAGTCCAGGGCGGTAACGGGAGGGAACAGAAGCGGGGCCCGCGCAGAGCCGCGGATTCTTGGGGAGAAAACGATGGTTCCAGACTTGCGTGGCAGACCGGGCAGGGCTTTCGCGCCAAACCCGGCGGAAGGACCTGCGCTTGCTGTTCGCCTTCTTTTGCAATCCGGCAACGCCGTCACAACATGCCGCTACCCGGCCTGTTCGCCAGTTTCGGCGGGAAGCCCCGGCTTCTTCGCCTGCGCCTCCACGGCCACGGCCAGCCGGCGCGTGATCACCTGCAGGTGATAGCCCATCACCGCCAGCGTCATGGCCGCGCCAATGCAATGGCGATAGCGCGTGGCCACCGTCGCCAGAAACTTCCAATAGCTCCAGCGCTGCCGGCCAAAGACCCCCTGTCGCACGATCGAGGTCACAAAGGCGCGCGCATTGCCGCGGGTGAACCACTGCTGTTGCGACTTCCGCTCGCCATGTTTCGGCTGGGTGCGGTTCAGGTAGAGTTTCACGCGCTCATAGTAGGCATCGCAGCTGTAAATCCGCTTCAGCACCGAGCGGTACCCCTCCACCAGCTTGGCCATGTCCATGTGGGGAAGAAAATTCAGCTTGTCGCCGGTGTTGTCGCCCCCGCCCGCGTCCAGGATTCGCCCCTCCCGCCACAGCCGCCGGAAAAGCTGCGTCCCCGGCATGGCCTGCAGCAGTCCCACCATGGCGATGGGAATGCCGCTCTTCTGGATGAAATCCACCATGCGGTCGAAGATGTCTTCGCGATCCGTGTCGAAGCCCAGAATGAAGCCGCCCATCACCTGCATCCCGTAGCTCTGGATGGTGGCGATGCTGTCCAGCAGGCTGCGCCGCGTGTTTTGCAGCTTGTTGCTGGCAATCAGGCCGCACTCGTCGGGGGTCTCGATGCCCAGGAAGACCGAAATGAATCCGGCGTCCTTCATCAGTTGCATCAGCTCCGGATCGTCGGCCAGGTTGAGCGAGGCTTCGGTCAAAAAGTCGAAGCTCTTCTTGTGCTGCCCGCGCCACTCCGCCAGCGCCGCGCACAGCTCCTTGGCCCGCTTCTTGTTGCCGATGAAGTTGTCGTCCACAATGAACACGGCCTCGCGCCAGCCCGCCGCGTGCAACTGGTCCAGCTCCGCCAGCACCTGGGCAATGGCCTTGGTCCGCGGCCGTCGCCCGTAGATCTCGATAATGTCGCAGAACTCGCAGTTGAACGGGCAGCCGCGCGAGTATTGCACGGTCATGGTCGAGTAGCGGTTCATCCGGATCAGGCTCAGGTCGGGCAGGGGACTGGTTTCCATCTCCGGCCGCTCCGCCGCCTGGTACACCGCCCTGGCCGTTCCCGCTTCCAGGTCCCGCGCCAGTTGGGCAATCAGGCTCTCCGCCTCGCCAATTACGATGTGGTCCGCCTTCAGCTCGTCGGCTGAAAGGCTGCTGGCAATCGGCCCGCCCACCACCGTCCGCAGCCCCCGCGCCCGGCAGCGCTCCACCACCGCCACCAGCGTCGCCTGCTGGATGTGCATCCCGCTCACCAGCACCACGTCCGCCCAGGCCAGGTCCCGGTCCCTCAGCGGCTCCACGTTCATGTCGATCAGGCGCTTCTTCCACCCGCTCGGCAGCAGCGCGGCCACGGTCATCAGCCCCAGCGGAGGCTGCGCCGCCCGCTTGCCCAGGAACTTGAGCGCGTGTTTGAAACTCCAGTAAGTGTCGGGAAATTCGGGATAAACCAGCAGTGCATTCATGGGGGCCTCCGCAAGCAACAGCGGTTGTGCGAGCGGCATCGGAGCCTTCGGGCCGTGCTTCCAGGCCCGGAATCGGCGCAGCCGCGCTCGCCGCGGCCCGCTGCTTCCGCCTCCATTTTCCCACCATCAATTCTAGAATCTGCTCAAAAGCGACCACTTCTTCCCCTCAGCCCCGGTTTTCTGGCGATTCTTCAGAAGCAGTTCAACTCGCCCCAGCGAGCAATGGCCAGCGGCTGCCGCCGTGCCGGAGTCCATACAAAGCTCCGTGCCCCATCCTTGCGACTTTTTTCTGTCGCAAGGGTGGGAAACCAAAACACTCAATTTGGTCCTGTTCAAGGTGGCCAGCCCGGCTCGCCCCAGCGAGTGACGGCCAGCGGCTGCCCGCCGCGCCGGAGTCCATACAAAGTTCCGTGCCCCATCCTTGCGACTTTTTTCTGTCGCAAGGGTGGGAAACCAGCAAACCCCATCAGCGCTGTTCCTGAAAGCCCCTCCCCGTAACCCCGCCGGTCCCACCGCTGCCCTGCTCACCGCCGCGCCCGCCCCGTTTGCCTTAAACTAGCTCGATGGAAGAGTTCTCTCGAATTCAGCGCCTCCCGCCCTACGTCTTCAACATCACCGGCGAAATGAAGATGACCGCCCGCCGCCACGGCGAAGACATCATCGACTTCGGCATGGGCAATCCCGATGGGGCCACGCCCAAGCACATCGTGGACAAACTGGTCGAGGCGGCGCTCAAGCCCGCCACCCACCGCTATTCGGTCTCCCGCGGCCTGCCCCGCTTGCGCAAGGCCATCTGCAACTGGTACAAGACCCGCTACGACGTCGATCTCGACCCCGATTCCGAGGCCATCGTCACCATCGGCTCCAAGGAGGGCATTGCCCACCTCTGCCTGGCCATCCTCGACTCCAACGACACCGTGCTGGTGCCCAATCCCAGCTACCCCATCCACATCTACGGCCCGGTCATCGCCGGCGCCCACGTGGTCAGCGTGCCCATCAACGACCGCGAGCAGTTCCTCTCCCAGCTTGAGGACCTCATCCCGCGCATGACCCCGCGCCCCAAGGCGCTCATCGTCAATTTCCCCTCCAACCCCACTACCGAGTGCGTCGACCTGCCCTTCCTGGCCCGCCTCGTCGAACTGGCCAAGCAGTACGGCTTCCACCTCATCCACGACCTGGCCTACGCCGACATCGCCTTCGACGGCTACAAGCCCCCCAGCGTCCTCCAGGTGCCCGGCGCCAAAGACGTGGCGGTCGAGTTCTTCACCCTCTCCAAGAGCTACAACATGCCCGGCTGGCGCGTGGGCTTCATGGTCGGCAACCCCGTCCTGGTCAACGCCCTGGCCCGCCTCAAGAGTTACTTCGACTACGGCACCTTCACCCCCATCCAGGTGGCCTCCATCCTGGCTCTGGAAGGCCCGCAGGAGTGCGTCACCGAGATTTGCGAAACCTATCGCAAGCGCCGCGATGTGTTAGTCGATGGCCTCAACAAGCTGGGCTGGCCGGTCGCATCGCCCAAGGCCACCATGTTTGTCTGGGCGCAGATACCGGAGCAGTACAGGAAGCTCGGCTCGCTGGAGTTTTCCAAGATTCTGTTGAATGAAGCCAAGGTAGCCGTCTCGCCCGGCATCGGCTTCGGCGACTACGGCGACGGCCACGTCCGCTTCTCCCTCATCGAGAACGAAGAGCGCACCCGCCAGGCGCTGCGGGGCATCAAGTCGATGTTTGCGAAGGGGTGAACGCAGGGAATAGGGAACAGGGAACAGTTGTAAATAAGAAACAATCGTTATAGATATCCCACCCTGGCCGCAAAAATAAAACGCGGCCAGGGTGGGGCACCCAGCCCCACTTTATGGCCTTTTCCGCGTGTTGCAAATCTATTCCTTTTCGAAACGACTGCGGCGGCGTTCCGCGTTCAGGCATTATGATGTGAGCGGGAATAAACCTAAACAAGGAAAACCCTTATGCTTCGGTTTATCAAGGTAGCCATCATGCTTGCCGTGTTTGCATCTTGCTGTTATCCACAAGATGCGGTCCCGAAATCCAACCAGCAAGATGCCCCCGAAATCGCCGCAAAGAAGGCGGTCTTAGTCGATCTCGTCGCGCGCAAGAACAACCTCATTGCTCAATCGGACGACATGGCCTCAATAGCGAATTCCTTGAATGGCTCCGAGTTCAATAACGCGATGTCAATATCCGACCACGCACAGCATGGAATGATATACCTGGATGCGGTGTACTGGTTTGTCGGCACATACGACAGAATGCAATGCGTCGAAGACAAGAATTTCGCTAAGGCTGTGCTTCAGGATCGCCTTGGTTTCTACGCACACCTGCTCGATATTGCTGTTGATCAAACGAATGGGCACCTAGGGTTAACCCGCGTACCTGCTGTGGCGCAGCAGGGACAACGTATCAGAGACGAATTGCGGGCCGCGAAGGTTAAGCTGGATGAAATCGCCGCATCTCTGAACTAATCAGGACACAATGACGAGTAAAATGGTCACACGCTCAGCCCTACGACGCTCGCCATCATTGGCACTGTGGCGGGAATTGTAGGAGCTATCACCGGCCTTGTCGGGTTGGTGCTCGGTTGGACCAATTACAGGCTCTTGCAACAAATTAAGGCGCTCGACCTTCGACTTGAACTCCGCAAGCAAGTGTCTGATGTTCGCGCCGACATCAAGGCTCTTCCTGCCCTCTTGGAACGGGCACGGGCCGGGTGCCCCATCCTTGCGACGTTCTTCTGTCGCAAGGGTGGGAAACTGCGGCCTCCGACCCTATACAATCCCTGAGAACTCCCGAGAACGCCCCCCATGCCCCTCTACGAGAATGCTCTTCCCCTGATTCGTGCCAATTTCGAGGAAATCGCAAAGGGGAACAAGCCCAGGGGCATTGCAATCGGCAGACTCACAGAGAAGCAACTGGAGGAGATCAACCGGGCGCGGTCTGCCCATCATCCGCCCCTTCCGCCCATCGTTGCCGAAATCATCTTCTACGGTAAACATATCTATAAAAGCCGGATCATGGGGGATGGCTACACCATCGGGGACGTAATCGACCAGATCGTGAGCGCCATGGATGCAGCCGCGGTCTTCGTCCACAATCCCAAAATGACGATCATTCAGAATCGAACCGGGCGGGCGGATCGCTACGGAAATATGGTGAAAGATTTAGCTGTACTTGAGTGCACAAGCCGCCACCCCCGGCCTGAGCTTTTCTCGGTGATGCCGAAAGGCGATGTAATCAAGCCCCAAAAAAGGTGAAGGGCCGCTTGCGCGGCCCTTCAATTTCAAGCGGTTCGCCCGGGTAACAGGTTCAGTCCGGCAGCACCAACCGCTCGTTTACATTATCGGCAGGTCCCAATAAAGAGTCAACGGAATTCCTGCTTTCCCAGGTCCCGGAATCGGGACCTGGGGCACCCGGCACCCGGCCTTCCTTTCAAATCAACACAAAAGCCCCGTGCCCCATCCTTGCGACGTTTTTCTGTCGCAAGGGTGGGAAACGACTAAGCTCAACACCCGTGCAGAGGGCGCTTGGTATTGCATTGAACTGAGGCGGGGCTAGCCGCCTGCACCACGACCCGCTCGCCCTCGATTACCGTACGAAATCTCTCTCCGGTAGTTGCCCAATCCACAAGATCCACCTTGAAGGGCAGGTCGGATTCGGTGAAATCGTCGGTCAGATCCGCCATGGTCGCGAGCGGCAACGGCTCGTCGCCCAGAATCGCCAGATCGAGATCGGAGTAGGGCTTTGCCGTCCCCTTGACGCGGGAGCCGAAGGCCCACACTTCGCGGCCGGGCACATGACGCCGCAGGAGGTCGCGCACGATCTCCCACGCGCCGGGGCTGGCGTCGATTGCTGGGGGCTTCATTCCGCGGTGCGTCCTTGCAACTGTTGTAGCAGGAATTGCGCCTCGGCCAGAAAGGCGGGAATGCCTTGCACAACGGCCAGGGCCACTTCCTCGTCGTAGGCGTGGCTGGTCCGGCTGCGCATCTCCCGGTAGCGCTTCCAGTCGCTCCAGTTGCCCAGCAGCAGGCCCTGCTCGTTGGCCGTCCGGATCAGGTCGGCAAAGGCCATGGCATCGAACGCGGCCTGGTTGGCGGAG
>Ga0326727_10011234_pt1 | contig 20958 bp, 18 predicted proteins | sample MB2enrmetagenome_FD_207643 | JGI IMG/M metagenome (GOLD analysis project Ga0326727, IMG submission 207643) | Lab enriched peat soil microbial communities from McLean, Ithaca, NY, United States - MB29MY | ecosystem: Environmental > Terrestrial > Soil > Wetlands > Peat | place: USA: New York...
TAGGTGTAGATCTTCCTTGGTAAACGCTCCATCTTCGCTGCTCCTTCGCCAGTATCTCAGAGCGCTATATGGGGTACGTTTTCCAGGGGCAAGGTCACACCTTACAAACTCATCGCCACCAGATTTTTCGTCCGAGATCCTGCTTCCATCCGGAGCCATCCCTCGCAATTGGCCCAGCAAATCTACGCGGATTCCACCAGCCCCAACAGCGCCTTCACATTCCGCGCCTCGTCACCGGGCTGGGCCACCGGCGTCTCTGCAATAAACGCGCAATGCGCTTGTCGTTCCAGACGGAGAAAGAAGATCACGCCACGCAGTCCAACGCCCTGGCCTGCTCAATCCTCTGCCGCCGCTTGGGCGTGTGCAGGGCTTCCCACAAATCCGTCCGGCGCTGCACATTCAGCCAGAATTCCGCCGAGTTGCCGAAGACCCGCGCCAGCATCAGCGCCGTATCGGCTGTAACGGAGCGGCGGTTGTTGCAAATTTCATTCACCAGCTTCCGCTCGACGCCCATTGCCTCGGCCAGCGCGCCCTGCGTCAGCTTCATGGGAGTCAGAAACTCCTCCGTCAGCATCTCGCCCACGCTTACGGGTTTGCGTTCCGTGCTCAGCATGAACCCACCTCACCGGTAATTGTGATTGTCGAGATAAACCTCAATGGCTTCGCCTCTGCCGCTGTCCCATTGGAAGATCAACCGCCATTGCTCGTTGACCCGGATGCAATGCCATCCATCCAGGCTGCCTCGCAACTTCTCAAAGTGATTGCTCGGCGGCACGCGCAAGTCGGCGTCCGACATGGCATCGTCCAACAATTGCAACTTCCTGAACAGCCTTGCCTCCAGACTCGAGGGGATTTTCCGGCTGGACAGGTCGTGAAGGAAAAACTCTCGCAACCAGCGGTCCCGGAACCCGAGAATCATGCGGCAGCCTTTCCTTTTGTACTATTGTACCGTACAACGTCACACACGCCAAAAATCTATTCCACCAGCCCCAGCAGCGCCTTCACATTCCGCTCCTCGTCACCGGGCTGGGTCACTGGCGTTTCCGCAATGAATGCGCAATGCGCAAAGCGCTTGTCGTTCAGCAGGCGACGGAAAGGCTCCAGCCCCATCATCCCCTGGCCGATCTGCTCGTGCCGGTCGAGCTTGGAGCCGCGCGCGGCCTTGGCGTCGTTCATGTGCCAGACGCGCACCGCCTCCAGCCCCACGGTCACCCCGGCCTGCCGGATCGTCTCCTCATAGCCCTCGGCGCTCACCAAGTCGTAGCCAGCCACGTGCGTGTGGCAGGTGTCCAGGCAGACGCCCATCGGCGCGCTCAGCCTGAGCCTCGCCACCAGTTCCGCCACCTGCTCGAAGCTGCCGCCCAGCGAGAACTCCGATCCCGCCGTGTTTTCAATCAAAATGTGAAAATCAGTTCCCTGCCACGCCAGCCCGTCGATGGCCCGCGCAATCGAGTCGGCGGCCAGCCTCAAGCCCTCGTCCCGCGTCAGCCCCTTCCACGAGCCGGGATGCAGCACCAGATACTCGGCTCCCAGCGCCAGCGCCCGCTCAATCTCTCCGCGAAAGGCCGTAACGCTTTTTTCGCGTACCTCTTCGGTTTGGCTGCACACGTTCACAAGGTAACTGGTATGAATGACCAATGGCCCCACGTCAAGCTTCGCGCGCAACTCCTTCGTGCGCGCGGCCTGTTTCGGGTCGACCCTGGTTGCGCGCCACATCCGCGGGCTCGACGAGAAAATCTGCAAAGTGTTGGCACCAATATCCCTCGCCTGCTCAATGGAATTGGAAATGCCGCCTGTTGTCCCCAGATGGATGCCGATACGCTTTGTCATGCGTACAGTGTAACCGGCCAACGAGCGACAACGCATCAGGTTACCTCCGTTCCAAAAATGCCACCTTTCATCGCAAATATTTTTCCGGTTTGACCGTAGAATCTCTTCATGAATAGATTTATTGATTCTTTAACACGCCTTTTCGGTGAAGTCATCTTGCCGAGTCTCAAGGCCGTCCAGGCTAACCAGGCAGAGCAAATGGCCGCCAACGACCGGCTGGAAAATGCCGTTGAAGAGCTGCGGCTGCATATGGAGTCGCAGTTTGCGCACATCTCGGCACAGTTGACGGCCTGTCGCGCAGAGCTTGCCGCCACGCAGGCCTTCGTCAACGCGGTGAATATGCAGGACGGCATGTTTCCGCCGGATGGTACCACGCTGATGAACTGATCCGCGCCTTTGCCCGCAAGATGGCGGCGCGCCTTGTCGCAAGCGTGAAGAACCGCGATGTCGTTCTTGAGAACCAGATCGACAACCGCCCGGATCCCCCCTCCGCCCGGTACACTGGAAAGCGATGAATGGAAATCTCTTTCCCGACCACACCCCTTCCGCTGATGCCCCCGGCGGAGATTTCACAGCCCACTGTGACGGCGGCTCTCGCGGCAATCCCGGCCCCTCCGGCTTTGGCGCTGTAGTCGAAGACCCGCAAGGCCGCGTCCTCGCCGAACTGAGCGAATTCCTCGGCATCCAGACCAACAACTACGCCGAATACTCCGGCCTGCTGGCCGTTCTGCAATGGGCCGTTGAGCACAACGCCAAACACCTCTGCGTCATCTCCGACTCCGAACTGATGGTCAAGCAGATGCAGGGCAAGTACGCGGTGAAAAGCCCCGTTCTGCGCCCGCTCTATGACGAAGCCCGCAAGCTCGCCCGCCGCGTCGAGAAATTCGAGATGCGCCACACCCTGCGTGGCGGCAACAAAGAAGCCGACCGCCTGGCCAACGAAGCCATGGACAAGGGCATGGGCAAGATCACGCCCCCGCGTGTCGGCAAGCCGTCGGATTTCGCCGCTGCCCGGCAGCAGGGGAGCGGCGTTGGCGGAGCTAGCGGTGTTAGCGGAGTTAGCGGCGTTAGCCAGGTCAGCGGCTCAGCCAGCCGCCCCGCTCCGCCGCCCGCCGCCAAGCCCGCACGCCAAATCCTCGAAGGCTACGTGAAAAACGGCGTCGTCCACTTGCTCGGCGGCGAACTCCCCGACGGCATCTTCGTGAAAGTCATCCGCGAGTAACCCCGCAAAAGCCGGGACTCCAATAGCCTTGTCATCCTGAGCGGAGCCGTGAGCAGTCGAAGGACCTGCAGTTGCTCTTCGGCGTGCGCGCTCTCTAAGCTTTGGCACTCTCGTTACGGGTGCCCCACCTTCGGCGCGTTTTTGTTTTTGCGCCTAAGGTGGGATATCTATAACTACAGCCTTTTATCGTTTTTTACAAATCGCAAACTCCGCAAACTTCGCTAACACGCGCGCAGCGCGGCTAACTCCGCTCCTCACGCCTTCCTCCCCAGATCATTCCTCCACGAATGCCCCCCGCGCGCAATCAAATGATCGGCGCACTCCGGCCCCCAGCTGCCCGCTGCGTAGTTGGGAAACTTCTCCGGATTCTTGCCGGCCCAAGCCTCCAGAATCGGCGTGTACAGCGCCCAGTTGGTCTCCACGCCGTCGCGGTGCGCGAACAGCGTCTGGTCGCCCAGCATCGCGTCCAGCAGCAGCCGTTCGTAGCCGTTGGCGCTGGATTTCCCGAAGGCCGCCTCGTAGTCGAAGTCCATATTCACCGGGCAGACGTCCATCTCCAGCGTGGTCGGAACCTTGGCTCCGAAGCGCAGCGCAATTCCCTCGTCCGGCTGAATGCGCAGCGTCAGCAGGTTCGGCTTGATCACCTGGCAGGCCGCGTTCTGCGACAGCCTGTCGAAGATCAGCAGCGGCGGCTGCTTGAACTGGATATTGATTTCCGTGGCCCGCTTCTTCAGCCGCTTGCCCGCGCGCAGATAGAACGGAACCCCAGCCCATCGCCAGTTCTCTATCTCCAGTTTCACAGCGGCATAAGTCTCCGTGCCTGACTCCGGACTAACTCGTTCTTCCTGGCGATAACCCGCAACCTGCTTGCCTTCCACCTCTCCCGGCCCATACTGGCCGCGCACCGCGTCCAAAGCCGGAATGGAAGGAATCGCTCGCCAAACCTTCAATTTCTCTCGCCGCACGCTCTCTGCCTCAAAGCTCGAAGGCGGCTCCAGCGCGACAAGACTTAGTAACTCCATTACGTGGTTTTGCACCACGTCGCGCAGCGCGCCAGCCTTCTCGTAAAACGGCCCGCGGCGCTCCACGCCCAGTGTTTCCGCCACAGTGATTTGCACATGGTCAATGTAATTGCGATTCCAGATAGGCTCGAAAATTCCGTTGGCAAAGCGGAAGACCAGAATATTCTGTACCGTTTCCTTGCCCAGATAGTGATCGATGCGAAAGACCTGGCTTTCGTCGAAGACGGCGTTCACCTGGCGGTTCAGCTCGCGCGCCGACTGGAGGTCGTGGCCAAAGGGCTTTTCGATCACCACCGTCGCCTTGCCATGCTCCGGATGCGCCATTCCCTGCGCGCCCAGGTTCTCAACAATTCCGGCAAAGAACTCCGGCGCTGTGGCCAGATAGAACACGCGCTTCCCGCCAAGGCCTTTTTCCTGCGCCAGGCGGTCAAGCTCTGCATTCAGCCCCGCATAATCTTTTGGGTCGTCGAAATTCAGCGAAAAGTAGCTGATATTCCTAACAAAGTGGTCCAGCTTGGGGTCGTTAGCTTCCGCGCCGCCAAATTCGAGCAGCCCCGCGCGCATATCCGCGGCAAACTCGTCGCCCAGCGGTCGACGCGCCACGCCCACGATGGAAAACTTCTCCGGCAGCAGCCCCGCCTGCTCAAGATGGAAGAGCGCGGGCAGCAGCTTGCGCTTGGTCAGGTCGCCCGAGGCGCCAAAAATCACCAGAATCGCCGCTTCGGGCTTTCTCTCGTGGAGTTGCGGAACCTGGGAAAGATCCTCCGGGCTTACCTTCATCTCGACTGTCGTCATATCTGGTTCGCCTCCAGCCATGCTTTCGCCGCTAACTGTCGATTTACTAACTTGCCGGTCGATCTACAAAACGCCTAATCTTGCTAACTCGCGCCGCAGCGCTTCTGCGCCCTCAAACCGGATGCCCTTCATTCCCGCAGCCACCGCCGCGGCCACGTTTTCCGGCCGGTCGTCGATGAATAATATACGCTCGGCCGGCCGGCTCAGGATATCCAGCGCCCGCTGGTACATCGCCAGCTCCGGCTTGCGCAGCCCAAGATAGCAGGAGGTCAAGGCCACGCGGAAGCAGTTGCGCAGGCCGAAGCGGCTGAATCGGTATTCGTTGGTTTCCCGCGACTCGTTGTTCAGAGCGCCCAGCAGGCACTTATCGGATGCCGCAAGCTCCTGAAGGATTCTCAGGGCCCCATCGGGCAACGGCTTGGACCGAGCGCAAATGGCGGCAAAGAACTCGGCCGGGGTGAAGCTGCGCGGCTCGTAAAAGACCGTCGCGTTCAGGTAGGCCTCAGCGGAAATGGCGCCCGACTCCCAGGCGCGATAAGGCTCCAGATGACGAGCCTCGAACTCCGCCAGGTCGAGGTGAAAGTCTGCAAGGACCGCAGCGCGCTCGTTGTGGTCCCACCCGTTGGTCAGCAGCACCCCGCCCACATCGAAGAGAATCACGTCGAAGGGAAACATCAGTGAACCTCCTCGATGACTGCTGGAAACTTAGGATGAGTGATTCACAACCGAGTTACACAGACTTCGCCGGCCCATCCTCGCGCTGGTACTTTGCTTCGATGGCCAGCACCTTCTTGAAGCGCCGCGCGAACCGCTCTTCCGTGCCGATAAACTTCGCCGCGACAAACCGGTCCACCACCTCGAAGGCCAGCGCCGGGCCGATGATGCGCGCGCCCAGCACGCAGACGTTCATGTCGTCGTGTTCCACGCCCTGGTGCGCCGAATACGTGTCGTGGCACATTCCGGCGCGAATCCCCGGAATCTTGTTGGCCGCCACACAGACACCCACGCCAGAACCGCAGATGAGGATTCCGCGCGGCGCATCGCCCCGCTTGATCGCCTCGCCCACCTTCTCGGCAAAGTCGGGATAATCGTCGGGGTTGTCGGCACTATAAGCTCCCAGGTCCGCCACCTCGTGGCCGGCCTTGGCAAGATAGGCGCGCACTTCCTCCTTCAGAGGAAATCCAGCATGATCCGAACCAATAACCAGTTTCACCTGCAATCCTTTCGTTGCGTGTAGCGGAGTTAGCGCGGTTAGCCGCCCGCTCTTGCGGGCGTGTTAGCGGAGTTAGAGTGGCATTTCAGCACCGCAAGCTCCGCTAACCCCGCCAACACGCGCGAAGCGCGGCTAGCACCGCTAACTCCGCTTCGCTTTCCTACTTCACCAGCTTCTTCGCCCGCGCCGCAATATTCTCCGCGCTGAAGCCCAGTTCCGCCATCACCTTCGGCCCCGGCGCCGAAGCTCCGAAGCGGTCCAGCCCGATGACATCGCCGTCCAGGCCCGTATACTTCCACCAGCCCGCCGTAGCTCCCGCTTCCACTGCCAACTTCGGCACGCCGGCCGGCAATACGCTGGCTTTGTACTCCGCCGACTGCTCGTCGAAGAGCTTGCAGCTCGGGAAGCTCACCACTCGCGCGGCAATTCCCTCGGCAGCCAGCAGCTTCGCGGCCTCCACGCAGGGCCAAACCTCAGACCCCGTGCCGATCAGCACCACCTGTGGCTTGGCCACATCTTCCAGCACATAAGCGCCCTTGCTCATCCCGGCATAGACGTCGTGCGCCGCCGGGTCAATCACCGGCAGATTCTGCCGGCTGAGCGCAAAGAAGCTCGGCCCGCTGCGTTCCAGCGCCAGCCTCCAGGCCGCGGCTGTCTCGTTGGCGTCCGCCGGCCGGAAGTCCGTCATGCCCGGAATCGCGCGCAATCCCAGCAGTTGCTCGATCGGCTCGTGGGTCGGCCCGTCCTCGCCGACGGCAATGGAGTCGTGCGTGTAGACGAACAGCGAGTGGATCTGCATCAGCGCCGCCAGCCGCATCGCGGGCTTGGCATAATCGGAAAACACAAAGAAAGTCGAGCCGAAGGGAATCAGTCCGCCATGCGCCGCGATTCCATTCACCGCCGCGGCCATGCCAAACTCGCGCACGCCGAAAAAGATGTTGCGCCCAGCCGGATCCACATGGAAATCGGCGCCCGGCTTGAAGATCGTCTTGGTCGAGGAGGTAAGGTCGGCAGCTCCGCCCACCAGTTCCGGCACGGCCTCGGCAATCGCATTCAGAATTGTGCCACCGGCCGAGCGCGTGGCCTCTGGCTTGCCCGGAGCAAAGCTGGGAATCGCCTTCTCCCAGCCAGCCTTCAGCACGCCCTTTTGCGTGCGCTCAAACTCCGCCGCCAGCTCCGGATTGGCCGCCGCGTAACCGGCAAACAGCTTCTTCCAATCGCTTTCCTTCGCCGCGCCGTTCTCAACGGCCTTGCGCCAGTTGGCCACTGCCTCCGCGGGAAGATAGAAGCTCTGATCCTCCGGGAATCCGAAAAACTTCTTCGTCGCCGCCACGCCTTCCGCTCCCAGCGGCTCGCCGTGCGACTTGTTGCTGCCTGCCTTCGGGCTGCCGTAGCCGATAATCGTCCGCACCGCGATAATCGACGGCTTGCCGGTCTCGGCCTTGGCCGCCGCAATCGCCGCTTCAATCGCCGCCAGATCGTTTCCGTCGGCCACCCGCTGCACGTGCCAGTGATAGGCCTCGAAGCGCTTCAGCGCATCCTCGGTGTAGCTCAGGCTCGTCGGCCCGTCCAGCGAAATCTGGTTGTCGTCATACAGGAAGATCAGCTTGCCCAGTCCCAGCGTTCCGGCCAGCGAAGCGGCCTCGTGCGAAACGCCTTCCATCAGGTCGCCATCGCCCAGCAGCGCGTAGGTGTCGTGGTCCACCACTTCAAAGCCGGGCCGGTTGTAAACCGCGGCCAGGTGCTTTTCCGCAATCGCCATCCCGACGGCCATTGCAATGCCCTGCCCCAGCGGCCCGGTCGTCACTTCCACGCCGTCCGCGTGACCGCGCTCCGGATGCCCCGGCGTCCGCGAGCCCCACTGCCGGAAGCTCTTCAAATCGTCCAGCGAAATTCCGTAGCCGGAGAGAAACAGCGTCCCGTAGAGCAGCGAGGAGGCGTGCCCGTTCGACAGCACGAAGCGGTCCCGGTCCGCCCACTTGGAGTTTGCCGGATTGTGCTTCATCAGCTTGTTGAAGAGCAGATACGTGATGGGCGCGCAGCCCAGAGGAGCGCCAGGATGGCCGCTATTGGCCTTTTGCACGGTATCCACGGCCAGCAGCCGCAGCGTGTTGATGGACAGTTGGTCGAGTGTTTGATCCGCGATACTGGAAGTCATTTTTGCCCCTTGTCAATTTGATTGAGAGTCCGGATGTTCAGGCAAATCATTCTGTTTGAACTTTGTCCCTACTTCAGCATTGTATCGAAGCCAGTGCCACTGCCGCAGCCGGGGCAGGCTGCTCCGTTCGCCTCCCATGGTTCGCCCGGTTATGCGGCGCGTTGCGGCCGCGCATGATCGGCCTCTCAAATCCCTTGCGCCAACTCGATGCCAACTTTCACGCACCCTGAAGGGCTTTTCTTGCATCCATTAAAGTACGATCTGTACGGAGGGATTTATCAGATGGCATACGAACTCGCACCGCTTCCTTATGACTACGCCGCTCTGGAACCGTTTATCGACGAGCAAACGATGAAAATCCACCACGACAAGCACCACCAGACCTATGTCAACAACCTGAATGCCGCCCTGGTCAACCATCCCGCGCTGGCCGCCAAGCCCGTTGACGACCTGCTGCGCGGCCTGGCCCAGGTTCCCGAGGAAATCCGCACCGCGGTTCGCAACCACGGCGGCGGCCACGCCAATCACTCCATCTTCTGGCGCCTGATGGGTCCCGTCGGCTCCGACGGCATCGGCGGCGCGCCCATCGGCCCCATCGCCGCGCAGATTGCCACCGACTTCGGCGACTTCGAAGCCTTCAAAAAGACCTTCAACGAGACCACCGCCAAGCAGTTCGGCTCCGGTTGGGGATGGCTCGTCTTCCAGGCCGGCAAGCTCAAGGTGCTCTCTACTGCCAACCAGGAATCGCCCCTCTCCCAGGGCCTCTATCCCATTCTGCTCAACGACGTCTGGGAGCACGCCTACTACCTCCGCTACCAGAATCGCCGCCCCGACTACCTCGCCGCCTGGTGGAACATCGTCAACTGGCACGAAGTCAATCGCCGCTTCGCCCTCGCCAAAGGCTAAAAACAGGGACAAGGGACTAGGGACTAGGTATCTGACCGTCTGAAGTCGCACAATTCTCCGTGCCCCATCCTTTCCGCTTTTTTCTGCGGAAAGGATGGGAGACCACGGCACTCTCGACAAGATTCAAAATCATGTCTGCCAATAAACTATTCCCTGTTCCCTGTTCCCTGTTTTTCGCAACCTTCTTCCCCATCCCGTGTCTAACCCTTCAGAAACATGCAAAAGCCTGTGCGCAATTTCGCCCTTTTCACCATTGCGGCAATCCTCTTACTTGCTCCCGCCGCTCCAGCCCAATCCGGCAGCTTCATCGTCAGCCAGCACGGCAAGCCCGTCGGCACGGCAAGCTTCAATTTCACGGCTCGCCCCAACGGCTACGACTCCACCTCGCTGGTCCGCGTCGCCATGCAGGGCCTCGACTACTCGCTCTCCAAAACCGAGCGCCTCTCAGCCGCCAACCACCTCCGCCATGTCCAGTTGAGCGCCACCGTAAACGGCTCGGCCGTGACTGCCACCGCCGCTCCGGACTCGGCCCAGATCCTGCTCAACATTGCCGCCAACGGCCGCGCCTCCACCACTCGTCTGGCCCCTCACCCCGCAGCAGTCTTTCTGGCCGACTTCGACCCCGGCGCGCTTGAGACTCTTCTGGCCCTCTCCGTCTCCGGCAACAACCGCGACCTCTGGGCCATCATCCCCAAGCAGGCAGGCTCCATCGCCCCCATCCAGTTGGCCACCTACGCCGATGAGCAAGGTTCCCTCGATGGCAAGCCCATCCTCGTACACCATCTCGTCGCCACCATCGGCAGCGCCAAAACGGAGCTTTTCTCCGGCACTGAAAACCAGCTTCTCCAGGCCGAACTCCCCCAGCAAGGCTTCGCCCTGGTACGCAAAGGCTTCATCCTCACCCCGCCCTCGAAGCCCGGCGCGCCTCCAGCCGAGTAGAGATCTATTTTGGAGTCATGTGTGGGGGTTTCAGCCCCCGCATAAAGGCGGGTTGTCCACTCGTCACAATATCTGGAGCTGTGCTGCAATCTCGATGACTTTTCTAAACCACACGGAGGGTGCCCCGGTCCCGCACCACAGCCGGCCAGGAGGCCGGCGCTGCGATGAATTGGTGTTGCCGTGGAAGATCGGCGGTACTTTGGATTGATTCTGCTGTGGGAAGCGGGCGCTACGCTGGAATGTTGCTGCTGTTGTTGGAGCTTGCGGGGGTGAGGCGGTCGGCGACAATGGCTTCGGCAGCGGAGACGACCTCGTCCAGCGTGAGATGGGTCGTATCGAGCAGGATGGCGTCGGGGGCGGGCTTGAGGGGCGAGTCGGCGCGGTTGCGGTCGCGTTCGTCGCGGGCGCGCATGTCGCGGATGACCTCTTCAGGCTGGAGGGCAGGCGCGGGGCCGAGCTGATCGAAGCGGCGCATGCCGCGGACTTCGGGGGCGGCATCGAGAAAGATTTTGACGCCGGCATGGGGAAAGACGACGGTGCCGATGTCGCGGCCTTCCATGACCACTCCACCCTCGGCGCCCATCTGCTGCTGCAGGCGGACCATCCAGGCGCGAATGGGGGGGAAGACGCTGACGCGGGAGGCGGCATCGGTGACGGCCTGATCGCGGACGAGTCCGGTTACATCTTCGCCGTCGAGCAGGACGCGATTGTCCTCTTCGCCGGGCACGAGGCGGATGGAGGTCTGGGCGGCAAGGGCTTCGAGCGCGGCGCTGTCATCGAGAGGGGTTTTGGCGCGCAAAGCCTTGAGGCCAAAGGCTCGATACATGGCGCCGGTTTCCAGATTCAAGAGGCCAAAATGGCGGGCCAAGTGGCGGGCGATGGTGCTCTTTCCCGCTCCGGCAGGGCCGTCGATGGCGACGATGATCTTGCGGGCCGGAGCGAGAGAGCTGAAGGAAGGAGTGCTCATCCGCGCTTTTTCGTCCCCTGCTTAGGCCGGGCCGTAAAGCCGTAACGCTTGCTGTTTCCGGCTTTTGCGCTGGCGGCAACGGCGGGCTTGTGGCTGCCGACCGGACGAGCTGGCCGCGGGGCGGGGCGGGCTGTTTTTCTGGACGCCGAGCCGGTGCGGGAAACTGCGCCGGACTTGGCGGCGGGCTTGGCGCCGTTGGAGTGGCCGTTGCGCTTGACCCAGGTGGGCGCGGAAGACTTGGCTGAGCGCGGAGCGGAAGCGCCGCTGGATGGGCGAGCCGCGGTTCTGCCGCTTGCACCGGAATGATTTCCGCTGGAATGATTGCCGTTGGACGGGCGCGCAGCGGGCGAACGGGAGTCGGCTGCGGGACGCCGGGCCGGATGGCTGCTGGCGGCAGACTGCGCCGGCTTGCGATCACGGGAGTGGGCGGCCGGACGGCTGAAGTGAGGCCGGGAAGCGGTGGACTTTGCGCCCGAGGCCGGTTTGCGCACGGCGGCGGGGCGGGGAGCGTGAGTCTCGGCGGGCTTGCGCGGGGCTACCGGCACAGCGGAGATCTCCGGGGTGGCGACGGCTGGCAGCGGAAGAATCTCTTCGCGGTCCAGGTCACGATCCTCGGAGTGCATGAAGTAGGGCGAGGCCAGCACGGAGGAACTGGCGTAGAGCGTGGGAGGGTCAGGGAACTCCGGCAGCGTGCCAGCGACATAAAAGAGGGGCGCGTGACCGAGAGAGATGGTGTGGACCTGACGGGTGGCGAGCAGGCCGCGCAGGACTTCGCGTATCTTGCTGCGGGCGGTAAGCGGGGCCAGGAAGAGCTCGACTTCTTCCATGCTGGCGGCGATGACCGCCTGAAGATAGATGGAGGCAAGGACCGAGATGGCCGTCACCTGAGAGGTGGAAGCGCCTTCGGCGATGGCTTTCTGGAAACGCACGCGGAGCAGTTCCCACTGGGCAGCCTGGCGGGGAGCGGAAACGACTGGGATGATGCGAAGCTGCTGCCAGAGCTCGGTGATGGCGCGCAGAACGGCGCTTTCGGTGACTTCGCGGCCCAAGGTCTGAGTGAGCTTGGAGACGGTGGTGTCGCCCGTTTCGAGCAGCTTGTAAGCCTGAATGGCGAGCTGCGAAACCTGGCGGGAACCGGTCAGTTGGGGGCTGCGGCGCCAATCGCGGTCGCCGCGCAAAGCATAGACATAAGGCAGAACCCAGCTGGCCACGACGTAGTCGGGCTGCTCGCCGGGCAAGCCCAGCAGATTCAGGCGCACAACGACGCCGTCTATCTCGAGGCGGACCAGCATCTCTTCAGCCAGGGCGATCTGCGCAGGGTCTGGGGTGACATTGCTTTTGCCGATTACGGCTTCAACAAACGACGGCGCAACCGAAGAGGAAAACTGCCGCTTGGGAAGGAATAGACACAAGCCAGTTTCTTCCATCCACGTCCGTGCGTCCTCGAGTGTGAGGACCCCATGTCCGTCCAAGCGCATCCTTTCGGAGCGCGATGCTTCCAACTGTTCCGATGTCAAAGAAAAACCTCGCTTCCAGGCTGGCGTTGGCGCCGATCGGCCCTGTCCCCTAAGAGGAGGGCGGCCACCTTCCACCAGTTCAAATTCGATGGAAGGCCCGCTGGATATCCTTCCAAGAGTACAACAAAGCTATTGGACGTCCGTGCGGGCAACTGGTTGGGTGGCTAGTCTTTGCCAATTCCACTAGTAACCATTCTATCCGAATTTGATCAAGATGGGTATTGATCTTGATGGCCGAGTGGCAGGCGAGGGAGGCGGCAATGCGCGCGCGGAGAGCCGCAAGATTCTGATTCTGGGAGGGTTCGTCCGAGTCGGCGCTGGATTGGTCGATAACCTCGGCCAACATCTGCTCCAGAGCCGCGCCCTCCAGTCCGACGGGGGCGGCCTTGACTGCAAGTGTATGAGGGCCAAATGGTTCCACCTCGAAGCCGTTGCGTTCCAGCTCGTCGGCTATGCGCGCGAAGACCACCATCTGATCCGGCTTGAGTTCCACCAGAAGGGGCATCAGCAACCTCTGGCGCTGCACTTTTTCTACCTGGCGGTCGCGGAGAATCTTCTCAAAGAGGATTCTTTCGTGTGCCACATGCTGGTCGATGATCCAGAGGCCGTCGTCCCCGGTGGCCAGGATGAAGGAGTCGCGCAACTGGCCGAGAGGGTGGAGCGAGGCCAATTGATTGAGGTTAGCGGCGGCCTGCTCGGCCTCGACCTGGGCTGTTTCGGCTGCGGGATTCGCTCCGGCAGCATCGGCAGGATTGGCGGAGCAGTTGCCGGCGGGGGGCAGGCTGGCAGGCTGGAAGAGCGCAGCAGCGGCCGCGCCCCAGGCCTGGCGGTCGTTCCATGCGCCGGGATGAAAGCTTTGGGGAGCAAATGGCAGCTTGCCGGGAACGGGCGTGGGCAGATGCGGCGTCAGCTCGAAGGGCTCGGCGTCTGCCCTGGCGGCCTGATAGGCGGCCGGATCGGAGTCGGGCGCGCCGGGCAGGGGCGAGGAAGCCGGGGGCATCAGCGAAGGGCTGGCGGTGGGCGCGGAATCCAGCGCGCCGAGGAAGCCGGCGGCGGGACGCGCGTTGACCAGCGCCGTCCGCAGGCTGTCGCGGACAAAGTCGTGGATCAGGCTCTGCTGGCGGAAGCGGACCTCGGTTTTGGCGGGATGGACGTTCACATCCACTTCCTCGGGCGGCATTTCCATAAAGAGCAGCACCACAGGGAAGCTGGTGGGCGGAATGACGTTGCGGTAGGCCTCGGTAATGGCGTGCATCAAAAGCCTGTCGCGGATAATTCTTTTGTTTACAAATATGTAGATCGAATTACGGTTGAGCTTTTGCAACTCGGGCTTGGAGTAGAAGCCGGTGAGCCGCAGGGTGCCGGGGTCGCGGACCGGCTCGTCGGGGTCCTTTTTCCAGGGCGGAGGCTCGGGCAGGCCGGCGTGCCGCAAAGGGGCTTCGGCGGCCACGGGGAGGAGCTGAGCCAGTGTCTCCTTGCCAAAAAGCTGGTAGATGCGCTCGGAGGTGCGGGCGACGGGCGGCGCGGCCACGACGGTGTGGCTGGCCGAGAGCAGCTCGAAGTGCATTTCGGGGTGGACCAGGGCGTAATGGGTGACAAGCGCCGCCACATGAGCCAGTTCGGTGGATTCAGCGCGGAGGAATTTGCGGCGGGCCGGGGTGTTGAAGAAGAGATCGGCGACAGCGATGGTGGTGCCGCGAGGCAGGGCGGCGGCGTCCACATGGAGAATCTTGCCGCCGGCGATTTCGACGCGGGTTCCGGCGGATTCCTCCCCGGTGGCGGTTTCCAACGTGACGCGGGCGACGGAAGCGATGCTGGGCAGCGCCTCGCCGCGGAAGCCGAGCGTGGCGATGGAAAGCAGGTCGTCGGCGGTGCGCAGCTTGCTGGTGGCGTGGCGTTCGAAGGCCAGCAGGGCGTCGTCGCGGTTCATGCCGTGGCCGTCGTCGGCGACGCGGATCAGCTTGCGGCCGCCGGCCTCGACCTCGACGCGAATGCGGTGGGCGCCGGCGTCCAAAGCGTTCTCCAGCAGCTCTTTAACAACCGAGGCCGGCCGGTCCACCACTTCGCCGGCGGCGATCTGGTTGGCAACCTGGTCGGGAAGTACGCGGATGCGGCCCATAGGCTTCAGGTTAACGCAGAAGGGCAGGCAGGGAGAAAAAGCCCACACAGGGTTTGCTGCGCGCGGTGGAAATTCCAGCGGCGGGAGATCCTGAAGGAATTGAGCGTGAGACCCTCGGGGCTCTTCCGGCTGGAACAGAGCGAGCTGCGGGAACAATTTCGATGAGCGCGCTGGACCGGATGGCGCGGGCCACGGGCTGCAAGCTGGTTTACGCGACTGTGCCGCAAGAGGGCAAGACGCTGGGAGTCAGTTAGCGAGTTAGCGAGTCAGCTGGTCAGCGAACGGGCGGGATATGGGTTCGTGGTCTCCCACCCATTTCACAAAAACACAGGAAGCAGGTCCTTCGTCTCTCCACCCCAGCGACAAAAAAGCTGTCGCCGGAGACCCCGGTTCCGCTGCGCTCGCTCAGGACGGATGGAACACGAAGCATTAACAACGGGTCAAGTGAGGGCCACCCGCCTATTGAGTTGGCGCTACAATTTCCAACTGTGCTGTGTTGGTGCGTAGCCACTTCCCCGTCAAGGGATCCTTGACATCCACATACACAGTGTATTTACCTGGCGTACTCAGATCATAGAAAAACTTCGTGCGGATTGTTCTGGTTATTGATTCCCTCGCTGGAATAGCATCTTCTGAGTAGTACTCATCTGCGCGCAAAGGAGCCTCTCCGGGAAGAAGTTTGCCCGTAGCCATACGCTGATTTAATTTAGTTGGTGGCTCACCGCTTGGGCTTTCAATATGAAGCAGTAACATATCGAAATGAAAAGGTATATTATGGTTCGTTTGGTTATTCATCGTGACACGAACATTAGGTGACTGGCCGACTGAAAGGTGATCCTTGTCGAGAGTCATGCTAACGGTGATTGAATCGGTTTGGTTGGCAGGTGCAACGGTCTGGCCACCAAGGCAGATGCCGCTGGAGGCAATTAACACGATCGTTGCCAAGGCAAAGATTCGAGCACAAATCCTAGGCATTTCATCCACCACGCTATTGAGTTGGCGCGACAATCTCAAACTGCAATGTTTTGGCGCGAATTCATTTCTCTGACAAAGGATCCTTGACGTCCGCATACACAGTGTATTTTCCCGGCGTGCTCAGAACATATAAATATTTGACATAGATCGTTAGTGTTTCCGATCCTCCAGCAGAAATGATCTCTGGGCGGGTGGCCCCGATCTCGATGTTTTGTCTACACCACACAGAGGGTGCTTTCCGGTCCCTCGCTTTGGGGGAACCGGGGATAGGTACCTCGCACCTCGGCAGGTGGCCCGCTCATCAAAGTATCCAGTACTGGGCCCCGTTCATCGGTGGGTAGCCCTCACTTGATCCGCCACTAAAGCTCCGTGCCCATCCATTTCACGTTCTTTGTGAAATGAATTGGAGACCACATCCCCCCATCCCGCCTATTACTAACTCGCTGCCTCCCTACCTGACTCCCAGCGTCTTCTCCCACAACCGTCGCTCCGTCAGTTCCTCCATCGTCTTGCCCTCTTGCGGCACGATCGCGTACACCAGCTTGCAGCCCATCGCCCGCGCCACCCGGTCCAGCGCCCTCATCGAAATCGTTCCCCGCAGCTCGCTCTGCTCCAGCCGGAAAAGCCCAGAGGGCCTCACGCTCAGTTCCTTCAAAATCTCCGCCGCTGGAATTCCCAGCGCCTGCCGCACCGCCCGCAGCAATCCCTGTGTAGGCTTCTTCTCCCTGCCCGCCCAACGGTAGTATTTGAGTTCCCTGTCCAGTTTTTTCCGCGCCGAATTCCGCTCTCCACTCCGCATCTTCTCTTCCTCCTTGAAGGGCGCCATCAGAGGCCCTACTCAAAATGTAGGGAAAAGAGCGAAATAACACGCAAATAAGGCCAACTTAAGCTCTAATCCACGCCTTTCTGTCCGCTTCCAACCGGAGCTTCACTGCTTTTTTGACGCCCCGCAGGCTGACGATTTGGCGCGACGGCTCCCGATTCGCCAATTTATGTTTCTGCGCCGCGACAGACTCTCTTCCATATCTATCCCCGCGGAGCGACAGAGCCATCGCCTTCCAAGGCGACATATTCACTGCAGCAACGCCGGGGGCACCCGCAGCAAGGTAGAATTCTTCTTGAGATCGGGGCCACCCGCCCATTAAGATCGCAGCCGTCGGTTTACTGATAGCTACGACTATGTGATGGCTAGCTAAAGAGGTCGATGCGGCATTGGCAGGGGCTATGGATACGCAACCGGGACTCGCCAGTCCAGGTAAAGAATTGTGCAATGGGCTGGGGCATTTAGGCCCGTTACCGTGAATGCTCTTCCATGACTACAAATCGACATATACGGATAGGAGAGTCAATGAATCGCGTACAGTTCGGCGTTGCTCAATTTGCAGGCATCAGTGTGGCAGAGGCACTAATCCCTTCACACGCATTGAAGACAGGCATCCTCGTACTCTTGGTTGCGAGCGTCACTCTCCTATTTGGTTTTATGGGATTTATAGCGTCCAAGAGACTTCAAGACATCGGTTGGCCTCGACAGTGGGCGATGCTAGTTGCCGGACCAGCCGCACTGGACGTTCTTCTAGGATTTAGGCATCAGCACGCAGCCCCAATGGGCTCACTGAGTGTAATGATCGCTGCTATCCTCTGCGCAGTAACCATGGCGTATGCGACGATGACGATCATACTTGTGCTGAAAGCTGGGCAACCGTCTTCGCACGGTTCATCCTCAGTGCAGCCAGTATCGTGAAGAGCGCGCCGGCAGGTGGCCCGGTCATCAGGCCAGCCGGCCCCGGTCTCGATGATTTTTCTACACCACACAGAGGGTGCCCCCGGTCCCTCGCTTTCGGGGACCGGGGATTTGGCAGGTGCCCCAGGTGCCGGGAGAAGTGAGTACAACTACTGAAGATGGTTGCCCCAGGTGCCGGGAGAAGTGAATAGGACCACTGAAGATGGGTGCCCCAGGTGCCTCGCTTTTGGGCACCTGGGAGACCACGAACCCAAGCCCGCTTTGCCGAAAGCAGGCAGGTGGCCGAAACTTGACCCGCCGTTAATGCTCCGTGCCCCATCCATTTCACGTTCTTTGTGAAATGCGTGGGAAACCACGACCCCACATCCCGCCCGTTCGCTGACTCGCTGCGTCTCACATTGTTCTGTCCGCAAATTCAGCTTATCGGTCCCTATTCCCTATTCCCTGCATTTCTCACACCGCGCGTCCCGCCGCCACGCCCGAGGCCCACGCCCATTGAAAGTTGTACCCGCCCAGTTGCCCGGTCACATCCACTACCTCGCCAACAAAGAACAGCCCCGGCACGGCCCGCGCTTCCATCGTTCGCGCCTGCAGCCCCGCCGTATCCACGCCCCCGGCCGTCACTTCGGCCTTTTCAAACCCCTCGGTTCCCACCGGATGAAACTCCCACCGGTGCAGCCCCCGCTCGCAGGCCTCCAGCGCCGCATTCGTCCAGCCCTTTGGCCCGCCGATCTCGGCCAGATAATTCGCCAGCCTCTGCGGCAGCGCCCCGTGCAACGCCTGCCGAAGCGCCACCATATCCCGCCGCGCTCCCGGCTCCCGCAACGCCGCCAAAATGCCCTCAGGGTACCCCACGCTCGCTGCGCATTTGTTTTTGCCGCTGAGATGGGATCGCTCAGTTTGAGGTGCAAAATCTACCTTGAGCGCTTCGCCCTGCCGCCAATACAGCGAGGCCTGCAGGACCGCCGGCCCGCTCAGTCCGCGATGCGTTACCAGCATCATTTCCCTGAACTTCGCCCCGCCGGCCGACGCCTCAACCTCCGCCGAAACCCCGGCCAGCTCGGTCCAGCCCGCCTCCGCCCCGCCCAGCACCAGCGGAACCAGCGCCGGCCTGGGCGCGACCACCCCCAGCCCAAACTGCCGCGCCAGTTCATATCCCAGCCCGGTCGCCCCCAGTTTCAGAATCGACTTCCCACCGGTCGCCACGACCAATGCACCTGATCTGAATTCCCCCGCCGAAGTCTTGACCCGGAACGCGCCGGACTCGCCCTCAACCGCAATCTCATGCGCATTCAGAAAGATCTCGACGCCGCCACGGTCGCATTCCGCCAGCAGCATCTCCACTATGGCCCGCGCCGAACCATCACAGAAGAGCTGCCCCAGCGTCTTTTCATGCCAGGCAATGCCGTATCGCTCAACCATTTCGAGAAAGTGGTGCGGCTCGTAAAGAGCCAGCGCCGACTTCGCAAAATGTGGATTTTCAGAGGCAAAGTTCTCAGGCCCGCAGTGCAGATTCGTAAAATTGCACCGCCCGCCGCCGGAAATGAGAATCTTGCGCCCCGGCTGCCCGTTGTGATCCAGCAGAGCCACACTTCGGCCGCGCTTGCCGGCAGTAGCCGCGCACATCAGCCCCGCCGCGCCCGCGCCTAGAACAATCACATCGAATTTGCGAATTCCGGCAGTCATAGGCTCCTGTTCAGAATAGCCGCAATGCACCGCAGCGCACGGCCCCGCATCGCAAAAAGGCCATGCCTGGGAGGCATGGCCTTTCTTCCTGCGTGCGCATTATTCGAAGAGTGCAATTAGCAGTCGGAGCCAAAATCCTTCTCGAAAGCCGCCGCAAGCGCGGCGCCCCAGCTCCCCTTCGGCTTCAGGCGGCCGCCAAAGAAGCGAAGCACGGGCGGTTCGTCAAAGAATTCAAGGCCCCCGACCAGATCTCTATGAGCATACAACCACTTGAGCCGATCGTTAGCATACTCGAAGTGCGACATGGTAAAGACGCGCCGCGGAACCGCCAGGCGCAAAAGCTCCATATCGGAGGGGACATCGTTGCCCTGTTCGTCGCGGTCCATGGAGAGCGTTCCCCGTTCCATCCCGCGTATCCCCGCCACAATATATACCGCCGCCGCCAGCGCCCCAGCTGGATATTCCAGTGGCTGAACGTGCGAGACAAAGCGCCCGGCGTCAAGATGGCAAGCCAGCCCCCCTGGAGGCGTAACAACGGGAACACCGTTTTCGTCCAGCCGTTCTACGAAGTACTTGATGGCGTCCGCTCCGGATCCTGCGATTTCCAACTCTGTCATCTCGCGCATGCCGACGGCAATCGCCTCAATTTCCTTGGAGGACATTCCGCCATAGGTAAAGAACCCTTCATACACCGGCAGCCACGGACGTATAGCTTCGTAGAGATCCTTGCGGTTGGTGGCAATGAGGCCGCCCCGAGCCATACAACTTTTGCGACCGGACATGTAACAGATGTCCGCCAACCGCATAATCTCCAGAATGATCTCTCGAATCGAAGAATTCGCGTATGCCGCCTCGCGTTGGCGAATAAAATAGGCGTTCTCCGAGATCAAGCTGCCATCCACGATAAGCGGAATGCCATAAGGCGCGATAAGTTCCTTCACTTCGCGCAAGTTTGCCAGAGAAAACGGCTGGCCGCCAATCAAATTGGTTGTCGCTTCCATGCGTACAAAGGGAATCTTGTCCGCGCCATACTTGTCGATCGCCGCCTTGAGACGCCCCAGATCCATATTGCCTTTGAACGGACAGGTACTCTGGGTATTGAGAGCTTCCGGCGTAAAAAGCTCCAGAACGGTTGCTCCCATCAGATTGAAGTGAGCCTTCGTTGTTGTGAAATGATAATTCATTGGAACGTACATGCCGGGCTTGACGAACGTCTTGGCAAGCAGGTGCTCGGCGGCGCGCCCCTGGTGAGCAGGCAGCAGATACTCGTAGCCGAAAATCTCCTTGACCGCGTCCGCCAGCTTATAAAAGCTCTCTCCACCTGCATAGGCGTCATCGGCCTGCAGCATGGCTGCCTGCTGATTGTCGCTCATTGCATTGGTTCCGCTATCCGTCAACATGTCCATAAAGACGTCACGGCTGCGAAGTAGGTATGTATTGTAGCTCGCCGCTTCCATAGCCTGCAGACGCTCGCGAACCGGGATCAATCGAACCTTTTGCACAATACGGATCTTGTGCATTTCGATGGGAATCTCTCTACCATCAGACAGACGAATGCTCATGGGTTTACCTGTCACCTGTGGAAATGAAGATAGTTTGAAGATGCAACCATGATTGCACAGGAAGGGTATAGGCGTAAATCATCGGCGGCAAATCTGGATCTTCAGCGTCGGCGAACATTCTCTCCGCGCTAGCTTTTCGTCGCCATCCGTGATTCCCCGATCTTCGACATGAGTATATTGAGAGGCAGAAGCAAAAACTCCACCAGACGCAAAAAAGCCATGCCGTAGTGGCATGGCTTTTTTGCTTAAAAATAATTGCCGGCGATTACCTAATCTCCCACATAGTTACCCATGCAGTACCATCGG
>Ga0326727_10011235_pt1 | contig 20956 bp, 24 predicted proteins | sample MB2enrmetagenome_FD_207643 | JGI IMG/M metagenome (GOLD analysis project Ga0326727, IMG submission 207643) | Lab enriched peat soil microbial communities from McLean, Ithaca, NY, United States - MB29MY | ecosystem: Environmental > Terrestrial > Soil > Wetlands > Peat | place: USA: New York...
ACGGACGGTAGTATAAATATAAATACATTGACGTGGCCGTATTTGCAGGCTAGACAGCGTCTTGTGATGACGATCCTCCAGATCGCGCGCTTCGACGCATCCAGGCGGGCGGCTTTCGACGCGCGCGAGATCGCGCGCAGGGTGGAGCTGTTCGAGGACCGTCCGGAAGCCGTTCTCACGTGGTCGGACGTCGCTCGCCACGCGCGCTTTCAGTTTCGGCGCATCGCAGGATTGTTAGGGCGCCGCGGGCCGCGCTAGGCCGCCCTGTGTTTGCAAAAGATGTCGACGAGCACCGCGATGATCCTCTTCACGTCATCGCTCGCAAGAGAATAATAGACCTGTTTGCCGTCGCGTCGGAAAGAGACCAGTCCCTCGAGCCGCAGACGCGCCAACTGCTGAGACACGGTGGATTGACGCACTTCGAGGGCGTGTTCGAGCTCGCCCACGTGTTTTTCGCCGTCGACGAGCTGGCACAGAATGCGCAACCTGGACTCGTGCGCGATCGCCTTCAGGAATTCGCCGGCTTGTCGCGCGCTCTGCGACATGACGTCCATGTCGCTTTCGCTCAGCGAAAGACGTTTCCTTGCCTGCGCCATCGACATCTCCGGTTCCAGCCGCCGTCGCCGACGGGCGCGGACGTTTCCCGTTCGGCTATAGCTCCTTATTTAGATGTTTGAATATGATTGCAACGCCGATCGGACGTCAAAGCGTCGAAAAACCGCAGGCCTGACGGGCGGATTGCGACGCGCCCGATTCGCCGCCACGCCGAGCCGGGCTGCGAATCGCCTCGGTTTGCAGGCCCGCGCGGCTGGGGCCGCGGACTAGCCCGCCTTTGGCGGCTGCGTCCGCGCCCAGCGGGCCATCTCGTCGGCCCAGAGCGTCGCCGTCGCCGCGTCGAGTTCGAGGATCGTGTAGCGCGCGCCCTCCTGAATGGTCACGCGCAGCAGTTTCATGCCGCTCGGGTAAACGACCTCGTCAAGCCGCACGCGCCGCCCATAGGGCGCGTCGAACTCGGCGAGGCGGGTCTTCTCGGCGCTAGTCACGGCGCAGCGGCCCGGCCTGCAGAAACACGATCTCGAGCACGCGCTCCCAGAAGCGCGGCGTGTCGGGAAATTCCGGCTTGATGTCCATGTAGAGGTGGATCTCGCCCGCCTTTGCCGCTTCGACGACGGCGAGCTCGAGCTCGGCGAAGCTTTGCATATGCGGGTTCCGAATGAGCAGCTCACTGACGTGCGCCATCGCGGCCTCCGTGGGCTAAATGCTGGTCGTCGCGCTCAGCTACCGGCTCGAGGTAGCGGATGCGATAGAGCAGGCGCTTTCGCGACGAGCCGTCCGGCGAGAACGCGCTGCGATCGTGGAGGACGTTGTTGCAGAGGAGACCCTCGCCCGGCGCAAGGCGCGCCCTCAGGACGAGAGGATCGCTCTCCAGCGTCTCTTCGAGCCTTGCGACCGCTGCGCGGGTCACGCTGTCGTCCCGCCACAGGATATTGCGCTTGCGCGCAGTGAAGCGCATGCCGAGCCGCCCCGAGCCGGGATCGATATAGAAGACCGGCCCGACATTGAGCGGGCGGACCCGACCGTTGGCCTCGACGCTCTCGGGGATCGTCATCGCGTCGGGCCGCGCCAGCGCCTCGACATAGGCGGGATCGGCGTCACGCAGGCGGATGTACGCGATCTCGTGATCGAGGAGGCGGTTTTCGCCGCCTCGCTCGGCGTCGCGCACGCAATGCAACGCCATCGCTTTCACGCAGCGCGCGGGGCCGTGGAAGTTGTAGTAGCCGTCGGTGTGCCAGTTGATGGCGCGATCGGTGTAGGGAATGTAGCCGAAGCGGCCGCCCTCGTCGGCCACCTCGATCCGCACAATCCCGTCGCGTTCGGCCGAGCGATGATCCTCGACGGCGACGAGGCCGAAAGCGGCGCCGAACGCGACGAGGTCGCGGCGAATGCGGGATTCGTCGCCCGGCGGACCCGCGGCGTACAGCGCCATGTTGCAGCGGCGACACAGCGCCCGGATCGCCCGGCGCTCGCTCGCCGTCGGCGCTCCGAGCCGGGCGACGGAAACCTTGATCTCGTCGAGCGACTTCGGATAGCGCGCGAGCTTGCCCTCCCGCCACTGCCGATAGGCCCGGTCGTCCCGGAGATCGAACGGGCTGGGGCGCCACGCCCGCTCGGGGCGCGCCGGCGCCGCGACCGAATGGAGACTCATCGTTTCCTCCCAGGGCGCGAATTTTTTTGTTCTACCTATTCACATATTCGAATTTTTGTCTATTATCACGCCTTCAACGAGCCCGAAAGAGGCTTCGGTCGGTCGCCAGAAACAGCGCCTGCCGCCGGCGGCGGAAGGCCGAGAAACCAGGGAGAACGCCCGTGTCGGACGCAGACAAGCCAGCCGCGCCGTCGGCTGACGAACCGCCAGCGCCGCGTCACCCGACGCCTCTGCTCGATCAGCTCGAGAGCGGTCCGTGGCCGAGCTTCGTCACCGGCCTCAAGCGGCTGCGCGACGCGGCCGACAAGCCCTACGCGCCGATGATGAACGACCTGCTCGGGCAGCTCGAACATTCCTACGAGGAGCGCCTGGGCTTCTGGAAGGGCGGCACGGTTTCCGTCTTCGGCTACGGCGGCGGCGTGATCCCCCGCTTTTCCGAGGTCGCGTCGAAGTTCCCGGCGTCGAAGGAATTCCACACGCTGCGCGTCCAGCCGCCGGCCGGCTACCACTACACCACCGACCTGCTGCGCCAGCTCTGCGACATCTGGGAGCGACATGGCTCCGGTCTGATCGCCTTTCACGGCCAGAGCGGCGACATCATGTTTCAGGGTTGCGCGACCGAGAACGTGCAGAAGGCGTTCGACGAGCTCAACCAGCTCGGCTTCGACCTCGGCGGCGCAGGCCCCGCGCTTCGCACCTCGACGAGCTGCGTCGGCCACGCCCGCTGCGAAATGTCGTGCTACGACGAGGTCAAGGCGCACCGCGCGGTCATCAACGAATTCCTCGACGAGATGCATCGGCCGGCGCTGCCGTACAAATTCAAGTTCAAGTTCTCCGGCTGCGGCAACGATTGCGTCAATGCGATCCACCGCGCCGACTTCGCGGTCATCGGCACCTGGCGCGACGACATGCAAGTCGACCAGGAGGAGGTGAAGGCCTTCGTCAAGCGGGCCGGCCGCAAGGCGATGATCGACATGGTCATCGCCAACTGTCCGACGCGCGCGCTGAGCCTCAACGACGACGACACGCTCGAGGTCGACAACAAGTCCTGCGTGCGCTGCATGCACTGCCTCAACGTGATGACCAAGGCGTTGTCGCCCGGCAAGGAGCGCGGCGCGGCGATCCTGATCGGCGGCAAACGCGCGCTCAAGGTCGGCGACCTCATGGGCACGGTCATCATCCCCTTCATACCGCTCGAAACCGACGAGGACTACGAGAAGCTCGTCGAGTTCGGCCGGCGTCTGATCGACTTCTTCGCCGAGAACGCGCTCGAGCACGAGCGCATCGGCGAGACGATGGACCGCATCGGCCTGCCGACCTTCCTCGAGGCGATCGGGGTCGATCCGGACCCCAACATGGTCAATCATCCGCGCACCTCGTGCTTCGTGCGCACCGACGACTTCACCGCCGAGGCGGAGAAGTACTTCGCGCGCAAGGCGCGCGAAGCCGGCCACGGCGAAGCGGCGGAATGACGACGATCGCACACTCAGGGAGATGGCATCGATGAACGCCGCGCCGGAAATGCGCCGTCCGACCGAGTCGGGCGTGCCCGACCCGTTCCCCTACATGCATCCGCTGCTCAAGAAGAACTACGGCGACTGGGCTTGGCACGACCGGCCGCGCCCGGGCGTCCTGCATCACGTCGCCAAGAGCGGCGACGAGGTGTGGACCGTGCGCGCCGGGACGCAGCGACAGATGGACGTCTTCGCCATCCGCAGGCTCTGCGACATCGCCGATGAGTTCGCCGAGGGTCACGTGCGTTTCACGACGCGCAGCAACATCGAATTCATGGTCGGCGCCTTCGCCAAGGTGCAGCCGCTGATCGACGCGCTGCTGGCGGCCGGGTTTCCGGTGGGCGGCACCGGCAATTCGGTGTCGATGATCTCGCACACGCAGGGTTGGCTGCATTGCGACATCCCCGGCACCGACGCCTCCGGCGTGGTCAAGAGCCTGATGGACATGATGCACGCCGAGTTCGTGCGCGAGGAGATGCCGAACCGCGTGCGGATCACGACCTCCTGCTGCCAGATCAACTGCGGCGGCCAGGGCGACATCTCGATCAACGTGCAATACACCAAGCCGCCGCGCATCAACCACGACCTCGTCTCGAAGGTCTGCGAGCGCCCCGCGGTCGTCGCGCGCTGCCCGGTGGCGGCGATTCGGCCGGCGCTGGTCGACGGCAAGCCGTCGCTCGAGGTCGACGAGAGCAAATGCGTGTGCTGCGGCGCCTGTTATCCGCCGTGCCCGCCGATGCAGATCAACGGCGCCGACTCGACCAAGATCGCCGTCTGGGTCGGCGGCAAGCACTCCAACGCGCGATCGAAGCCGACCTTCCACAAGCTCGTCGTCGCCAACCTGCCCAACAATCCGCCGCGCTGGCCCGAGGTCGAGGCGGTCGTGCGCAAGATCCTCTATACTTACAAGGAACATGGCCGCCCGTGGGAGCGCATGGGCGAGTGGATCGAGCGCATCGGTTGGCCGCGCTTCTTCGAGCTGACCGGCTTCGCCTTCACCAAGCACCATCTCGACACGTGGACCGGCGCGCGCAAGACGATGAACACGTCCGCGCACCTCCACTTCTGATCCCCAGCGAACGGCAGAGACAGAGGGAGGAACGCGGGTGCGAATCGCAGTGGTGGTCAACGAAGGGCCCTATACGCATCAAGCCTCGGACAGCGCGCTGCAGTTCGTGCGCGCCGCACTCGACAAGGGCCACGAGATCTTCCGCGTCTTCTTCTACCACGACGGCGTCAACAACGGCACGCGGCTCACCGTCCCGCCGCAGGACGACCGCAACCTGCAGCGCGCGTGGAGCGAGCTCGCGCTGACGAAGAACCTCGATCTCGTCGTCTGCATCGCCGCAGCGCAGCGGCGCGGCGTACTCGACGCCAAGGAGGCCAAGCGCCACGGCAAGGATGGCGACAACATCGCGCCCGGTTTCCGCATCTCCGGCCTCGGCCAGCTTATCGAGGCGGGCATCGAGGCCGATCGTCTCGTCACCTTCGGCGACTGAGGAAACGCACATGTCCGAGAACCCGAGGAAGAAGTTCCTCTACGTCAATCGCAAGGCGCCCTACGGAACGATCTACGCGCTCGAGTCGCTGGAAGTCGTGCTGATCGGGGCGGCCTTCGAGCAGGACGTGGCGCTCGCCTTCCTCGACGACGGCGTCTTCCAGCTCGCCGAAGGGCAGAACGCGACCGCCATCGGCATGAAGAACTTCTCCAAGACCTATCGCGCGCTCGGCGACTACGAGGTGCGCAAGCTCTACGTCGAGCGCGAGTCGCTTTCCGAGCGCGGCCTGTCGCTCGAGGATCTCATGCCGATCGTCTACGAGGACGAGGATGAGGATTACGCGCAAAAGCCCTCGATTCACATGGTCGACCGGGCCGAGCTGGCGCAGCTGATCGGCGACAGCGACGTCGTTCTGAGCTTCTGAGGAGCCGCCCTTGTCCACGCTGCACACGGTCAACAAGTCGCCTTACGAGCGCTTCGCCTTGGCGAGCTGTCTCGCCCATGTCGCGCCGGGCGACGCGCTCTTGATGCTGGAAGACGGCGTGCTCGGCGCCCGCCGCAGCGGCGCCTTCGCCGCGCGTCTCGCCGAGGCCGACCGAGCGGTCGCGGTCTACGCGATCGGCCCCGATCTCGAGGCGCGCGGCGTCAAGCGCGAGGACGTCGCCGAGGGCGTCGAGATCGTCGGCTACGAAGGGTTCGTCGACCTCGTCGCCAACCATGCGCGGGTCTGCGCCTGGCTTTGAGCACCGCCGCCCGTCGCCAAGAGAATCCAGGAGAGGAAACATCCATGTCGGCTTACGCATTCAATGACGTTCTGATCGCTCACGACGAAGAAGGCTATCTCACCGATATCGGCGAGTGGACGCCGGAGCTCGCCGAGCTCATCGCCAAGAGCGAGAACATCGAGATGACCCCCGAGCGCTGGGAGGTCGTCAACTTCCTGCGCGAATATTACGAGGAATATCAGATCGCTCCCGCAGTCCGCATCCTGATGAAGGAGCTGACCAAGAGATACGGAAAGGAGAAGGGCGACCAGAAGTACCTCTACGGGCTCTTCCCCTACGGTCCGGCCAAACAGGCGTGCAAGATCGCCGGCCTGCCAAAGCCGACCGGTTGCGTTTGACGAGGCGGCCGCCCGAAGCCGAGGCGGAACGCCGAGGCGGGCGCAAGGGAGGAAACATGGCGACGATCGTCTACGCGGCGCTGTTCTATTTCGCCGCGGCCGTGCTCGTTGGCGGACTGGCGTTTCACGTCTGGCGTTACGCGACGACGCCGGCGCCCTTGCGCATTCCTACCACTCCGGCGCCGACGACCCGCGCCGGCGCGGCGCTGCGAGTGGCGCGGGAGGTCGTGCTGTTCCAGAGCCTGTTCAAGTCGAACAAGTGGATCTGGCTGTTCGGCTGGGCGTTCCATGTCGCGCTGGCGGTCGTTCTGCTTCGCCATCTGCGTTATTTCCTGCAGCCGGTTCCGGCGGCGGTCGCTTTCGTACAGCCGTACGGCGCGCTTGCCGGCATGGCGATGGTCGGCGCGCTGGCGGCGCTGGCGGCGCGCCGGCTTGTCGTCGAGCGCGTGCGCTATATCTCCGGTCCGTCCGACTACCTGATGCTGGCGCTGATCGGCGCGATCGGCCTCAGCGGCCTCGCGCTCAAGTTCGTCGCGCGCACCGACATCGTGGCGTTGAAGGCGTTCGTTCTCGGGCTCATCTATTTCGATTGGCGCCCGCTGCCGACCGATCCCGCGCTGCTCGTCCACCTGGCGCTGGTCGCGGCGCTGATGATCGTCTTCCCCTTCTCCAAGCTGCTGCACGCGCCGGGCGTGTTCTTCAGCCCGAGCCGCAATCTGGCCGACAATTCGCGCGAACGCCGTCACGCGCCGCCCGCGCGTCTCGAAGCGCTCGCGCGCAAAGCTTGAGGACCCTCGCCATGGCCGCGGCCCCCGGCGCCAAATCGTCCGATCGTTCGCGCGGCGACCCGCTCGAGCTTCCCGCGCTCGCCTGCGGCGCCATGTCCAATTCGAAGCCCTATCCGGCGAACGCGGCGATGCAGACGGCGCTCGGCTTTCCCGGGGAGCTGGTCGAGAACTGGCATGACAAGGCGATCGCGCGGCTCGGCGAATTGGTGAACGGCTCGCGCGCGCTGCGCGTCTATCTCGACTCCTGCGTCAAGTGCGGCGCCTGCACCGACAAGTGCCATTATTTCCTGGGCACGGGAGATCCGAAGAACATGCCGGTCGCGCGTCAGGACCTGCTGCGCAAGGTCTATCGGCGCCATTTCACCTGGGCCGGAAAAGTCCTGCCGTGGCTGGTCGGCGCCGGGGATCTCACCGAGGAGACGCTCGCCGACTGGTACAGCTACTTTCACCAGTGCTCGCAATGCCGCCGCTGCTCGGTCTTCTGCCCCTATGGCATTGACACCGCCGAATTCTCCATGGCCGCGCGCGACATCATGGACACGATCGGCATGGGGCAGAAGTACTGCAACGAGATCATCGGCAAGGTGTTCAAGATCGGCAACAATCTCGGCCTGCCGACGAAGGCGCTGAAAGCGACGCTCAAAGGCCTGGAGGACGAGATCGAGGAAGACACCGGCGTCGCCGTCGAGCTGCCGCTCGACCGCGAAGGCGCCGACATCCTGTTCGTCACGCCGAGCGCCGACTTCTTCGCCTCTCCGCACATGGAGGGACTGATCGGCTACGCCAAGGTTCTGCACGAGGCGGGCGTCAAATGGACGCTGAGCTCGTACGCCTCGGAAGCGGCCAATTTCGGCATGTTCATCGGCTCGCATGAGAACATGCAGAAGGTGGCGCTGCGCATCCGCAAAGCCGCTGAGGACTTGGGGGTCAAGCGGCTTGTCTTCGGCGAATGCGGCCACGCCTGGCGCGTCGCCTACAGCTTTCTCGACACGCTCGCCGGCCCGCTCGACTTCCTCGACCCCAACTATCCGATCCCGCAGCACATCTGCGAGTTCACCTGGGATCTGATCGAAAAGGGCAAGCTGCGCTTCGACAAGTCGAAGAACGACCATATCCGGCTGACTTTCCACGATTCCTGCAACGTCGCGCGCGCTTCCCGGATGGGCTCGAAGCCGGGGGGGCAGTTCGAGATCCCGCGCGCGGTGCTGCGCGCCGTCTGCAACCACTATTTCGACATGGCGCCAGACACGATCCGCGAAAGCACCGTCTGCTGCGGCGGCGGCGGCGGATTGCTGACCGACGAATTGATGGACCTGCGCACGAAGGGCGCGCAGCCGCGCATGCGGGCGCTGCGCGAGGTCGCCGAGGAGCACGGCGTCACCCACATGGCGGCGATCTGCGCGATCTGCAAGGCGCAGTTCTCCAAGGTCCTGCCGAAGTACGGCTTCGACATGGAGGCGATCGTCAGCGCGCACCAGATGGTGTCGAACGCGATCGTGCTGACCGGATCGAAGCAGGCCGAGGAACTCGACGCGAAGGCCGGCGCCGCGGCGCCGACGTCCTGAGGAGCAGGCGATGAACGAAGCGAGCGATCCCAAGAAACTCACGTTCCGTCGCTTCGCCAGCGGCGCCTCGCCGTGGCGCTGGGACGACCTGACCACGAAGATCTTTCAGGCGGACCGCTCGTATAAGTGCCCGACCTACGTCCACCGTGCGCCGCCCTGCCAGGGCGCCTGCCCGTCGGGCCACGACATCCGCGGCTGGCTGGCGATCGCGCGCGGCATGGACAAGCCGCCGGTCGCCGGCATGCCCTGGCAGCAATACGCGTTCGAGCGGATGGTCGAGGCCAATCCGTTCCCCTCGGTGATGGGCCGCGTCTGCCCCGCGCCCTGCGAGGACGGCTGCAACCGCAACGAAGTCGACGATTTCGTCGGCATCAACGCGGTCGAGCAATATGTCGGCGACTGGGCGATCGAGCACGACATTCCGCTGCCTGCCGCGCCGGCGCTCGGCGAGAAGCGCGTCGCGGTGGTGGGCGGCGGGCCGGCCGGTCTCGCCGCCGCGCATTTCTTGCGCCGCAAGGGCCATGGGGTGACGATCTTCGAGGCGCACGACGCGCTCGGCGGCATGATGCGCTTCGGCATTCCCGGCTACCGCACGCCGCGCGACAAACTGGACGCCGAGATCGGCCGCATTCTCGCCTTGGGCGGCGTCGAGACGCGGCTCGGCGTGAAGGTCGGCCGCGACGTCACGATCGACGCGCTCGAGCGCGACTACGATGCGATCTTCTGGGCGATCGGCGCGCAGCGCGGCCGGCCGCTGCCGGTTCCCGGCGCCGACGCCGAGAACTGCATCACCGGCGTCGAGTTCCTCGACGCCTTCAATCGCGGCTGGGTGTTCTCGACTGCGAAGCGCATCGTCGTGGTCGGCGGCGGCGACACCTCGATCGACGTCGCCTCGGTCGCCCGCCGTCTCGGCCACGTCAGCCGGAGTCACGAGCACGACGCCGCGAGCGGCGAGGCCTATGGCTACATGGCGCACGACGTCGCCGGCCAGCTGCGGCGCGAGGGCGTCAAGGCAGTGCTGACCTCGCTCTTTCCCGTCGACCAGATGACGGCGGCGGCGCGCGAGCGCGAGGACGCGGCGCGCGAGGGCATCGAGATCGTCGGCGGCGTCATGCCGCTCGAGGTGATCAAGGACGAGAATGGCCGGGCGCGGGCGCTGCGCGTCTGCCAGTGCGTCATGAAGGGCCTGTCGCCGCAACCTGTCGCCGGCGCCGAATACGAGATCGAATGCGACATGATCGTTTCCGCGATCGGCCAGATGGCCGATTTCGCCGACGGGCTCGAGCGGCTCGACGGCGGGCGCGGCGCGATCGCGATCGATCCGGTCTATCAGGTCAAGAAGCGCCCGAAGCACTTCGCCGGCGGCGACGTGATCCGGCCGCACCTTCTCACCACCGCGATCGGCCACGGCCGGGTCGCGGCGGAGACGATCAGCGATTTTCTCGCCGGCGAGCTCGGCGAGCGGCGGCCGAAAGTCGACGCGCATCAGTTCAATTTGCTCGCCGAATTGCAGAGCCGCCATCTCGAGCCCGCGCCCTATGATCATGTCCAGGGCCGGGAAACGGACAAGAAGACTTTCGCCATCCACAATTACGAGGACCGCGGCGCGAGCCAGATCATCCCGCACGCCGCGCTGTTCAAGGGACATTTCTCCTATGTCGCGCGCGAAAAGCGCGTCGAACGACACGTCGAGGCCGATACGACGCTCGGCGATTTCGGCGAGCGCATCGTCGCCTTCAGCGAAGCGCAGGCGCGCAAGGAGGGTGAGCGCTGCATGAGCTGCGGCATGTGCTTCGAATGCGACAATTGCGTGATCTATTGCCCTCAGACCGCGGTGCAGCGCACGCCCAAGAAGGAGCGGGCGCTCGGGCGCTATGTCGCCACCGACTACAAGAAGTGCGTCGGTTGCCACATCTGCATGGACGTCTGCCCGACCGGCTACATCCAGATGGGGCTCGGAGAGTAGAGTCATGGCGCGCGCCTTCATCGTCGCCATCGCTTTCGCCGCGCTGATTGCCGGCGCGGCGCTCGCCCAGGAGGCGGGCGGCGGCGCCCCCGTTCCCGACATTCCCAAGGCGCAGGGCGGGCATTGCGTGCGCGATCCCGCCTTCATGCGCCGCTATCACATGACGATGCTGCTTGAGCAGCGCGACGAGACCGTCCACCAGGGAATCCGTGGCGGCGATTTCAGCATTGCACGTTGCGTGACCTGCCATGCGGTCGCCGGCGCCGACGGACAGCCGGTCGGCTATTCGGATCCGAAACACTTCTGCCGGTCGTGCCACGCCTATGCGTCGGTTTCGATCGACTGCTTCGAATGCCACGCCTCGAAGCCCGAGACGCCTGCGAAGGCGGCCGACGCCGCCCCGGTTTCCGACGCCGATCTGGCGACGCTCGACGCCTTTCTCAACGGAGGCGAAAAATGACCCGGCTGATCGACAGTGGACGTCGGCCGGCGTCGAGCCGACGCGGCTTCCTCGCCGCTGCGATCGGCGCCGCGGCGACCGCGCTCGCGCCGGGCGTCACGCTCTATGCCTTCGGCGGCGAAGCGCCGCCTGTCCGCGCGCCGGGCGAGCCGGCCTCGGCCAAGAGTCGCTGGGGTCTCCTGATCGACGCGGGCAAATGCGGCGACGGCTGCGACCGGTGCGTGACCGCCTGTCGCGAAGAAAATGGCTGGGGCGATTCCGGCCCCGCCGAGACGCGGCCGCAATGGATCCGCAAAGTGTCGGTGCGCGATCCGGCGAGCGGGACGAAAAGCGAGCCGCCGGTCATGTGCCAGCATTGCGCCGAGCCGCCCTGCGTCGACGTCTGCCCCACCGGCGCATCGTTCAAGCGCGCCGACGGAATCGTGCTGGTCGACAAGCACATCTGCATCGGCTGCCGCTATTGCATGATGGCTTGCCCGTACAAGGCGCGTTCCTTCGTTCACGCGCCGGTCGACAACCAAAAAGTCGCGGCGCCGCGCGGCAAGGGAACGGTCGAAGGCTGCACTTTGTGCGTCGACCGCATCGACGCCGGCAAGCTGCCCGCCTGCGTCGCAGCCTGCGCTTCGGAGGCGGGCGGGGCGATGATCTTCGGCGACCTCAACGATCGCGAGAGCGAGATCGCGCGCGCCGCAGCCACGAGCGCGACGTCGCAATTGCGCGCGGATCTCGGGCTCGATCCCGCGCTCCGCTACCAGAACCTGTGACGCGTACGGAAAGGCGAGGCGCCATGGCGAAGGCATCGTTTCGAACGCTGGACGAGCAGGGCCCGTTGCTGTGGAGCATGGTCGCGGTCCACGTCGCGCTGCTGGCGGCCGGGCTTTTCAGCGCGCTCACTATGGAGGAGCGCGGCCACGTCGTCACCGGCATGAGCAACCAGATCGTGTGGGGAACGCCGCACGTCTTCGCGGTGTTCCTGATCGTCGCCGCCTCCGGGGCGCTCAACGTCGCGTCGTTCTCCTCGGTGTTCAATCGCCTCGCCTACAAGCCCTATGCGCGTCTTTCCGGCATTTTGGCGGTCTCGCTGCTCGCTGGCGGGCTGATGGTCCTGGTGCTCGATCTCGGCCGCCCCGAGCGCGTCTTCCTGGCGATGACGCACAACAATTTCAAGTCGATCTTCGCCTGGAACATTTACCTCTATTCGGGCTTCGTCCTCGTCGTCGCCGCCTACCTGTTCGCGATGATGGACCGCCGAGCGAGCCGCTCCGAGGGCCTGGCGAAGGCGGTCGGCGCGCTCGCCTTCGTCTGGCGTCTCGCGCTCACCACCGGCACGGGCTCGATCTTCGGCTTCCTGATCGCCCGCGAAGCCTACGACGCCGCGATCATGGCGCCGCTCTTCATCGCCTCTTCGTTCCTCTATGGGCTGTCCTTCACCGTGCTCGTCCTCGTCACCATGACGCGCGAAACGCGCGAGGAATTGATGAACGAGGAGATGCTCGGCAAGTTCCGCGGCCTGCTGGCGATCTTCTGCCTGGGGACGCTGTACTTCACCGCCGTCCAGCATCTGACCAAGCTGTATGCGGCGGCCCATCGCAGCGTCGAGCTCTTCCTCCTGCGCGACGGCGGCGTCTACCCGCTGACGTTCTGGGTCGGGCAGATCCTCATCGGCGCCGTCGCGCCGCTGCTGCTGCTGCTCGTCGCCGGGGACGGCCTCAGGGGGAGGTTGGCGATGACGGCGGCCTCGGCGCTCTTCCTGTTCGGCGGGCTCTGCCAATTCTATGTCGTCATTATCGGCGGCCAGGCCTATCCGCTCGACATTTTCCCCGGCCGCCAAGTTTCGAGCGCGTTCTTCGACGGCGCGGTCGCGCATTACGCGCCGTCGGCGCCGGAGATCTTGCTCGGCCTCAGCGGCGTCTCGCTGTCGATGCTGCTGGTGGCGCTGGCGATCAGGCTGATGCCGTTCCTGCCGAGGGGGACGAGCGAATTGCGGCCTGCGGGAGCGCGCTCATGATGCGCGAACCCCATCCCTTCGCCCGCTTCGTCAACATCCTCGGGCGCGGCAAGTCGCTCACGCGGTCGCTGACCGAGGCGGAGGCGGAAGAGGCGATGACGGCGATCCTCGCCGGCGACGTGCTGCCCGAACAGCTCGGCGCCTTCCTCATGCTGCTGCGGGTCAAGGAAGAGACCCCGGCGGAGATCGCCGGCTTCGTGCGCGCCAGCCGCGCGCGGCTGGCGACGCCGCGCGAGCGTCCGCGCGTCGATCTCGACTGGTCCTCCTACGCCGGCAAGCGCCGGCAATTGCCGTGGTTCCTGCTCGCCGCGCTGCTGCTGGCGCGCAACGGCTGGAGCGTGTTCATGCACGGCGCCGGGGGGCACACCGCAGGCAGGACCTATACGTCCGAAGCGCTCGGCGCGCTCGGCCTGCCAATTGCGAACGATCTCGACGAGGCCGCCGCGCAATTGTCGGCCGGCGGTTTCGCCTATGCGCCGCTCGAACGCTTGTGCCCGCCACTCGCCGACATGATGGGGCTGCGGCCCATTCTCGGCCTGCGTTCGCCCGTCCACACGTTTGCGCGCCTGCTCAATCCTTTCGCCGCGCCGACGGTTCTGCAGGGGGTCTTTCACCCCGGCTACATGACGCTGCATCGCGACGCCGGCGCGCTGCTCGGCCAGCCGACGCTCTGCGTCTTTCGCGGCGAGGGCGGCGAGATCGAGCGGCGCCCCAACAAGCCGTGCGAAGTCCTGACCCTGCGCGATGGCCGGCTCGAGGAGGAATGGTGGCCCGCGACGATCGGCGAACCGCGACAGAAGCCGGACGAGACGATGGACCTATCGCGTCTCGGCGCCCTTTGGCGCGGCGAGATCGAGGACGAATACGCCGAGGCGGCGGTGATCGGCACGGTCGCGATCGCCTTGCGCGCGCTCGGCGCCGAGGACGCGACCGCCAAGGCCGAAAGCCGCGCCAAAGCTCTCTGGCTGGCGCGCGACCGGGACCGCCTGATGGCGGCGGCGTGACGCGATGGCCCGGCTCTTTCTCTCGGCGACGCACAAATCCTCGGGCAAGACGACGATCGCGCTCGGGCTCGCGGCGACGCTTCGCCGGCGCGGCCTCGACGTACGCACGTTCAAGAAGGGGCCGGACTACATCGACCCGATGTGGCTCAGCCGCGCCAGCGCGCGGCCGTGCTACAATCTCGATTTCCACACGCAGACGAAGCGCGAGATTCTGGCGACGCTTGCGAGCCGGTCGCGCGGCGGCGACATCGCGCTGATCGAGGGCAACAAGGGTCTGCACGACGGCGTCGACCTCGAGGGCCGCGATTCCAGCGCCGCCCTCGCCAGGCTGACGCGCGCGCCGGTGGTGCTCGTGGTCGACGCTCTCGGCATGACGCGCGGCGTGGCGCCGCTGCTGCTCGGCTATGCGAAGTTCGATCGCAAGGTCTCGATCGCCGGAGTGATTCTCAACCGCGTCGGCCCGGATCGGCAGGTCGCCAAGCTCCGGCAGGCGCTCGAGCGCTACACCGACATCCCGGTCCTCGGCGCCGTCGGGCGCGACGAAGAGCTCGCCGTGCGCGAGCGGCATCTCGGCTTGGCGACGCCCGCGGAGACGTCGCAGGCGGAGGCGATCGTCGCCGCCGCCGCGACCGCAGTGACGCGCAGCGTCGACGTCGATCGCCTGCTCGAGATCGCGCGACGCGCGCCCGCGCTCGACGTCCCGGCGGCGAAAGAACCGCCGCGCCGCCGGCCCGACCTGCGCATCGCCGTCGCGCGCGACGCCGCCTTCGGCTTCTACTACGCCGACGATCTCGAAGCGCTCGAACGCGGCGGAGCGGAGCTTGTTTTCTTCGACGCGCTGCGCGACGCGCATCTGCCGCCCTGCGACGGATTGTTCATCGGCGGCGGCTTTCCCGAGACGCAGGCCGAGCGGCTCGAGCAGAATGCGTCCCTGCGGGCCGAGATTCGCGCCGCTATCGCAGGTGGGCTTCCCGCCTACGCCGAATGCGGCGGCTTGATGTATCTGTCGCGGTCGATCGTCTGGAAGGGCGAGCGCCACGAGATGGTCGGCGCCGTTCCGGCGGACGCGCGCATGCACGCCAAGCCGCAGGGGCGGGGCTTGGTCGCGCTCGAAGCAAGCGACGCGTTCCCCTGGCGCGGGGCAAAGCGCCGCGGGCGCATTCCGGCGCACGAATTCCACTACGCGGCGCTCGAGGGGCTGCCGGATGAGACCGCATTCGCCTATCGCGTGCGCCGGGGTTTCGGCGTCGACGGGCGCCATGACGGCGTCCGCGTCGGCTCGCTGCTCGCGAGCTTCAGCCATATGCGCGACACCTCGCGCAACCGCTGGACAGGCCGCTTCCTCGACTTCGTCAGAGAGGCGCGCAAGGCGGCGCCCGACGCGTCTTTCCGCACGAGCGGCGAGCGGCCCACGGTCGCCGTTCCTCGCATGGGCGAGGTCTATCTCGTCGGCGCCGGCCCCGGCGACCCGGAATTGCTGACGTTGCGCGCGCTGCGCCTGATGCGGCGCGCCGACGTCGTGCTCTACGACCGGCTCGCCGACGCGGCGGTCATGGATCTCGTTCCTGACGGCGTCGAGCGCATCTACGTGGGCAAGCGTCCCAACGCGCACGCGCTGTCTCAGCCGGAAATCTGCGCGCTGATGGCGCGTCTGGCGCGCGAGGGCAAACGCGTTCTGCGTCTGAAAGGCGGCGATCCCTTCATGTTCGGCCGTGGCGGCGAGGAGATCGAGGCGCTCGCCGATCAGGCGATCCCGTTCGAGGTCTGTCCCGGCGTGACGGCGGCGGCGGGAGCTTCAGCCTACGCCGGCATTCCGCTGACCCACCGCGACCACGCCCAGGCCTGCGTCTTCGTCACCGGACACGGCAAGGATGGGCGCGTCGATCTCGACTGGCGGTCCTTGGTCCAGCCCAACCAGACGGTGGCGATCTATATGGGACTGGCCAATCTGGAGGAGCTGACCGCCGAGCTCATCGTTCGCGGCGCGCGCGCCGACATGCCTGCGGCCGTCATCGACAACGCGACGCGGCCGAGCCAGTGCGTCGTCGCCGGGACCCTCGCGACGCTCGCCGCCAAGGCGCGCAGCGCGAATCTGACGGGCCCCGCCATCGTCATTGTCGGGAGCGTCGTGAGCCTGCGGCAAAAGCTTGCAGCGGAGAGCGAGGCTGCGCCGCAATCAGAGCGCGATCCGGAGCGAGCGGTCGCCGAGCGGGCGACGGCGCCAGGAGAGCCTACGGCCAGCCTGGAGATTGTCGAGGCATGGTGACGGGCGACGCCGGCCCGCCGCGCGTTCGCACGATCTTCACATTCGGCCTTGACAGGACGGCGCATAACATATTCAAGTATCGGAATGCGTGAAAGCGTGCGCGGCAATGAGCGCGCTTCCGCCAGAGGGAGGATGGGACGATGGCCGCCGGCGAGAGCGCGAACGCCAAGACGATGACGATCATCGTCACCAAGGGCACCCTCGACTGGGCCTATCCGCCTTTCATTCTCGCGACGACCGCCGCTGCGATGGGCGTCGACGTCACGATGTTCTTCACCTTCTATGGGCTGCCGCTGCTGCTCAAGAAGCTCGACTTGCAGGTCACCCCGCTCGGCAATCCGGCGATGAAGATGCCGATGATGGGCATGCACATGGCGATGCCCAATCTCGTCGGCGTCCTGCCCGGCGTGACCGGGGCGGCGACGACGATGATGAAGAACCTGATCGCCAAGAAAGGCGTCGCCTCGATCGAGGATCTTCGCGAGGCGGCGATCGAATCGGAGGTGAAGATGATCGCCTGCCAGATGACGATGGATCTCTTCGAATACAAGCTCGAGGACATGATCGAGGGACCGACGCTCGGCGGCGCCGCGACCTACATGGAAAACGCGCTGAAGTCCGACATCAATCTCTATATCTGACGGCGTGCGCCGCAAACCAAGTCCGAGGAGACGATCATGGCCGAACACGTGCTCGACGCGAAGGGCCTCAACTGCCCCTTGCCGATCCTCAAGGCCAAGAAGGCGCTGAAGGACCTGCCGGCCGGAGCGACGCTGCGCGTGCTCGCCACCGATCCCGGCTCGGTCGCGGATTTCCAGGCCTTCTGCCGCACGACCGGCAATGATCTGCTCGAGTCCAAGCAGGACGGCGAGACTTACAATTTTCTGATCAAGCGCAGCGCGTGAGCGTATCCGCGGTCCGCCGCGGATCGCTGAGTTTAAGGCGAATCAAGGATCGACTGTGGACTTCGTCCATTGTGGCCCGCAGTCAGCAATCCAAGGCTTCGAACCGGCCCCGTCAGATGGGTCGGCGACCAACAAGGGAGGGAGAGCATGGCCGACATCGTGATCATGGGCGCTGGCTTGAGCGGCGCGATCATGGCTTATGAAATGAAGGACCAGATGCGGCGGGAAGATAGCCTCACCGTCGTCACCAAAGACCCCGTCTATCATTTCGTGCCGTCCAATCCCTGGGTTGCCGTGGGCTGGCGGACACGTGAGAACGTCCAGGTCGACCTGGCGCCCACTCTCGCCAAGCGCGGCATCGCGTTCAAACCCGTTCCGGTCACGAAGGTGTCGCCGAAGGACAACGCGCTCGAGCTCGCCGACGGCTCGACGCTGAAGTACGACTTTCTCATTATCGCCACCGGCCCCGAGCTCGCCTTCGACGAAATCGAGGGGCTGGGGCCGGACGGCTGCACCAACTCGATCTGCCACATCGACCACGCCGAGAAGGCGGGCGCCAAATTCGAGGCCTTCTGCGAGAAACCGGGCCCGATCGTGATCGGCGCCGCGCAGGGAGCGTCCTGTTTCGGCCCAGCCTATGAGTTCACGTTTATCCTCGACACCGAGCTGCGGCGGCGCAAGATCCGCAACCAGGTGCCGATGACTTTCGTCACCGCCGAGCCTTACATCGGCCACCTCGGCCTCGACGGCGTCGGCGACACCAAGGGCTTGCTCGAAAGCGAAATGCGCGAGCACCACGTCAAGTGGATCACCAGCGCCCGGATCAAGAAAGTCGAACCGGGCAAGATGACGGTCGAGGAGGTGGGCGACGACGGCGCAGTGAAGGCGACGAAGGAGTTGCCGTTCGCCTTCTCAATGATCCTGCCCGCGTTCCGCGGAATCGCGGCGCTGCGCGGCGTCGAAGGCCTCGTCAACCCGCGCGGCTTCGTCATCGTCGACAAGCATCAGCAGAATCCGACCTTCGCGAACGTCTTCTCGGTCGGCGTCTGCGTCGCCATCCCGCCGGTCGGCCCGACGCCGGTGCCTTGCGGCGTGCCGAAGACCGGGTTCATGATCGAATCCATGGTGACCGCGACGGCGCGCAACATCGGGCAGATTCTGCGCGGCGGCAAGCCGAGCTTCCAGGGAACCTGGAACGCCGTGTGTCTCGCCGACTTCGGCGATTCCGGCGTCGCTTTTGTCGCCCAACCGCAGATTCCGCCTCGCAACGTCAATTGGTCGTCGTCGGGCAAATGGGTGCATGCGGCGAAGATCGGCTTCGAGAAATACTTCCTGCGCAAGATGCGCAAGGGCGCGAGCGAGCCGTTCTACGAATCGATGGCGCTCAACATGCTCGGCATCGAGAAGCTCAAGGCGGTCAAAAGCGACTGAGCGGCGCGGCGGACGATCTAAGCGCCGGCAAGGTCGATGACGCCGCGCGCGCAGACATAGAGCCCGACGAGGATGACCGCCGCGGCGAAAAGGACGCGCAGCGCATTCTTGCGGCTCGCCAGCCGCCTGCCGCTCGCCACGCCGAGGAACCCGCCCGCAACGCCGCCGGCGACAAAGAGAAGGGCAAGGCGCGCGTCGATCAGTCCGGACAGCGCGTAATTGGCGGCGGTCGTGGCCCCGAACGCCGTCACCGAGACGAGCGACGTGCCGATGGCGAATATCATCGGCATGCCGGTGGCGGCCATGATCCCCGGCACGATCAGGAAGCCGCCGCCGATCCCGAAGAATCCGGAGAGCGTTCCGACGCCCAAGCCCGTCCCGACCAAACGCGGCAGAAGCTCGCGCGCCGAGTCCCGCGACAGACGCACGTCCGCCCGCTCGGCGCGCCGCGTCGGTCGCAGCATCGCCGCCCCGACGACGATCATCATCACGCCGAACAGCGCCAGCAGCGGACGTCCGTCGACGAGCTTGGCGAGGCTCGATCCGAGCAAGGCGCCGACGACGCCCGCGACGGAAAAGACGCCCGCGCACGGCCACTTGACGTTTCCCGCGCGCGCATGGGCGACGAGGTTGGAGAGCGCCGAGACGGAAACCGCGATCGCGCTCGTGCCGATCGCCACATGCGGCGAAGCGACGCCGACGCCGTAGACCAGGAGCGGCACGGCGAGAACCGAGCCGCCGCCGCCGATGAGGCCGAGAACGCCGCCGACCAGGCCGCCGGCGGCGAGCGTTCCAAGATCGGCGGGCGTCAGCAGCATGGCGCGGCGGCTCCCCTCAACGGCAGGCGGGTCAAGACGGCTGCGGCGGCGGTTCGGCCGTCCGGAAGGACGGCGGGTGGGGCAGGAACGCGCCGCCACGAAGCTTGGCGAACTCGCGAAACGCGCGCGCGGCGGGCGTCAAAATGCGGTCGGTGCGGTGCAGCACGTACCACTGGCGCACGATCGGCAGGCCGTCGACGTCGAGCGCGACGAGACGCCCGTCGGCGATCTCCGCCGCGATCGTGTGGGCGGAAATGAGGGCGATGCCGAGCCCGGCCATCACCGCCTGCTTGATCGTCTCGTTCGAGCCAAGCTCGATGCCGAGTTGAGCCTGACGAATCTCGGTGTCGCCGATGAAGTACTCGAACAGCGAGCGCGTGCCCGAACCGGCTTCGCGGAAGAGGAATGCTTCGCCGGCGAGTTCGGATCGTTTGATGTGAGGGACGCCGGCGAGGCGATGGCTCGGCGGCGCGATCATCACGTACGGGTGTGGTCCGATGGCCGCTTTTTCGACCGGAAAATCGGTCGGCGGCCGCCCGGCGAGCGCGATCTCCACGTCGCCGCTCTTCAGCAAGGCCGCGGTCTCGTCGCGATTGCCGATGAGAAAGCGCAACTCGAGCTTGGGGTGGCTGCCGATGAAAGCAGCGATGAGCCGAGGGGCGAAGTATTTGGCGGTCGAGACGGCGCCGACGCACAGGCGGCCGCCCTTTCCCGTGCGGACGTCGTTCATCGCCTCGGCGAAGTCGAGCATCGCCCGCTCGACCTCGATCGCGTGCGCCCGCGCGATCTCGCCCGAGGCGTTGAGCCGCAGTCCGCCCGGCGCGCGGATGAAGAGGGGCATGCCGACGGCCTCTTCCAGGCCCTTCACCCGCGCCGTCAGCGCCGCGGGCGTCATATGCAACGCCGCGGCGGCGGCGACCAGCGACCCGGCTTCGCCGATGACCCGCAAGGTTCGGAGCTGGTCCAAGCTGACGCCGCGCACGCCATCCTCCCTCAATTCGAATCTCTTTAACCCGAGACCAATTTTATTCAGTTCCGTTTATGCGTATATATCATAATATGCGAATATGACACGTCGCGCCACAGAATGCGCCGACAGGAGGGACGCCATGCAGACAGAGCCGTCGCTCGGAGGAGATCTCGAGGATTTCCTCGCCGCCGCGCCGGCCGAAGTCGCGCGGGTCGTCGTCGCGGTCGCCTCCGCGGCCACGGCGATCGCCGCGCTGATCCGGCAGGGTCCGCTCGCCGGAGCGCTCGGAGCCGCGGTCGGCGTCAACTCCGACGGCGACGTCCAGAAGGCGCTCGATCTCTTCGCCGACAAGACGTTCGAGGAGGCGCTGCGCGGCGCCGGCGTGCGTGCGCTTGCTTCCGAAGAGCGCGACGACGTCGCGCTTCTTGACCCG
>Ga0326727_10011236_pt1 | contig 20954 bp, 20 predicted proteins | sample MB2enrmetagenome_FD_207643 | JGI IMG/M metagenome (GOLD analysis project Ga0326727, IMG submission 207643) | Lab enriched peat soil microbial communities from McLean, Ithaca, NY, United States - MB29MY | ecosystem: Environmental > Terrestrial > Soil > Wetlands > Peat | place: USA: New York...
CGCTGCATCAGGGTTTCCCCCATTGTGCAAGATTCCCCACTGCTGCCTCCCGTAGGAGTCTGGCCCGTGTTTCAGTGCCAGTGTGGCCGTGTGCCCTCTCAGGCCGGCTACCGATCTTCGCCTTGGTAGGCTTTTACCCTGCCAACTAGCTAATCGGCCGCGGACTCCTCTTTCAGCGTCTTGCGACTTTCCTCTCTCGAGCTTATGCGGTATTAGCCACGGTTTCCCATGGTTATTCCTCACTAAAAGGTAGATGATCCACGTGTTACTCACCCGTACGCCACTGTACTCACCAGATTGCTCCGGCTTTCTCGTTCGACTTGCATGTGTTAGGCGCGCCGCCAGCGTTGATTCTGAGCCGGGATCAAACTCTCATTTGAATCAATGAGTTGTATCGCTCCGGTTTACTCAGAGTACTGACGAGTTCTTCTTTACTGCATCCAACCAGATTGTCAAAGATCTGCGCAAACCACCGGGCATCGTAATACCCGGCAAGTCTGCAGGCCTCGAAACTTGCTCCGACCTGCGAGTCCGCAAAGACGGACGCGCGCACGTCGAAAAAAATCTAGAATTTAAAAAGAGCCAAACAGGAAGGCCGTATTCCGCCCCGATCGATTGCCGATCAGAGTTTTGTTACCATTCCTTACACAAGGATCGCTTTCTTTATACCACAGTCACGTCACTTGGGCAAACAGTCGCGGATTATGTGCGTGACCTTCCCGACCCCTTAATTTCGGCGACTCGTTCAGAATACCAGGAGCCGTCTTCAGATGCAAGGGCCTGCTAAAGAAAAAAATCACGCGCGCCATTCGAATTTTTTATTTGGCCCGCAATGAATTGAAAAATAGCTAGTTAGCAGCATGACAGAAATTCATTCTGTGTCTGTATAATTAAGATCGTGACACCCCAGGGGGCAGCCGCGATCGTCATTTTGATCCTCTCGCCCGCCTTTCTGGCGCAAACATCCCCCTCCCAAATCCCGCCACGGGTGGCCCAAGAGGCGGAAGTCCTGGAACAGAACGCTGCCCGTATCCTCACCCAGGAAAGCCTGGAACAGCGCTCCATCCTGCCCCCATCCCGCTTCCGGCCGCGCGCCGGTAGCAGAATCGACCAAGCCACCGGCCCTCGCCTCCGCGTTCGCGATGTCGTTTCCGAGTTCAGTTTCGGCGCCCTCCGCAGCTCCCGCTCCCACGACCTCATCGAATTCCGCCAGGTTCTCTCCGTCGATGGCCAGCCCCAACAGTCGGCCGACAGCGCCCTTCGCGCCCTTTCTCAAGTCATCCGGCAAGGCGACGACCGGGCCCGCAAACGCATGTTGGAAGAGTTCGCCCGCAACGGCCTGGTCGACATCGCCACCGATTACGCCCTGATTCTTCTTGCCTTTACCAGCCGCGGCCAGAAACAAATGGAGTTCTCCCCGTCGGGCCGGGGATTTGTCGGCGCCGATGCCGCCATCGCTTTCGCGTGGAAGCAAAAATCGGCCCAGGACGGCGTCCTTGAGTTCCACGGCCAGGAATCCATGCATCGCGCCCTCCAGGGGACCCTGTGGGTCAGAGCGTCCGACGGCCTCCCGCTGCGCATAAACGCCTGGACCGAGCACACCGACCAAACCAGTCACCTCATTCGCGACGAGGCCACCGTGGATTACGTCATGTCCGGGCACGGGTTCTTGACGCCGGCGTCCGTCATCCACCACCATGTGGTGAACGGCGCCGTCATGACCGAGAACCTATACCGCTACCAACCATTCAAGCTTTTCAGCACCAGTTCCACCATCACATTCGGCGACCCCGATCCCGCACCCATTAAGAAATGACCCGCATCGTCTACCTCCACGGATTCGCCTCCGGACCTCGGTCCTCCAAAGCCAGGTACTTCCACGCCCTTCTGGAGAGCGCCGGCATTCCCGTCGACATTCCCGACCTTGCGGACGGTGACTTCGAGCACATCACCATCACCGGCCAACTCGCCGTCATCGACCGAGCCGTCGGCGGCGAGCCCGTCGCTCTGATCGGCTCCAGCCTTGGCGGATACCTGGCCGCCCTGTATGCCGCACGCCACGCAAATGTCCGAAAGGCCGTCCTGCTGGCGCCGGCCTTCGGCTTCGCGCGGCGCTGGCCGGAACGCCTCGGTCCCGCCGAAGTAGCCGCCTGGCGCCGCACCGGCGCCATCGACGTCTTCCACTACGCCGACAACCGCAATCGCAAACTCGGCTACCAACTCCTGGCCGATGGCGAGCGTTTCGAGGCCTACCCGGACTTCACCCAGCCCGCGCTCATCTTCCACGGCACGCACGACGACGTGGTTCCCCTGCGCTACTCCCAAGAGTTTGCCGCCAACCACCCCAATGCCATGATCGAGATCCTCGACGCCGGCCACGACCTGCTCAACGTGCTCGACTACATGGCGCCCAAAATCCTCCGCTTCCTCGCCGATTGACGGCCGGCGCGCTGCTGATCGAGCTGATGTTCTGGATCTTCGACAAAGTCCCGTTCACGTGCTCCTATTCCAGGCAGAACCAACTTGTCGATCCTGGCGGCGGCATCCCGCCCCGTCGGCGGTACGCTTCGACGCTGATGAGTCCGTGATCCAAACCCTCGGCCTTACCTAGACCGTAGCCCTTCCTCTGTGATGCTAACGCGCAGAATCTTCGCGCGCCGCGACGTTTTCCCGAACCAAGGCTTCCTCTACGCAGACACCGGGGGTCTTACCTCTCAGCGGCCTCCGCCATCTCCGCGCTCTCCGGTTTTAACTTTCCTTTTGTTTTTCTCCGCGTCTCTGCGGCTCTGCGGTGATCCTGTTTTTTGTTGCGGCCTCGCCGCTCTAAGCCCTTGCGCCTTTGCGAGAGACATTTCTCACCGCACCACCGTCACCTTCGTGAACCCCTCCTCCACCGCCGGCGCCACCAACTTCGCCGCCATTGCGGCCATCGCGTCCTCCGGCACAACCCGATCGCGGCCCGCATTGCGCTCCCGGCACACCGTCAGCGGCACATCGAAAAATAGCGCCTCCACGTCGCACCCGAACTCGCGTCCGATTTCCAGATACGGCCGCCGCTCCTCCGGCCGCAAGTGCGTCGCGTCGACATACGTAACCGGCCGCCCGATCGCCAACCGCTGCCGCAATAGGTATCGCAGCGTTTGAAATACTCGTTCGTGTTGCGTTTGGTCCCGCTCGTCGTCGGTCAGCAGTCCGCGAATCACGTCCGACGACAGACCCCGCACTCCCATCCGCTTCAGATATGTCGACTTACCCGAGGCCGGCAGCCCCACCAACACCACGATGCGCATCTGCGATCATCATATCGTGCCGCGCGATTGGAACCAGCACTTTGCCGACCCCGCTCATGTCGAATCCGCCGCTGACCCGCTGCTGATTCAGGCCGCCGAAATGCTCCCTCCCGGCCGCGCGCTCGATCTGGCGTGCGGTCCCGGCCGCCACGCCCTCTATCTCGCCCGCCTGGGCTGGCACGTCACCGCCGTGGATTCCTCCCCCGTCGCCATCGGCCTCTTGCGCGCTCAGGCTGCCGGTCTCCCGCTCGACGCGCACCTCGCCGACCTCGATCGCGGCGAGTTCGCCATCGCTCCCAACACCTACCGATTGATCTGCGATTTCCTCTATCTGCAGCGCAATCTCTTCCCGCAAATCCGCGAAGGCGTCCAACCGGGCGGAGTCTTCGCCGCTGCGATCCACCTCTTCGAGGCAGGCTGCTCCGCAACCCCGCGCAACCCCGATTTCCTTCTGCATCCGGGAGAATTACGCAGCCTCTTCGACGATTGGAAGGTGCTCTTCTACTCGGAGGGCGGTGAGCCCGGACGCTCCCGCCGCACCGCCCGCATCATTGCGCGGCGGGCTTGAGCTTGTCCTCTTCGGCCTGCAGTTCGCCGATGTGCTTGAAATAGACCTTCGGCAGCACGCCCCGCGTTTTCAGCCCCTCGTACAGCTCGCGCGCCTTCCGATACTCGCCCGCCGCGCAGTTCCGCAAGTCCTGCCGCTGTTCCGTGGGCGTCCCATTCCGCGCGCTCAGATCCACGAGCGTCTCGGCGAGGTCCACGCGGACTTCGGCCAGGTTCCGGACCGTCTGCCAGTCGGGCACTGGCCGATCGGCCAGCTTCTCATACAGCGCGGCGGCATTCTGCAATTCCGCCAGCGAGCCGTTCAAATCGCCTTTCCTGTGCAGCACCACTCCGATCCGGTCCGTGCTGCTGGCCACCGAACTCGCCGCCCTCAGGTCGTTGGGATCCGCCTTGGCTACCTCTTCCCGCAGCGCCAGCGCGTGGCGATGCGACACCAGCGCGTCGTCGTATGCTCCCTGGCGCGCCGTCACCCACCCCAGATCGCTGTAGTCGTAGGAGAGATCCAGCTTGGAGTGCATGTCCGCGGGATAGCGCGCACAGCGCTGCTCGTCGATATCGCGGGCCCGCTCGTATTCCTGGCGGCATTCCTGGTACCGTTGGGTGACGCCATAGAGCGCCCCCAGCTTTTTCTCCGCCAGCGCCAGATTGCGCGCCGCTTCCACGTCCCCCGGCTTCAACTCCACCACCCTGCGGGCTAGCTCCTCGGTTTTCTGGCGCAGCGGAATGGCTTGCGTGTACTGCTCCTGATCCGTGAACTTATCGGCCAGCACGCCGTAGGCTGCCGACAAATTCCCGGCCGCGAAAGCGTCCGCCGGCGCGGCGCGCATATCGGCTTCCGCAACCGCCACGTTCTTGCGAGCCGTCTCCTCCGACTTCTGGAAATTTCCGCTGCTCCCATAGGCCACCGCCAGCTCGTTCAAGACGCGCTCGTAATCATGCAGCAGCGAACGATCAGACGCATCGCTCGCCCGCAATCGCGCCAGGATTTCCTCCGACTTCCGAAAATTCTCCAGCGCTGTCCCCACGTTGCCCAGGTTGGACTCGCCCAGATAGCCCTGTACAATCGCCACCCGCTCGAAGCCGAGCGCCACCTCCCGTTGCAGGCCGGCGTTGCTTCCCGCCTCGTGCGACAGGTTTTGCAGATATTCCAGCGCCCGGCGTACCAGCAACTCGCGCGCCGCGGTCGAACCCGGCAGGGTCTCGATAGCGTCATGCAATTCGAACATTACCGAATGCGCCAGACTGCGCACCTCCTGGAAGCGCCTTTGCGCCCTCTGCGCTTCCCACCAGGTGGTGGCCGCGAAGCCCATAATCAGCAGCGCCGCCAGCGTTACCGCCGGCGCCGCAACCTTATGCCGCCGCACCAGCTTGGCCGCGCGGTAGCGCAGCGTCGCCGGCCGGGCCAGCACCGGACGCCCTTCCAGATAGCGCCGCAAATCCCCCGCCAGTTCCCGCACGTCGCGGTAACGGATCCGCGGGTCCTTGGCCAGCGCTTTGGCCGCAATCCGCTCCAGGTCACCCGCAAGTTGCCGGCGCAATTGCCCCGGCGCCAGGCAGCGTTTCTCCGCCTCCCCGGCAGGCGATTGGGCCGCTGCCTGGCTTAGCGGTACCGGCTCCTGTTCCGAGATTACCCGCGCCAGTTCCAGGTAGGAACCCGTCGGCACCTTGTAAGGACGGCGTCCCGACAACAGCTCGTAGAGAATCACGCCCAGCGAATAGACGTCGCTCGAAACCGTGTAAGGCTCCCCGCGCACCTGTTCCGGGCTGGCATAAGCCAGGGTCATGAGCGGAAACCCCGTCAGGGTGGTCTCATCCTCGCCTGCGTCCGCGTCCAGCACCCGGCCCAGGCCGAAATCCAGCAGCTTGGGCGTGCCCTCGTTCGTAACCAGAATATTTCCGGGCTTGAGATCGCGATGCACAATGAGCTGCTGGTGCGCATACGCCACCGCATCGCAAACTTCCAGAAATAAGCGCAGCCGCGCCGCCGTTCCCAGGCGGCCGCGGTCGCAGTAATCCACCAGCGCCAGCCCTTCGACGTACTCCATCACGAAGTACGGCTGGCCCTCTGCCGTGGTGCCGCCATCCAGCAGGCGCGCGATGCCGTTATGTTCCAACTGCGCCAATATCTGGCGCTCCCGGCGGAATCGGCGCTCCATCCGGGCATCGTTGCGGCCGCTGGTAATCAGCTTGATGGCCACTTGCTTGCGATATTGCCCGTCGGCGCGCTCGCCCAGGTAAACCACGCCCATGCCGCCGTGTCCCAGCTCGCGCAATACGCGATAGTGCCCGATTGCCTGGGGCAACGGAGTTTCCGCGCGCAGTGACGCTCCCGGCGCCGCCCCGGTGTTCAGCAGCACCTCCGCCTTTTCCTCGTAAGCCAGCAGCGCCTCCACTTCGCGCCGCAATTCGGCATCCTCGTGGCACAGCCGGTCCAGAGTGGCGGGGCGCTCCGGAGGATCGGTTTCCAATACGCCGGCCAGCACCGTCTTGATCTCGCCCCAGCGTTCGGAAGTCATCAGGCCGCCGGCCCCTCCATCTGATGCAGCAGCCAGAGGCGCGCCGTGCCCCACTCCCGTTTCACGGTGGCCGCGGAAATCCCCATCGCTTCCGCGGTCTCTTCAATCGACAGGCCGCCGAAGTAGCGCAACTCGACTACCTTGCCCTGTTGCGGGTCAAGCTCGGTAAGCCGGTCGAGCGAATGATCCAGATCCAGCAGGTCCACCTGCGGATTGGTGAAGACGCCCAGCGCATCTTCAAGAGAGATCGCCGCCGCGTAGCCTCCCCGTTTCGCCGCCTGATTCGCCTTGGCATGGTTGATCAGAATCCGCCGCATCATGGTGGCCGCCACTCCCAAGAAATGCGCGCGGTTGCGCCAATCGACGGCCCGTTGGTTGATCAGGCGCAGGTAGGCTTCGTGCACCAGCGCGGTGGGCTGCAAGGTGTGATCGGGACGCTCGGCGGAAAGCAGCCGGCGCGCCACCCGCCGCAGCTCGTCATAGAGAACCGGCGTCATCTCGTCCAGCGCAGACTTATCTCCGTTGCGCCAGTTCATGAGCAATTGCGTGAGATCCTGTGGCGCGGCCACAATTTTTCCCTAGACTCCAGACTTATCGCCCCGCCCGGGCCCCCGTCAAGGCGCCATCCCCCGGACGAACGTAGTCCATTCTAACGGAAACGCCAAGGTCACAGACTATTAACTAAAGGCACCAGCGATTGCCGCTTTACCCAGGATCACAACGGCCCAGGGAAGTATTACGGCCACCAACGCTCCCGTAAACGTCAGTTTCTTGCCGGCTGCAGCCTTGAGGCCGGTGGCCAGTAGCAGAATCATCCAGATGACAAATAGATCCAGCGAGCCCGCCAGCGAGTACATGAATTTGGAAGCGGTGTTAGGGTCCATGAAGGCGCCCACGTTAAAAGCGAGCGGGTTCTGCATATTGAAGTCGTCGGGGTTTTTCAGGAAAACCACCACCACCGTGAGGATACTGGAAATTATCCCCGGCAATCCGCTGTAACAGACGATCGCGAACACCTGTTTGAAGCGCATTCCGCCGCCCATGAGCCCGCCGGCGATTCCCAATAGGACCGCGGCTATGATCACATCGACAATGGGGACACCGATCACCGCTCCCACGTAAGCGGTCACCGGTGCGAACTTCATCTGTATTGCCAGCGTCTGGTCCTTTTGCTCCTGCGTCGATTGCTGGTATCGGGAGCTGGCCTCATTTTGATGGCGGAGTATCCGCTCCCAGCCGATCCGCTGGGAAATCACGGTCGTGACGCCGATTACCGAAAGGATCACCAGAATCATCGGGACAATCCAGCTCGGCCGTTGCGCAATATCGGTAAAGGTCCTCGTCGGCTCGAAAAAGACGCCGACTATCCGCGAGAATTCACCCATTCCCGTGGGCTCAGGTTGCACTGCCGCTGCGTTTTCCGGGGTCATATTAACGGAGATTGTACAGCATTCGGCCGCCGCGCGCTCGGCTATGATGGAAACTCCATGCGCCGGTACCCGTTATTGCTTCTTCTGTCGATCTGGTTGTGCGCTTGCAAGCCCACCGGGGAGGACCACATGAAGGCCATCCTCGGGGCGGTTCTGATCGATGGTCTCGGCGGGCCGCCCTTGAGCGATTCCGTGGTGGTGGTCGCCGGCGATCGGATTCGTGAAGCCGGCGCACGCTCCGCGGTGCTTATCCCCGAAGAGGCCGACAAAATCGATGGATCCGGCAAATTCCTCGTGCCGGCTCCCGTCGATGTCTACCCTTCCGCGGAAGCGGCCCGCCAGAAATCCCGCGCCACGCATCTCTTTAAAGTGGACCCGGCCGCGCTCGAGGCGGCCCGCGATGCCGGCACCCCCATAGTCGGCCACGTCTCCACCGAAGCCGACGTCCGTGCATTTGTGGATGGAGGCGCCGCGGGCTTTATCGGCACGATCGACGACACCGAGGAGCTCGACCACGATCTGCTATCGCGTCTGCGCGATCTACGCATCTTTTTCGCGCCGGCCCTGGTCAGCCAGGGCGCCTCTTTGGAAATTGCCAAGCGCAACACCCGGCGCTTATTCTCCGCGGGCGTGCCGATTGCCATGGCATCCAACGGGGGCGACCCAAACCGCGAACCTGAGCTCCTGGTGGACGCCGGTATCCCCCCTCTCGATGTCATCGTGGCGGCCACTCGTAACAGCGCCGCCGCCCTTGGCGAACTGAACGACGCCGGCACCCTTCAGGCGGGCAAGCGCGCCGATCTGCTGCTGCTCTCCGCCAACCCCGGCGAAGACATTCGGAACCTCCGCAAAGTGGTCTTAAGAATGTCCGCCGGCAACTGGGTCAAGTAGGGCTGCGGCTTACGCTCTCGCGGATTTCCGGCCATCTTGTCCTGAAAATCGAGGAGATTTATTGAAAACAAATAACTTATAAGAAATTTTCAGGACACGATGTCCTGAGCCTGCTTCCTTGAACTTAGAAGGCCCGCAGGAACAGCGGAGTCCCTGCGCCATTCATGCACGATGTCCGCGGACTGTTCTTCGTGGAAACCGGCGAGACGCCCACGCTCTTGCCCGTAAGCGAGCAAGTCTTCCCAAGACGTCTCTCTAAGGCTGGCACGCAGGGCTTCAGCGGCCAACTCCTCGACTGTCTTCCCGCTCGCTGCCGCCTTCGCTTCAAGTTCGGCCAGCAGGTCTTCCGGCACATGCAGGTTAATCGTCGCCATCATGCCCCTCAGTTTGAGAGTAGCGCATTTATGAAACCCTCCAATACACCGAGTACCGCTTGTCGAACACGCATCGATCGGCACCGAAATCCATGCGGCCGGAGACGCGCTCACCTTCATATTGCAACCCTTATAAGGCGGCGTCTGTTGTTTCGTTATACAATGGCTCTCTCCTGGAGGAAACTTGCAATGCTAACGCCCTTATCGGTGGCCGCCGCCCTTCTGCTCGTCGGCGCCGTCACCATTCATGCCGCCACCAAGGTGTCCCAGGCCGATTTCGGCAAGATGCCGGACGGCACGGTCGTCCAGATCTTCACCCTGCTCAACGAACACGGCCTGGAAGCCAGAATCTGCACCTACGGCGGCGCGGTGGTCTCGCTGAAGACACCCGACCGCACCGGCCAGATGGCCGACATCGTTCAGGGCTTCGATTCCTTGGAAGGCTATCTGAATCCCGCCCAACCGTACTTCGGAGCATTGATCGGCCGCTATGGCAACCGCATCGGCCACGCCCAATTCACCCTCGACGGCACGGTGTATCACTTACCCGCGAACGATGGCGCCAACACCCTGCACGGCGGCCCGAAGGGCTTCGACAAGGTGGTTTGGACTCCGCGCCAACTGCCGGATGGCGGGCTGGAACTCACCTATCTCAGCAAAGACGGCGAAGAAGGCTTTCCCGGCAACTTGAAAGCCACGGTGGTTTATCATCTGACCGCTGCCAATGAGCTCAAGCTCGATTACACCGCGACCACCGACAAAGACACCGTTGTCAACCTGACGAACCACTCGTATTGGAATCTAAAAGGCGCCGGCAACGGAACGGTCCTGGACCATGTGCTGACCCTCAAAGCCTCCCGATTCACCCCGGTGGATTCGGGCCTCATCCCCACGGGCGAACTCAAACCGGTGGCCGGCACGCCGTTCGATTTCACCAAGCCCACGGCCATTGGCGCGCGCATCGAACAGAATGACGAGCAACTGAAACTCGGGCACGGCTACGACCACAACTTCATCCTGGACCGCTCCGGCGCCGGGCTCAGCCTCGCTGCGCGCGTGGAAGAAACCGCCACGGGCCGCGTGATGGAAGTGGAAACCACCGAACCCGCTATCCAGTTTTACACCGGCAACTTCCTCGATGGCACTCTGAAAGGCAAAGGCCGACACGTTTACCCGCAGCGCGCGGCCCTGTGCCTCGAAACCCAGCACTATCCAGATTCTCCCAACAAGCCGAGTTTCCCGACCACGGAGTTGAAGCCCGGGCAGACGTACAAGACCACCACGGTCTACCGGTTCTCGGTCAAGAAGTAGCCGTGGGGCGGGCTTCAGCCCGCCACTGGAGCTTGGCCTTTCTTAGTGGGGCGGGCTTCAGCGGGGAGCCGCGTCTCTAGCGGCAGTAACCATTGCGCAGGGAAACAAACATGTGGAATTGTCAGCAAGCAACTCAGAATCAATGGCTTGGGCTGTGGCTTTCAGCATGTGGTTACTGGAGAGCCTGCAGCGGACTTCAGTCCGCCGGCCGCAGAGCGGGCTGAAGCCCGCTGCAGACCATCGCGTTCCCGGTATCCGTCCAGCTCAACGACCAACTTTACGAAGCCATCGGAATCCTGGAACCGGGCTTCGTCTTCCCCGCCCCGGGCACGCGCGTGGACGCCTACATCCCTATCGGCCATCGCGACTACGGCGCCCGCGGAGCCGCAAGGAGATGGCGATTCGCGCCGCGCTGGGCGCGAGCCGCGCATCGATCACCGGTTTGGTGCTGAGACGCAGACTCGTCCTGACGCTGGCCGGCTCGGCCGGAGGAGCGCTGGCGTCCGTCGCTGTCGGGCGCGCCATCGAGAGTCAACTGTATGAAGTGGCGCCGTGAAATCCGCTCAACGCGGCGGTGGCGATCTTCATTCTGTTTGCGTGCGCGGTCTGCGCCTGTCTGCGCCCCGCGTGGGATGCGCTGCGGCAGGCGCCAGCCGCCGTGCTGAGGGAGATGTAGCAGCTCCCGATGGCGTTATCGCGCATGAGGCAAGAGGGCTGCCCGCCAAGCGGCGAAGCCTTGGCGGGTGCTTCCTGTCGCGTCGCGCCATCTGCCGCGCAACCAGCCAACTCCGGCACTTCGGCGCTGGAAACCCACAGCTCCGTCTCCAGTCAACATGCTCGGCGAATCGGGCATCGCCAAGAAATCGAAGGACTGGAGGTTGTCGCCCGCTTATACCAGGGGCTGGAGTATTAGATTCTTAGACCCGATTTGTAAACAAAGCTACTTCAACAACTGGAGCCGGTTGCAGTTGCGCGACCCTGTGCTTATTCCGTCTTCTGACTCCTGACTTCTGTCTTCCAAATCCTGAAGGGATTTCAAGGGCGGAGCCCTTGCTTAGGATTTAGCGCATCCAGGCTTTCACTTTCGCGGCTCGAAGCGCACTTCGACCTCGGTGTCCACTTTGACCGGGTGGCCGCTCTGGACCGGGGGCTGATAACGAAACTGAGACCACTCCACAGTCTCGCAGAGCTGCGCGCCGGTTGCGAGCTCGGAGATTTTTCCTGCCGGGTCGATGACCACTTTGCAACGAACCGTTGCCCCCGCGGGCTCCCAAAGGGGTGCGGGTAGAACCGTCGGACCCTCAATCAGAGAAGCACGTTGTTTATCCGCCGGAACGGAGATTTCGGGAACGTTCTTCTCGCCGGCCGCGGCGTCTTTCTTCGGTTCCGTGGAAACCGTGCTGATCTCAGCATCTGTAGCGGCCCGTATCCCCGTAACCAGGAATACGGCCCTGGCGGGATGTCGCTTTATCACGGCCCGCAAGAGCGAGACATCCGCGTCGAACTCATCGAAGGGCAGGCCGCTCCAAACCTTCCTCACCACACTCTCGCAGCTCGATTGGAGCGGATAGCCGTTCTTGCCCTGGTCCGGATCGCCAATCTCGTCAATGGTCTTTTGCGCGTTGATGCCCTCGGCAACATACTCGTTCCCGTGGATTACATCGGCTGGCTTTCTCAAGAACAGCCGGTAGCGATGCATGCCTTCCCAAAGGTACACAGAAGGTCCACCCGCGTTCAGAGCGGCTTCGGTCGCCCCGCCGTCCGAGTCCTCCAAAACCTGGGCCTTTCCCAGAATTCTGTCTGGCGCGGCCGCAGCCTTCTTGGATTCTGGCGGCCCGCTGGAACAACCGCCCAATGCGGCAAGCGTAAGTGCGAGAAAACAGAAAATGCGTGCTTTGCAGTTCATCCGTCGTGCCCTCGCTTTCGGGACGTTGTCGTCCGAATCTGAAGGTATCACGGGGCACAGCCGCTTACAACGGGTCCTTCGGGGGTAACCCCAGAGAGGTTCGAACGAACACACGTGCCCGCTTTTACCTGGCTTGGGGCATTCCGCCGCCGAAAGCACGATCGCAAGGTTCTACCTCGACAGACTTCGCACCCGCGCCGGCAGCACCGGAGGCCGCACCGATTCCTCGCGCCATCCCAGCAGAAAATCGGCCGCGCCGCCGCAGATTCGCCCCTGGCACGGACCCATGCCGCAACGCGTGTGAAGCTTGGCCTCGCGCCAGTTCGAGCAGGCGCGCACCCGCTCCATGGTGACGTCCTCACAGCGGCAGACTATGGTACTGGGGAGCGGCAAATTGCGAAGGTCGTCGCGAAGGGCGAACGTCTTCTCCAGCGCCGCGGCGAATCGACGGTGCGAGGCGCACGCGGCGAACAGGGCTTTCGCGCGATCCGGATTACCACCCGCCGCATACCCGGCGATCTCGCCTTCCACCAGCGACAATTCCAGCCCGCCGATGCCCGTCGCTTCGCCCGCAGCAAAGATGCCGGCCTCCGAAGTCTCCTGGAACTCGTCCACCTCGACGCCGGCCTTCGACATGCGGCAACCGAGCAGCGCGGCCAATTCGACATTGGGAATGAGGCCGAAGCCGCACGCCAGATAGTCGCAGGCTTCGGTCCACGTGCGGCCATCCGCGCGCCGCAGCGTCACGCTTTCCAGCTTTTCGCGGCCCTGCGCGGAAACCGGCCAGCAGCTCGTGATGTACGGCACGCCAATCAGGCCCGCTCGCAGCGTGAGCGCCTGCACCAGCTTCCGCGGGTAGCTCAGCACGAAACGCACCACCGCCGATTGCGGCGCCTGTTCCGCTATCAGCCGCACATCCACATCGTGCGCCCGCAGATAGCGCGCCACCGCCAGCAGCAGCGGTCCACTGCCCGCGACGACCGCGCGTTTTCCGGCAAGCGGCAGGCCGGATTTCGCCAGCGCCTGCAATCCGCCCGCGCCCATTACGTTGGGCAGCGTCCAGCCCGGAAACGGCAGGAAGCGCTCGCGCGCGCCCGTGGCCAGAATGAGGCTCCCATATCCCACGCGGCATTCGCCGTCGAACGTTTCCACTGCCAGCCGTTGCGGCTCGGGCGCATCGAAGACGCGGGCGCCGGCCATCCACTCCACACCGTGCTGCTTCGCGGTCCGCACCCACTGCGTCGATTCCTTCGCGGCCCCGCGCCAGATCTGTCCGCCTGGTTGCGGGTTGTCATCCAGCATCGCCACGCGACGGCCGCATTCCGCGGCCCGGCAGGCCGCCGCCAAACCCGCGGGACCCGCGCCCACTACCACCACGTCGTAGTCGCAGTCAGCCATCGGTACGCACCTCCATTCTCGATTGGCAAACCACCTGGCAACTGCGGCTGTGCGCGCGGCCGTCGATGGTGACGCGGCATTCGAAGCAGATTCCCATGCCGCATAGCGGCCCGCGCGGCTCTCCACTCACCGACCTTCGATATTGGCTGACGCCCGCCATCGCGACGGCGGCGGACACCATGGCGCCCGCCGGCACAGTGACAGCCGCGCCGTCCACCGAGAGTGTCACCGAATCAGCCATGCGCCTCCAGATGAGCACACCGAAGCGGGAGTTGCAGGATACGGTGACAGATGCCACCGGCATGTGGGGCGAGTTGGCAACCTGCGGCACGTTGGTAATCCGACATCCCCGTGCCGCACGCTTCTCTCGCTCGGGGCTCTGCATCTATAGTGGAGCGGGGTATCTTGTCCGCAGCCGACTTTCCAGCCGGCTCGACCCGCTGGAAACCGGCTCGGCAGCCAGGATTGGCTGCCCCACAATGGGCCCACGGCATCATTGTTTTCCGCGAGCCTCTTTAGCGTGCCCTGTCGATCTTCAGCCATGCGCCTCCTGCTTGCGCCCGGGCAAATACGGTTCCACTGGAATCGCCGGCGTCCGGCGCAAAATCTGGTCGGCCACCAGCTTTCCCGTCGCCATCGACGTGGTGATTCCCAGCCCTTCATGACCCGTAGCGAGATACAGGCGCTCGTCGCCGGGGCACGGCCCGATGAGCGGCAGCTTATCGGGTGTCGCGGCGCGGAATCCGGTCCATGAGCGGATGGCCGACAGGTCCGCGAGCCCCGGCATGTATTCCTGCGCGCGGCGTAGCATGCGCGCCAGCATGCGACGATCGATGGCGCGGTGGTCCGCGCCGAATTGCCGCGACGACCCGATCAGCAATTGCCCGGTCTTGCGCGGCTGCACATTGAACGCCACGGAGTCCTCGGTGGTGGAATGAGCGCTCTTGAGGTACCCCAACTCCACCAATGGATGGTGCACCCAGCCCGGATACCGGTCGGTAATCACCAGGTGGCCCTTGCGCTTGCGAACTTCGATACCGGGCGTAAGCTCCGGCGCCCACGCACCGGTGGCGTTAACGGCGATGCCGGCGGAAAGCAGGGTACCGTCGCGCAGCCTGATTCCCTGCCCGCTCAGCGACGCCGCCGCTTCGCCGATTCGCAGTACCGCTCCGCGTTGGCGCGCCCGCTCCAACTGATAGCGCGCGGCGCACGGCGGGTAGACCAGGGCATCGTCGGGCACCAGCAGGGCGCCGGCAAGTCCCGGGCGCAAATTGGGCTCGGCCTCAACGAGTTGGCTCGCGTCCAGCACTTCGGCGCGCACTCCGATGGAATGGTAAACTCCCAGCTTGCGCCGGACTTCGGCCATCTCATCGCCATCGGCAGCCACCCACAGCGTGCCCGCCGCGACGTACTCCACGTCCGCGGGGAATTCGGCCGCGCGCTCCATCCACAAGCGGCGGGAATAGTTGGTGAGCGCGATCTGCGCGGGCGAATCGTCCATCACCACAATGTGGCCCATGCCGGCCGCGGTGGCGCCGCCGCCGATGGGGCCGGGCTCCACGACCACCACCGAAAGCCCCGATGCGGCGCACTCCTCGGCGCAGGCCGCGCCCACAATGCCGCCCCCGGCAATCGCTACGTCGAAGCTGTTGCCCATGTGCGCGGGATTCCGTAACAGAACGGGTCGCGTTCGTCGAGCAGCAGATCGGCCTCGGCGTGCACGTACGCGTAACCCGTGATCTGCGGATAGAGCTTGCCATCCACCAGCGAGATTGAGCCATCGAAAACGCTGCCGGTGATGCTTTCCTGCCGCCAGATTTGCCCGGGCCGCAATTTGCCGTCGGCATACAGGCAAGCGAGTTTGGCGCTGGTGCCGGTGCCGCAGGGCGAGCGGTCGTAGGCTTTGCCGGGGCACAGCACGAAGTTCTTGCTGTCGGCGCCCGCGATGGTGGGCGGGCCGAAAAGCTCGATGTGGTCGATCAGGCCTCCGTCCGATCCGGTAAGGCCGTGCGCTTCCAGGCCCTGGCGAATGCGCCACGCGAAGTCGGTGAGTTCCTCGACGCGATCCAGCGAAAGGTGCTGTCCATGCCCGCTGCACAGGAAGAACCAGTTGCCGCCCCAGGCGATATCGCCATACACCCTGCCGATTCCCGGCGCTTCCACGGGCACGTGCGCGGCGCTGCGGTAGCTGGCCACATTGCGAACGGTGACGCTGCCGTTGGCATTGAGCCTGGCCTCCACATTGCCCACCGGAGTCTCCAGCCGGAAGGGCGTTCCCGGCTGGACGCGCCCCATGTGCGCCAGGGTAACGACGAGTCCGATGGTTCCATGGCCGCACATCCCGATGATCCCGACGTTGTCGTAGTAGATCACGCCGGCGTCGCACGCGGGGTCTGACGGCTGGCACAGAAGCGCGCCTACAATGGCGTCGTTGCCGCGCGGCTCATTCACGGTGGCGGAACGGAACCGGTCGAACTGCTCGCGAAAACGCACTGCCCGTTCCGCCATGGTGCCGCCGCCCAGATCGGGACCGCCGGCCACGATTACGCGCGTTGGCTCGCCGCCGGTGTGGGAATCGATCACTTTGATCCGCGTCACGCCCATGGGCTATCCTTTGCCTGGCTACCCCTTGCCTGGCTACCCCTCGCTACGGTACCAGCTCAAATGCTGCTCGGCAAACTGGCGGAACTTCTGCCGCGCCACCTGCCGAGCGGCGTGCGGGTCGCGCTTCAAAATCGCCTCGGCGATCTGGATGTGCGCCGCCGCCGAGTCCCCCAGTTCGAGCTGGCTGTGGTCGCGCAGATTGCGCATGAAGAGAAACGCCAGCACCGGCATCAACGTCTGCGAGAGCAGTTTGGGCAGCACGAAATTGCCCGAAAGACGCCACAGCGTCTCGTGAAAGCGCACGTCCATGTCGAAAAAGCGCGAGAGTTCGCGGGCCTGGGCCGCCCCCTGCATGGCCAGCGCCACGTCGCGCAATTTCCGGATCTCGCAGTCGGGCGCGATTTCCATGGCCAGTTCGATGGCCATACCTTCGAGTTGTTCGCGAACCCGCAAGATCTGCGAAATCTCGGCGCGCGTAAGCACCGTCACCACGCAGCCCTGGTTGGCCTTGCGCACCACCAGCCCCTGATGTTCCAGCGCCACCAGCGCCTCGCGGACGGTGGGCTGTCCCACGCCGATCTGGCGGGCGATGCGCGATTCCACCACGCGGTCGCGCGGTTTCAGGTCGCCCGAGACGATCATGCCGCGGATGCTGGCGGCGATCTGTTCCACCACCGGCGTGCGTCTCCCCAGGTTGTGCGAAAGCTCAGCGAGTTTGCCGGCCACGGCTGCGCCGGGCGATGCCATAGTTACACCCATAGTTACACCCAAAGTCACACCCAACGGTCACGCCCGCTGCGTCGCCACCGCGGGAAGAGTGGGGCGCGTGGCGATAGCGCGCCGGATGATGCCCAGAATCTCCTCCCGCTCGGCGCCTTCGAGGGGCAACCGCGGCGCACGCACCATCTCCGACCCCAATCCCGTCTCGTGCATGGCCAGCTTGATGTACTGCACCAGCTTCACTTTGGTATCGAGGTGCAGCAGCGGCGTGTACCAGCGGTACAGCTCGCGCGCAGCCTCCCATTGGCCGGAGGTCGCGAGGTCCCAAAGAGCGCGATTCTCGTCGGGGAACGCATTCACGAGCCCCGAAATCCAACCCTCCGCGCCGAGCAGAATGCTCTCCAGCACCAGGTCGTCCACGCCGCCGAAAAGCACGTAGCGATGGCCCACGATGTTGCGGAGGTCGGTGAGGCGTCGGACATCCTCGGACGATTCCTTGATGGCCACAAGGGTGGGCTCATCGGCCAGGCGCGCGAAGGCTTCGGGCGAAATATCCACGCTGTACGACACCGGGTTGTTGTAGACCATGATGGGCATGCCGGTGGCGCGCGCCACGGTGCGGTAATGCGTGAGCGTCTCGCGCTCGTCGGACTTGTAGACCATGGCGGGCAGCACCATGAGGCCGTCGAGCCCGATTTTTTCGGCGTCGCGGGCGAAGCGGCAGGCGAGCGCGGTAGTGTACTCCGCGACACCGGTCAACATGGGAATGCGCCCGGCGACCGCGCGCTTCATCTCCCGCAGGATGGTGAGCTTCTCGTGGTATTCGAGGGCGGTATTCTCGCCCACGGTGCCGAGGAAGACGACGCCGTGAATGCCGGCGGCGATCATGGCTTCGAGGTGCCGGGCGGTTCCTTCCAGATTCAGGGACTGGTCGGAGTGAAATTGCGTGGTGATGGCGGGAAAGACGCCTTTCCAATTTACGTGCATGGTTAATCTATAATCTATACCACGCTCGAGGAGGGAAGTTACGGCCGCACTTTGCATTGCTTGCGCAGATCTTGCATGTAACATTCTGCGACCGCCGTTCTCGACTCTGCGACGGCTGCCGCGGAGCGTAATCAAGGGCGCCACGCTATGCCAGGTTGCTGTTTGCATCGATTTTCACAGCCGACACCGGTCTCAGCGGAATCTCAGCGGAGTAGCGGGCATGGCGGCGTTCGCCTCTGCGGACCAAGGCACCCTTTGCGACCATATCTGCAAGGTCGCGTGTTGCCGTCGCCAGGGATGCTCCCGTGATCGTCGAATAGTTTCCCGCGCTCAAGCCGCCTTTGAATCCTTCCGGCCCCTCGGTCAGCATCCGAAGGAGCGCCTTCTCTTGACGTTCATTGAGCTGTCCGCGTAAGCGGTCGAGTAATCGGGTCTTGTCGATCAGAAATTCAACCCGTGCTTGCGTGCGCCGCTGGGCTTCTATCGCAATCCCGGCGAACCAGGAGAGCCAGGGCGTCACCTCGATACCCTTATTTGCAGCTTCAAGCGCGTCGTAATAGGCCTTCCGCCTGAGCAATAAGGTCGCTGCCAGGGCCGTGAGCGTCGGCTGGCCCACGGATTGCGCCAGCGCTTTTTCGGAAATCACGCGGCCGATGCGCCCATTACCGTCTTCGAAAGGATGAATCGACTCGAAATAGAGGTGTGCAATCCCGGCCCTTGTCAGCGCCGGCAACGGCTCGGCGCCCGCCGGTCCTGTGCGATTAAACCAGCGCACGAAGCGCGCCATTTCCTCCCGCACGCTCGAAGACGGGGGGGCTTCGAAATGCACCTTGGGCGAATACGGGGGGCCCGAGACCACCTGCATTGCCTCATCGTCGTTACGATAGCGCCCAATATCTTTGAGGCCGGTGCGGCCTTTGCAGAGCATCCCGTGCCATGCGAACAGCATCTTGCCGGAAAGCGGCTCGGCGAAGGAGCGGTACAGATCGACCATCATCTCGGCAATGCCTTGCTCCGCGGGTTTGACCCGCCGTTTGTCCGTGGCCAGACCAAGTTGTTTGCGAATGGAAGATTGCACGCTGGAGCGATCCAGAATCTCACCCTCGATCTCCGACGTGGTCAGTGCTTCGGCGCAGAGTGCCTCAACGGTCAATAGCTCGCGATCCAGCGGCCCCAGGTGTTTGGCGGCGCCCGCGAACACACCGCTTCCCACCAGGAAGTGTTCCTCCGCCTTCCGAAGCCGGACCTCATCCCAGGAAAAATTGGGCCAGGCGGGCGTTTGCCAGTTCCAAGTCATGAGCGATACAGCTAATTTCTATCGCTCACAATATACTATTGTATGAGCGATAGCTACTGCTCCCATCGCTTACCGGCAGGCGGTCCATGCCGCTAACGACCCCTGGGTCCAATAATCGTGACTCCCGTGACTCGCAAGCCAAAGTCCGGCCGCAGCCCGCCGTGTCATCGTGGTCAGTTGGAGGGAAGACGCCGTTCAAGTTTACGCTCATCGCTACTCTAACTACTAGAGCGGGACGCGACTGAAGCTCAGATGTCCAGCTTAGGAAGGAAGCTTCAGCTTGAGCGCGGGCCAACGCTCAAACCCTGCATCGAACGTAACCAGCGAGTGTGAGTGTGGGGCGAAAGCGGCCAAGTGGGCGTCCGGCCAAGAACTCGGCCCAACGCCAGACTGAGTCATGAATCGGCGCCAAGCGGACTCGACAAGGTCTGGCTCAGATGAGAAGACCAGCCTCCGATCGGCACGCAACTGCTCGTAAATCTGCCACGCCTGGCCGATAGTCCTCGGAGCACGGCCCATTACGCGGGCGTTCGTCAACAGACGAAGCAGGCCCATTTGGGTGATCCGACAGAAGGCAACGGAAGCGACCGGCTGGCCGTCGAACCAGACGCGCGCGGGCTGATGGTGAACATGGCCTTCAGCAGCGAGCGCGACCCATACATTGACATCAGGCAGGGAGATGATCATTCGACAGTAGTTCGTCTACGTCCTTGCCTGTGATGGGCTGGATTGGTCCAGTCGGAGGCGGGTATCAGGGGCAGAGACACGCTGTGACTGCGGGGCACGGACGGCTGGTTGCGCGCCAGATGATCCTCGACAATTCGACGAATCAGATCGCTTGGCGTGGCGCCCTCTTGTCCGGCAAGTATCTCGAGTTGATGGAGGACCTGATCGGGAAGTTCCACAGTAGCCCGCATAATTGTCATTGTTCCATGTCAGGCTTACCAATGTTCATCCCTGGATGAGTCGACAAACCGGCAGGTTGAGCTCTGAGAACCACGCCCTGCCCGACAGGAAGGGTGTGTGGCATGGACAGCTCTCGTCCAGCACCCTCTTGGCGTTTTTCCGGGTGGGTGACCATCCGGCCGGAGCCGGCGATACGCCACTTCCGCGGTTAGGGCGTTTCCCGTCAACTTGACTCAGACCGCGGCCAACTTCCGGATGCGCGTCATTGGTCCGGAAAGGCAACAATGGGAGAAACTACTCTACACAGCGCGATTCTTGCGGAGCCAGGGCCGAGGAGCGAGTCCATTCCAGCGGGCTTTGCCGGAGAGCAAACACGCTTCACGGGGTGCGGGATTTACTCGTCTTGCGTTGGTTCGCGACAACCAACGTCGAGGCGGGCCGCGGGGGCGGGGGCTATTCGTTCGACGTCGGCCAAACTGCCCCCGCTTGATGTCTTCCGTTTTTCGTTATCGTTTCTTCCCCCCGACAAAAGGGTTCGCGGCTGCCTGCTTTATCCATGAGGCTACCTGGTGCTGGTCGAGATCGTCCACGGACGCCAGTTCTACGCCTCGTGTGGACTTGCCCATCCCAATCGGCGTCACAGGCGGTTCAGGCTTGATCTCCGTGCCGCGTATGAACATCAGTTTCACGTGACCGACGAAAGCGCCGGACGAGAAGCACCAGCCTCCGCCCACACCGTAGTACGCCATCCCCCACT
>Ga0326727_10011238_pt1 | contig 20952 bp, 27 predicted proteins | sample MB2enrmetagenome_FD_207643 | JGI IMG/M metagenome (GOLD analysis project Ga0326727, IMG submission 207643) | Lab enriched peat soil microbial communities from McLean, Ithaca, NY, United States - MB29MY | ecosystem: Environmental > Terrestrial > Soil > Wetlands > Peat | place: USA: New York...
GCTCAGATGAAGGACGAAAGGGACAGTTACATGCAGTTGCATAAAGGTGTTTCGGTGGTAGCTTTCGAGGAGATGCTCGCGCGGGTCCTCCCCATCGTCCTTCTCCTCGCCCCCGCCTGCGGAGGCGCGGGGCCCGTGGGCCTCGGCGGACCGGACAGCGGCGACGAGCCGCTCTACGTGGGGCCCGACGCCGGGGACGGCGGCGCCGCAATCGACGCCGCCGAGCTGGACGGAGGCGACCCCGCCGATGCTGCGACCGACGGCTTTCTGTCCGACGGCGCAGCGACCGATGCGGGAGCTGACTCCGGCGCGTGCGGCGGGGGCTGCGACGGCGGTCTCGTCTGCTGCTCGGGCATCTGCGCGGACACGACGGGCAGCGATGACAATAACTGCGGAGGGTGTGGCAGCGTCTGCTCGGGCTCCGGCAAGGGTTGCCAGAAGGGTTCTTGCGTCTGCATCGTCGACGAGGGAACGTGCGGCCACTCGCCTTGTTCGACTGGATCCGCGCTCGTCAGCGGGTGCGACCCGGACACCGTCGTCAACTTCATCTGCTCAACTCTTCGCCCGAACTGCTGCTCCGGGGCCTGGGACTCGACGTGTGTCAGTGACGCGATCTCGTACGGAGGACTCTCATGCGGCGGGTGCTGATCTTCTTCTTGTGCGCGGGGTGCTCGACCGACACGTTCTTGTTCGAGGACGCTGGCGACGGAGGCTCTCCTCTCGATTCGTACGTCGTGGATCCTGATGCTGGAGATACCCAGGTGGATGGGGCGGATGTGTCGGATGCTCGCGGTGATGCCTCCGTAGAAGCGGGGACTGAGGCGGGTCCGACCTTCAAGAGGGTTTTTATTTCCTCAACGACGACGGAGTCGAACTTCGGCGGTCTCGCGGCGGCCGATGCCGTGTGCAGCGCGCGCGCTCTGGCGGCCGGATTGGGAGGAACTTGGAAGGCGTGGCTCTCGACGTCCACGACGAGCGCGGCGTCGCGCTTGGCGCACGCCTCAGTGCCGTATCAGCTCGTGGATGGGACTACGATTGCTACGAGTTGGTCTGATCTTGTCTCGGGAGCAATCAAGGATCCGATCAACAAGAATGAGAACGGGGTGTTCGTTCCAGACAACTCCTCGACTTTAGCGGGATTCGCCTGGACCGGAACGATGACGGACGGGACTGCGGACTCTATCGTGAATACGTGTCAAGACTGGACTGTCGTAGAAGACTGCGGCGTTTCGACTTCGTATCACGCCGGTATTGGGGATGATGGTGTGACCACGGCCAGTTGGACTTATGGCGCCGGCAACCCGTGTTGCACGGGAACCTCTCTCGCTTTCTACTGCTTCGAGCAGTAGGGTCTGGTCTTTCTAGCGAAGCTGACGCAAGATCAGGGGGACTCCCGGCGGCTGTTTAGGTGGCGGGCGACGGGGTCGAGCAGTCGAACCCTCGCTTCGGAGAGCCACCTCGCATGAACATCCCTGGAACCGGCGGTCGCCTTCGTCACGTCCACTCGGAAGAGCATGGGTATGTTGGCCCCGGGGCCGTTCTCTTCGATTTCGACAGGTGGGGAAGGGCGGCGCCCGAGGGCTTCGCCTTCAACATCTACGGCGAGCTTGTGCAGCGCCCCTTCGAGCCATGGGCAGAGGGCCCCCAGATGGCCTGGGAGGTGCCCGAGAATCCCCTCTACCTCGCGTACGCCCAAGGGCGAGCGACGATCGAGAACCAGCCGTCGGCCGATCCCCGTCTCCCGCAGCGATACGGCAAAGAGGGGAATCCCGCGGTCGGGCACATCGCGCCCATCACGCACGAGGACGTCGCGCTCGTGCCCCAGAGCGCGTACCTCGACAAGCGCGGCGACGTCGTCCCGACGCAGGACGAAGGTACGGGCGCCCAGGCGATCTTCGACATGCCGGCTTCCTTCGCGCGGACGCGCTACGAGCTGAGCAAAGACATCCTCGGTTACGTCGAGGTCGAGGCGCCACTCCAGGGCACGAACTCGCCGCTGCTCGTCGTCCCGTCGGGCATCGTCGAGGGGCCCGGGGTGGCACCGCCTTTCGGCGGCGTCGTGTCGCTCGCGATCTTCCAGTTCGGGCACCTCGGCGCGCAGGTGGCGAACATCGTCGCCGATGTTCTGCCTGGAACGCTGGTCAGAGCACCGTCCGCGTCCTCGTTCATGCGCGTGACCGGCAGGCTCGCGCCGCGCTACTTCGCCGCCTCGGACACCGGTGTCGCGCCGAACATCACCCGCGTCTACCTCCTCTTCCCGGGAGGCCCGGCGCTCACGAACGACTCGTTCTCGAACCTGCCGCCGAACATCCTCGAGCTGCAGGGCAATGGGTCCGGCACGATCGTCGCGGCCGGCGCGCAGGCAGCCCCCGTGAACTACTTCGGCTGGTGTGCGCACGGTTACGTGGCGACACCCATCTTCGACTCGGTCCCGACGCGGGTCTTCCGTGGGACGGTCCCGTGCTCAGGCCCTGCGCCAGCAGCGCCTTTCACGAACCGCGCGCGGATCCCCATCCCGCAGGGGGCGAATTCCGTGAGGCTCATGGGCGGCTTCTTCAACCCGACGGACGTCCCCCAGTCGATCCCCATCCAGTGGACGCAGAACCTCGACTGGGGAGGCGTCGCTGGGCCGTTCGCGCCGGACAACTTGAACGAGGTTCCCATCCCGCTCCTCCAGGGGGTGACCTCCATCGACGTCTTCGCCGGAAACGGACCTGTCCAGAACGGCGTCGAGGTGCCGTTCTTTGCGATCTTCAGCCTGAATGTCTAACCTGGGCCTGCCTGGCCCGTGGTAGGCTCCAGGGGTCGAGATAAGAAAGGCAGAGAGGCTCCGATGATCACTCCCAAAGACTTGTACCTGAAGCTCGTTCCGCACGCGCTCGCCGCCTACGCGCAGAAGACCTCCGACATGGAGAGCGCTAAGCAGATGGCCCATGCGCTCGCGAAGGAGTGCGTCGACGAGTGCGCGCGACTCGGCATCATCGACGCAGGGATCGAGCAGGCCCCTTACGCGCGCTCCGCGCCCCAAGGAGCGCCGGTCGGCGCGCCGGGGATCCCGACCTTCGTCGAGCCGGGAATGCAGGCAGGTCCGGCGTCGGCCCTCGTCCCCTCGGGCGCCCCGCAGCAGCCCGCGCAGCACTACAACCACGTGCCCCTCGCCGGCAGCGTCCAGGGACAGCCGACCGGCGGAGCGCAGCCGATGATCGGCGGCCAGCAGTTCATCCCGCCTGCCGGCGAGGGATACCAGCCGCCGCTCCAGGCTGGCGTCATGGGCACGGTGACGCACGTCCCGACTCCCGATGGCCACTCGGCGCTCGGCACGGGCGGCGTCATCTCGCAGCCAGTCCAGCGCCCGAGCGGCAAGGATGTCGTCATCAACCCGCAACAGAAGCCGATGATCCCGAGCATCGGCGGGAGCGGCACGACCTTCGTCCCCGAGAAGATCTCGCACTGAGGCGCGCCGCGCGATGAGTGGCTCGCCCGACTACGGCAAGCTGTCGCTCTATCTGGGCGTCCTTTCCGTGATCGGCGGTGCTGGCTACTGGTATTGGCAGTTCAAGAAGGCCGAGGGCGAGGCGCGCTTCGAGCGCAAGTACCACGAGGTGAAGAAAGCCATCGCCGAGGTTCAGGCGTCCTTCGGCCTGCAGCCCACGGGGAAGCTCGACCCGACCACGAGGGAGCTTCTCCTCGGGCTCTCGCGCGAGCGCCTGCCGGCAGGGCTGCCGACGGAGGCTGGGTGAGCGCCCCCTGGCCTTGCCACGGGCCGCGCCGCGCCTGATACTGCATTCCTAAATCCAATGAGAGGACAGGGAACGTGATCACCGAGCAAGAGATCAACAAGAAGCTCCAGGAGCTGGTCGCCGAGTACGTGAATCGCGGCTACAAGCCGCGAGACGCTGTCGCGGGTGCCCTGAAGGCGCTCTCCGACTGGGCTTCCAGCGAAGGCATGCCGGCCCAGGTGCGCGTCGGGGCGGACCAGTTCGAAGTCCTCGTGAAGATGGTCGAGGACCAGATCGAACGTTTCCGCGTCGAGCAGGAGCGCGGGGCGGTGCCAGTTGGTGGCGGCGTCTACGTAGACGTGGTCGACAACGACGACTACGCCGAACGCGCGGGACGAAGCTAAAAAGCCTCATCGCGGGCTTTTGTCTCTCAGAGAGGTCTCTCAGAGAAGCTCTCAGAGAAGCAGCCCTCAGAGAAGCCTCTCAGAGAAGCTCTCAGAGAGTCTCTCAGAGGACTCTCACAGAGGTCTCTCAGAGAGCCCAGGGAACCTCTCAGAGACTCTTTGCTTTTCCCCTGGTCGTGGTAGTCTCTTCTCGTTGACGGCGACGCGTGAGAGGTGCTCGCGGAGCTTTCGATCCTGAGTTCAAAAGGTCCCATCAACTCATATCGAAGGAGAGAGCACCATGTATGACGCAACGAGCGTGCAGCCGATCGTTCAGGGAATCCTGTTTGTCGGCGGAACCCAACTCGCCCCTGTCCCCACGTTCGTCGGTCGCGGCGTGTCGAGAGTCGACTTCGTCCTGACCTCAGCGTTGCCGGCCACGAGGATGTACATCTTGACGCTCGATGCCGGTCTCATCGGCAACGCTGGCGAGATTGCGCCCGGCGCGATCCCCCTCGTTCCGGTCAGCGGTCCGCCCGCGGTCTCGACCGTCGAGCAGGCGCTCTCTGCACGGTGTCAGTTCGCAGTTCGAGGATCTGCATCCAACGCTGGTGCGATCGGTGGAACGAGTGTCACCAGTGTCGCGGTCTCGTACCAGTCGAACGGAACCCCGGGCGTGTACAACGCTAGCGGTGGTCCGGTCACGCCGACGACCGATGGAGGCGACAACCAGCTCGTTCTCGTTTTTCAGAACGCGGCAGGCGCCTCGATCGACCCGAACGGCGCGAACGCCAACGGCATCGAGATCGTGGTCTACAAGGCCGCGGCTTCGTCGACCTCCGTCGGCGCAGGCTGACGCGATTTCCTACGGTCTGGATTCGCGGCGCTCAATGGTGGGTGCCGCGGTCCAGCCATCTCCCCATTGAGGATCTTGTGAGCGACGCATGAGCCCTTGGCACCACGCAGGACCGCACACCTTCCAGGGCTATCCGCATCGCCCGCATCTACCTCACAGCCCGTTCTACGGTGCTGAAAAGGCCGGGTCGTGGGAAGCTGCGGGCTGGGGGGAGCAGACGGGGTGCTTGCCGTGCGCCGCCGCGGGTGGCGAGCGCTCCTTTGTGGGCTTCGGCGGCGGCAGCGGAGGCGGCGGTTCGAGCGGTCCCGGCTGGGGAACCGTGTTCGCGGTGGGCCTGCTCGTCGGGATCGGTGTCATCGGATATGGCGTCTACAAGAACGTGAACCTTTCGAAGGCCAGCATTCGGGGCGCGAAGCGTGCGCTCTTCGAGGAGGAGGGCTGATTTCTTCATGAATCGGCCAGTGCTCTTCACCCCGTACGGCGCTTCGCCGTGGCTCGAGCCGGGGCCTTCTCCCTCTTACTGGGGTTGGGGTCCTTCTTGGGACGAGGCCTATCCGGGTTACGGTTCTTCATACGGTTCTTCATTTGTTGGAGCGCCTCCGCGCCCGAAGCCGCGTTCTTCATTTGTTGGGGCGCCGCCGCGCCCGAAGCCGCCGGAGTCTTCTTCGGGTTGGCCCATCGCGATGATCGCGCTCACGATCGCAGGGGGCGCGCTCGCGATCTTCATGATCTCGAAGTTCACGAAGGCCGCGGAGCCTTACCACGAGAAGATGGGCGGCGCGGCCGCGAAGATCCTCGCGGCTCGTTATGGCGGCAAAGCGGGAGCGCTCGGAGCGCTCGCTCAGGCCGGTCGCGATCGTGAGGCGATGCTTCCGCCTGCGCCGTCTTCCGAGAAGCAGGCGCAGTCTTATGAGAAGCAGGCATCGTCTTCCGAGAAGCCTTCCGCAGGGAGCGCCGCAGTGAATGGCGTTCCGTTGCTCTTGCCCCACGAGGAAAAAGAGGGAAAGCGATGAACGACGAGATGTTTGCAGGCTTCGGTGAGTACGTGGGCGCGGTCGACTGCGGCCCGACGTCGTACTGGGATGACGCCCAGCAGAAGTGCGTGCCGCTTTCGATCCTGCAGCCCCCGCCCGTGGGACCGCTCCCGAAATGCCCGCCCGGCCATTTCTATGATCCCATGAAGGGTACGTGCGTCTCGTCGGTGCCGGTGACCTCTGGCTACTACGCCGGCGTGGAACCTCCCGGGCCGTCCGTCGACTGCCCGCCCGGTCTCTACTGGGACCCGGTGCGCGGATACTGTCTGCCGACGGCGACGCAGCCACTGCCCCCGCCGGTCCACCACACGGCGAGCGGTTACTACGCCGGTCAGTTCCTCGGAAGGCATTGTCCCGACGGTCTCCGCTGGGACGAGAACTCGCAGACGTGCGTTCTCACCGGTCAGTCCGGTCACTGCCCGCCAGGTTCGGCGTGGGACGAGCGAAGCGGCACGTGCGCCTCGATCATCCCGCCGCCTCCGTCCGCGACTCGCGGCGGTTACATGGCCGGCGGTTACACGACCGCTGGTGATCCCTGCGCGGGCGCCGAGGGCGCGACCATCGCCTCGGCGTTCCTGAACCCCATCGGCGCGATCTTCGGCGCCGCAGCGACTAAGGACTGCAAGGACAGGCAGCACCGCGGCTGGCACGGCCACGAGCGTCGCCGCGCAGAGGAGCTTCGCCGGATGGGTCATCGAGTCGGCTGGGACGGCGAGGGCTGGGGCTGGGGACGCCCGGAGTGGGAAGGGTGGCGTCACCACCGTCACCACCAGTGGGAAGGTTTCGTCGGCGCGGCTGTCTCTTCAGCGGCAGCATCGCCTGGCGCCACGCACGAACACGTGGACGATGTCCACGCAGCGGCGACGATGACGGGTGCGGCGACGGAAGGTGCGCACGCCGCAACGCAGCAGGCGCCGACCGCTCCGCATCCCGATGCCGCGACGACCGCGGCGCACAGCGCGAGGACCGCGGCATCGCATGCGCAAGTCGCGACCCAGACAGCCGCACATCCGGCGGCTCCCGGTACGCGGGCCGCGCCCGCCGCGAGGACGGCGGCGATGCACGCGACCCGCTCGGCCGACCACGCGCGCGCCGCGGCTCGCGCTCCGACGAAGCATGTGGCCGAAGCCCATGCGAGGGAGGCGACGAGGCACGCGCACGCCGCGGCCACGCACGCCCGCTATGCGCACGGCGCCGTCCGGCGCGGGTTCGGCCGCCCCGGTTTCGGCGGTCGCGGCGGACGCTTCTTCGCGCGCCCCGGCTTCGGCTACGAGCGCTTTCGCGGCCGCGGCTGGGGAGGAGCGTGGAGGAGCTGGAGGGGCCACGAGTGGGGCTGGGCGCATCCCGAGTGGCGCATGCACGGTCATCCCGCCTGGGCGCAGATTGCGCCCGCGTTCATGGGTTGGCAGGCCGCGTGCGCGCTGCGCAACGACTGGGGCATATGTCTCAAAGAGATCCTGACGAGCCCAGACGGCTACACGACGTACCGCCTCACGCCGGCAGGCGTGCAGGAGGACATCGAACTCGAGCAGGATGAGCAGGGCGCGAACGACGCGGCGACTGCTCAGGGATTGCAGGTTCCCGACGCGGACTCGGGTCTCTTGCCGGGCAGCGAAAGGACCGCCGACGGTTCGCAGGCGCCTCCGAAGGACGAGGAGACGGCAAAATCCCAAGCCGATGCTTCGCAGGCGCAGGACCAGGGTGACGCCGATCAGTCAGCCGATGACGCTTCGGCAGATGCTTCGGATGCTTCGGATGCTTCGGATGCAACTGATGGCGGCGACACCTCTACGACCGGGGTCTACGCAGGTTGGGGTTCAGGCGGCGGCGACCCCTTCACCGATCCCTACGGCTTCTTCGATCCGCGGATGCCGTCGGCCTGGGACACGCAGTATGCATACTACCCCTGGTATTACGAGGGTCGTCCGCCCTTCGTCGGCATCCAGAGCGGCCCGGCGATCGTCGGCGCTCAGGTCGGTCCGCAGATCGAGGGCGACTTCGGTTCTACTGATCCGCGCGTCGGCATCCAGAGCGGACCTGCGATCGTCGGCGTCCAGAGCGGACCTGCGATCGTCGGCGTCCAGAGCGGACCCGCGATCGTTGGCGTCCAGAGCGGTCCCGCGATCGTCGGCAACGGGGCGTTCGAGGATCCTCGGGTCGGCATCATGCACGGCCGCACGCGCGGCATGATGGGCGGCTTTTACCACTCGTCACCAGAGAGGGAAGCGAACATCGCGCAGGCCCAGATCGAGGCGATGTATCCAGTGCTCCCGGACGACGGGGGTGGGGATGGAGATGCAGAAGAATGGCAGTCGCCATATCCCGGCTACGGCTTCGGCGGCTGGGGGTGGGGACACGGGTTCTGAGGGAAGTTCAACCAAGGAAAGAAGGAGAAAAAAACATGGCACGTCGTCGTCGTCACCGTCACTCAGGCTACAGCCACGCCAAACACGTGCGCGCCGCCAAGCTCGGCTGGCGCCGCCGCAAGGCGCACCACGGCCGCGGTCGCTGAACTTCGGGCGAAGTCACTCGACTTCGCCTGATTGATCGAGAAACCAATCACAAGGAGAAAGAACATGGCTCGTCGTCGTCGTCACCAGACCCCCGCCCAGCGCAGGGCGTCGCTCCGCAACCTCGCGAAGGCTCGCAGGGCGCGCCACCGTCGCCGTCGCTAACGGGGTGGGCGGGAGAGCTGGTCGGGCGACGGAACTCTCGAGGTTCCGTCCCCGCCAGCATCCCGTATTCCGCTTCGCGCTTAGCTTGTCGAACTTGGCTTGATGTTTCGTTTCGTCCGGGCGCTTCGCGCCCAACACCGGAGAGATTCACATGTCCCGTAGGCTCACTTCGACCGAGAGGTCCCGCGCGAGGGGCTGGGAGCGCAAGCACCCGCGCAAGGCCGCGCGCATGCGCGAAGGACTCGTGAAGTTCATTGCGCGCGCGATCGCTTCGCCGCGGAGGCGCGCGCGCCACAAGAGGGGCCGCTGAGATGGCTCTCCCCGATCCGATGGCCCTCGTGCCGAAGGAGAGCGTGGCCGAGCGCGACCCGCGCGTCGCCTGGCACCGCCACAAGTTCGGCGACACGTCCGCCGGCCTTGACGCTCCCGAGAGCACTCACCGGGCTCCGCCGGCTTACAACCTCTACACGGGCTGCTACGATGACGGCTCGACGCTGGCCGACGTAGCGGGCGCGCTCGCGTCGCCAGAGCCGCAGTCTCCCGTCCCATTCCCATTCCCGCAGCCCCTACCTGATCCGATTCCTCCACCGACTGATGGTCCGATCTACACCGGACGTGGTGGTGGCGGAGGTGGTGGCCATGGCGGTGGCGGCGGTCACGGAGGCTTCGGCGGAGGTCATGGCTTCGGCGGTCACGGCTTCGGTGGCCACGGTTTCGGTCACCACGGCTTCGGTGGTTGGGGCGGTGGCGGCTGGGGAGGTTGGGGTCCGTGGTGGGGTTGGGATTATCCCTGGTACGGAGGTTACTGGCCCTACTGGGGAGGTCCCTGGGGAGCCTATTCGACCGATCCATGGTCGTATTGGGACGAATACTACGATCCCATGTACGGCTACTCGCCCGTGCCGCCCTGGTGGGCGTTCTACCCTTGAAGGAGTGAGCTGATGGCGACGCTACAGTCACAAGTGGAGAAGATCGCGCGCGACGTCACGTCGGGCCCCGATCTCTCGGACACGATCGAGATCGCCGCCCTGGGAGGAGCCCTGGGAGCGCTGCTCGGTTACCTGAAGGATAGGCGCGGCCCGACCGCGAAGTCCTTCGCAGTCTGGGGAGCGGGCCTCGGCGTCGCTGGACAGTACATGCTCTTTCACATGCTCCGGCCTGTGATCCGCAAGACCGTCTACGGCGCGTACGCGGTGCCCCGAGTCGGGTACGGCGATTCGCCGAACGTCCCCTACAACGTCGCGCTCTCGCCCGAGTGGCAGCGCTTCAACCCGCCGCCCGCAACGCTCGGGGACTTCTACGCAGGCCAGGGGCTCGCCGGCAACCTCGACGTGAACAGGCCCGTGTGCATCCAGCCGATCTTTCCGTGCCCGAAGGGACAGGAGTGGAGCGACGCGGAATGCAGGTGCCGCTCCATCATCCCGCCGCCGCCGGCCATCACCTCCGGCGACTACTACGTCGGCGCGGTCGCCGGGATCGGGGGCTTCAGAGGCGGGCAGATGCCTTTTGGCCCGGGACCATGGCCAACCAACGGAGCCCAGAACCCGATGGATGTGGGGTGGGGTTGAGACATGGCTGATGTCCCCACGACCATCGACCTTCCGCGCCGTAAGCCCGAGGCTTCTGGCAAGAAGGTCCCGCTCCGCTCCGCGACGAAGGCCGCGGAGGAAGCAGAGAAGCTCTTCCCGAAAGTCCCCGATCTCCCCGAGCCGAAGAAGAAGCGCGAGGAGAAGAAGGGTGGTCGTGAAGGCAGGGCCGAAGGAGAGCATCTTGCCCTCGAACCCGCAGCCTGGAAGAAACGCTACGCGGAACGCGCAGAGCGGCTCGAGGCGGCTGCCGAGCGCGAGAGGCAGAAGAGCCGTGGGGCATACGAGGCGGCGATTCGTTACCGCGAGAAGCACCCTCCGAAGCCCTCGGAGATGAAGAAGGACCCGGAGCTTCTCCGGCAGGCCGTTCGCCGCGGGCAGGTCAAGATGATCGCCAAGCGCGCGGCGCCAGGCTCGAAGGACACCGCAGACGTCTTCACGGCGGCCGGCAAGCGCTACGCGATGACCGACACCTACAAGCCGACCGCGCGCGAGCGTGTCAGCCTCGTCCACGAGCGCGCGGCGCGCCGCGGGGTCGGGTTCTGGGAGAAAAACAAGACTACGATCGTCGTCTCGGCGCTCGTGCTCACGGCCGGTTACCTGCTCTACACGACTGCGACAGCAGCCGCGCGTGGCAAGCGGATCTCGCAGATGGAGGCATGGCGTCGGCAGCAGCACAAGACAGGTTACTGGGGCAGCGAACCGGCGTTTCTCGCGGGTCATTACCCCGGTCACTACCCTGGCTTTCACACTGGAGCCCCTATGCTCCCTGCCTATGCAGCATCTCCCTGGGACGAGACCTGGTATGCTCCGGAGGAATCTTTCGCTGGTTTCTACGGTGGGGGGTGGTGAGATGATGACCGACCAAGAGTTCCAAGAAGAGCAGTTCCGCCATCTCCTCAGCGACATGAGGCGCGACATCGCGCGCTCGGAGCGGATGCTCAAGCGCGGGCCGAGCTACGCTGCGTCGGCCTTTAGCGGGGCGCTCATCGGGATGGTCGCGAACTTCCTCGCGTCGAGGACCTCGCTCGGCGGCCGCCCCGGAGACCGCGCGCTCCTGCGCTACATGGCGGCGGGTGCCGCAGCCGCCGTGGCCGTGGATTTCATCGCGCTCAAAGTGACGGGCGGCGTGACCTCGCTCGAGAAGAGCTTCGTGAGGTTCGCCGAGGAGAACCCGGAGGCGATGATGTACAGGGCTGCTCCTCCTCCGTCGCCGATCGTGACCAAGGGAGCTTTCGCTGGCATGCAGCGGCCGCTCCACCCAACGACTGATGCCCCGGAGGGCGCCTACTAGGAGAAGAAAATGGCAACAGGAATGTCGAGAAAAGGCGCGGACTACGCGATCATCGCCACGGGCGTCGGCCTCTGGTACGTGGGCGCGAAGACGATTGCCGACTACCACGAGAACGTCAGCGCAGGAGTCCACGACGACTTTCAGCATCGCCACGCTACGGCGATCGGCGGCGCGCTCACGCTCTCCGGCCTCGGCCTCGCGGTCTGGGGCACCTACCGCTTGAATCCCACCTGGGGCAAGTACGTCGGTGGTGGCCTCGGCGCGCTCCTCGTGTTCAACGCGGTGAGGCGCAAGGCCGGCGAACCCCTCTTCTCGCTCGCACCTTTCCCGATGCCCAAGAGACACCTCGCAGGATGGAGCTGATCATGTTCGACTACAAAACCAAGAGCACCGTGCAAGTCGCGGCCGGCGCGCTCGGCTACTACATGCTCGCGACCGGCAAGATCGGCGAACTCGGACTGGGTCGCGAGGCATTCCGCTTCTCCCCCGAGGTGACGACTGCCGCGGGACCCGTCGCGAAGTTCCTCCTCGGCTACATGGCGTTCGACGGCCTCCGCAAGCTCGGCCTCTCGAGTTGGATGTCGCTCGGAGCCGTTGGCGTCGGGATCTTCGGCACCGAGACGATGGCGAAGAAGGGCGGCCCGCCGCTCCTCGGCGGCAAGACTGCGACAGGCTGGGGCGATTGGGGTCACGGCCGCTGGGGTCACGAGCGCGAGCACGAGCATCATCACCACCATGGCTGGGGTGAGCAGGGCTGGGAGGGTTAGGGCTGATAGATGGCGCGGACAGCGGACATCGACCCCGGGATCTATGCGCGCAAGATGCTCGAGTTGAGCGAAAAGCACGGCACGGGTCCCGAGTTCAAGGAGGCGCGCGGGGAGTTCCTGCGAGAGGCCGAAAAGGATTCGTCCACCCGCGTTCGTCGTCACGAGCTTCCGCCCGGCAAGTGGGGTGGTTTGATCGAGCTTCCGCCTTGGGGCGATCTCGCGCTCGGGATCTCTGCCTACTACCTCTACGCGAGGGATGCCCTCAAGCCCTTGAAGCGACCGGACAAGGCTTTCATCAGTCCGGATTTCGATCAGGCGTTCACCGTGGCCTTCAAGTTCGTGGCCGCAGCACTCGGTTACAAGGGCCTTCGTGGTTACGGGCTCTCGGAGCCTGCGGCCATCGGGAGCACCTTTTTCGGAGTCCTCGGTCTCGAGCTGTACCTTCGCTACTACGGAAAAGGGATCGTGAAGGTCTCGATTCCTGCAGGAACGATGGTCGGCTGGGATGAGCGCTGGCACGATCATCACGAAAGAGGTTGGTGATGGCCGGCTTCAGGGAGAGCCCCGGGATCGTGATGCCGCTCTTCGGCGCAGCCGCGGGCGCGGTCTACGGCTCGAGCAAGGAGGGCAAGAAGAGCCCGCTCCTCTTCGCGCTCGTGGGCGCGAGCGCGGGCGTCTTCCTGGGCGTCTTCATGGGCTCGATGCGTTCCGAGGACCACAGGGTCGGTCTGGGTGGACGCGGAGGCCGCGGCAGGGGGAGCCATCGATACCGTCCCTGGCAAGAGCAGCAACCATTTGGCAACGAAACAGAGTAACATTCACCAAGATCACGGACGTGAGGCTCCCCAGGGAGCGGTCACCAGAAGAGAGGAACCATGGCACTCGACGACATCACCGAACACCTGCCGCCCCCGCCGGCCCGCCGGCCCCCGTGGCTCGAGCGCGTCAACGGAAAGCGCGCGAAGGGCTTCCTCGCGGGCCTCGAGTCCCGCTTCGAGAAGATGGGAACGCTCCAGACCGTGCTCGTCGCTGCCGGCGGCGTGCTCGTGATCGAGCACCTCATCGCCCCGAAGGGGATGAGCGTCATCTCGAAGACCTGGGACAAGATCTCGGGTGCGCCGAAGGCGCTGCCGCCTCCGCCGCCCGTGGTCCCGCCGCCCCTCGTCCCCGCCGTGGTGCCCCCGAAGGTGGGTTATCACGCAGGGTTCGACGCGCCCGAGCAGCAGCTTCCCTACGGCTGGCCGATGCAGTTCACCGGCGCCGAGGCCGAGGCCGAGGCCGCCGAAGCCGAAGCAGCGGCGCACTCGGCGCATCTGCCCTACGGCTTCCCGATGCAGTTCACTGGGGCGAACCTCCAGGCGGGCTGGAACAGGGGTATGTCTCCGTACGGTCCCTGGGCCGTCGCAGACCCGATGGCGCAGTACGCGCACGCGGCTCAGCGCCAGCGCACGGGGCATCACCGATACGGCTGGGAGTAAATCCCAGTGACCGCGGCAGGTCTCGCCGCGCTCCACCGCGATCTCGAGCGCGGGCCGCGTCTTCTTCGGAGCGCGGCTTTCGGGGCCGCGGTCGGAGCGATCGTTTCCTGGGCCCGTGGCCCAGGGGACGGTGGCGTTCCGGCCGGCGCGGCCTGGGGCGCCGCAGCCGGGGCGGCCGTGGCGCTCGCCGCACACGGTTTCAAGCGCTGGACCTCGGAGACCCATCACCGTGTGGGTCTCGCTCCTTGGCCGCTCTACAGGCCGTCGCTTTCGTACCCGTGGTCGGAGCACTGAGGTTCATCGGTTGGGATTCATTGGTATTCAAAAGGAGTCGATGAATGGCACTGGACGACGACGACGAGGTCACACCGAGGGCGCGCGGCAGCCGTAGCGGCTTCTTGTCCGGCCTCCTCGCGAAGGCCAAGCGCCTGCCTGCGCCGTACTGGATCGCTGGGCTTGGCGGCGGCGCGCTCCTCGTCGATTACCTCGTCGAGGGCGAGGACTCGATCGCAAGCTCCCTTTATCGCGGGATCTTTGGTGGGGAAGAGCGCGGGGAAGGACGTCGCGGCGGGCGACGCGGACTTCCGGCGGGCAGGCAAGAGGCCCTGCCGATCATCACGCAGCCGACGACGGTCCCGGCAGGCGTGCCCGGCCTCGACTACTACGTCGTCCCCGTCCCCTATTACCATCCAGGGCGATACTTTCGTGCGCACGAGCCTTACCGGCCGAACGCGAGGTTCCTCCGCGCCCGTGAGTGGCATCCGGACATGCACCCCGGCTACTGGGGTGGACGACACCTCGGTCATCCCGGTCATCCCGGTCATCCCGGTCACCCCGGGTACGCTCATCCCGGCCCCCGCGTCGGCTACGACTGGGAGCAATGATGGCGAGCGACTCCACCGCCGGCGTCGTCGTGCTCGGCCTCGCAGGAACGGCAGTCGGCGCCTTCATCGTCGACTATGTCTTCTCCGAGCCCGGCGAGTCGTGGTTCGACAAGATCGTGGGGCGCGGCAAGCCCGAGGAGGGCGCCGAGGGCGAGCCTCCGCCGTCCGAGGAGCGCGAAGGTGCAGAGCCGCCGCCCGAGAGGAGGGCTCTCCCGCCGGGCACGCCGCCGATGGCTGGAGCGGACGCCGTGCGGGAAGCGCAGGCGCGTCTCAACGCGTTGAACCTCCAGCTTCTCTCGGACAAGCTCAAGACGCTCGGAAAGCCGGGATTGCCGCCGGATCTGCATTTGCCGCTCGCCGTCGACGGCATCCTGGGCCAAGACACCGCGCGCGCGATGGCGTTCGTGCAGGACATTCTCGGTCTGCCCGCAACAGGGATGATCGATCAGCGAACGCTCGAGCTTTTGCGCAGGCAGACGCCTGAAGTTCAGGTTCCTTCGCGGGTAGAGCGTAGGCCCGCTCCGCAGATGAGGCGCGCGGCTCCGCTCCCGAAGGCGCGTCCCGAGGTCCAGAGGATCTATCACCCAGCGCAGCCGCCTGCTCTCCGGAGGGAACCGGTGACATACCAGCCTGCGCCGTCGCCCGAAGAGCTTGCGAAAAGACCGCCGCCGCCCGCGGTCACCTCCCAGATGGCGCGCGAAGCGGCTTCGCGTCTGAACGCGATTCTCGCCGGACAAGGGATCAGGATCACCATCCGCGCCGACGGGGCGATCACCGACGCGCTCATCAAGGCGATCAAGAACTACCAAAAGCAGGTCGGACTCCCTCAGACGGGCATGCCCGACGCGCGCACGCTCCAGAGCCTGCGCGGCCAAGTCTCCCATCCGATGCAGCACGGCGCTCCGGCTCAATATGGTCCGCCGCCCTACGGCCCCCAGTCCTACGTGGGCGTGGATGCGCCAGCCGCCGGTGACTGGAAGGCGGAGACGGCGTCGCTCGGGTCCCCGGCGCAGGACATCATTCAGCACGCGATCGACAGCGAGTCGAATAGCCGTGTCCTCGTGCAGCTCGCCGCAGCGCTCGAGAAGGCGAGCTTCCCGCTCGCGGCCGCGGCCGTGAAAGCGAAGGCACCTCAGGGCGCTACGAAGACCGGCTATTTCGTCGGTGCCTTTGATCCCGGGTCGCTCTACGGCCACAGCGAGGATGATGTGAAGGCCCTCGAGCAGGACGGTAAGGGTCCTTACGGGAGGATCCTCTCGCACGACTGCTCGAAGCGTCATGACATGATATCGCCGTGCCTCAAGTCCAAATACGTCTTTGAAGATGGGACGATCATCTACGCGATCAACGACGCGGGCCGGAAATCGGGTCTGAAGCTCACCGCCAAAGAAGCCGCCGAGATGCGCGCGTCGGTGCCACCCGGTAAACCGCAACCCTTCAGCGCGCCGGCAGCGCCGCCTGCCCCCGCGACGACGAGCGGCCACTTTGCAGCCGGCTGGCCGATGTGGCCGCAGTTCTCTTGGAGGCCCTATCGCTTCATGGACTTCACCGAGTCACTCGAGCCGGTGCCTTTCGACTTCACGGAGGTCCCGGGTCCGGTCGACTACATGGGATGGTGGTGAGATGCCCTGGTGGTACTACCCGCAGATCCCAGAAGACTACCCGTGGCCGCCGGCCGCGTGGGCGTGGAGCGGTTCTGACGTCGACTACATGCCCGGAGCATGGGTCGACATTACGGACACCCTTTCGTATCCGATCCCGTTCTACCCTGCGCCTCCGCCCGCGGCGTTCGGTTGCGAATGGTATCCGTATCTCGACGTGTCCAGCGACGTCTATGAACCCATTCCGTTTTTCCTCGCAGTGTTCGATTCGGAAGGTTACTGAGCGATGCCTCTTCTCTACATCTTCGCCGGGGCGGCTCTCTTCTGGCTCTTCGAACGTGCGAGCGGTCAGCGCCGGGGTCTTCCCAAACCTCGCGGGGCCTCGCTCGTGCGCGCCGAGATGCAACAGCTCCATGATGATTCGGTCAGTTGGTACGTGAACCATCTCATGGCGATCGCACATGCCGCTGCGACGCTCGATCACGTGCGCCCTCTTGCGGAGCGTGGAGACATCGAGGGCCTTATGGTTTCGGACGAGGTTGGCAAGGCGATGGCAGCGCTCGCGACGCCCCTCGACGTGCTCACGCTCCAGAGGGACCTCAACATGCTGGGCGCGCGGCCCGCGCTCGCGGAGACCGGCACGATGGACAAGGCGACGACGGAGGCGATCCGCTCGCTCCAGCAGCGCTTCGGCCAAGTCCCGACCGGCAAGCTCGATTCCGACGCACGCATCGCTCTCACCTATGGCGTCGGGAAGATCTACGCGCGGGATGCCTCGGCTCTCTGCGGAATCCGGATGGGATGGTGAGCGATGCTCGGTGCCGATACCTGGGGTGAGTGTTGGGGAGATGATCCCATCGGCGCGTGGGACGGTGGCTCCTATGACTGGGCCTTCGGCGGCTACCCGATGAACGTGCATCCCGAGGTCTGGTATCGCATCTGCCTCGAGGTCGAGGCCGTCGTCACCGAGTACGTCCTCACGGAGCTGCGCAAGCGGCCCGCACCGACGTCGCAGCGCCTGCCGGGCGGCTACGTGGTCGGATGGTCGCAGCCCCCGCGCCCCGCCGATGTCATCGTGAGCTTCGACCCCAGGGCAAGCAAGCGCGACCAGGCGCGCGCGGTCCTCTACGACTACTACCATGACGACCCGCTCCGCTACTGGTCGGACAATGAGGCGGTCAAGCGCTGCTTCGGAGTCAAGACGAAGGAAGACCACGACCCGCTCGCGCTCATCTCCGCGTATGAGGATCCGAAGAACAAGGTCTGGCAGTGCCATGGCACGGGGATGACCTGGAAAGACCTGGACACGGCGGTGCAGGCCGCGATCGCCCACCGCCGTAAGCTCGGGCCTCTCCCGAAGTCCACGTACGACAAGTACCCGGTCGTCATCTATTACTACGACAACGACAAGATGAAGCGCATCACCTACCCGGGACCCAGTGTTCCGGCGGCGCTGAATCCGTCGAACACCCGGTGGTGGGCGTGGGGCATGGGCGATTCTAGCGACGCGGGCAAGGCCGCAGGCATGGACGACGTCCACACGCGTGAGACGGACGACCCGAAGAAGATCGCAGTCGAACGCGAGAACCCCGGCTGGGTGACGAAGGCCCAGAAGCAGGCGCTCAAGCAGCGCTACCCGTGGATCAGCGACATGGACTCGGGGAGCGCGGGTGATTGGACGAACGAGCAGTTCCAGTGGGACAAAGACGTCGCCGGGACCGGCGTGATAGGCAGCATCACAGGTGCGATCCTCGCCCTCGTCTCCGCGGTTCTCGACGTGACCGGCGTCGGAGCCATCATTGGCGTGCCGCTCGGGATCGCGACGCCGTTCGTCGTTGCGGCCATTAACGCGACGGACACGGCTCTGCACGCCGGAGATTTCGGGGCGGCGCTCGCGAATCTCGGGCCCGCTATCGCGCAGGCCGCCATAAGCGCGGTGGGCAAGGGTGCGGGAGCTGCCGGGGTTCAGATCCCGCCAGCGGCGATGCAGGCGCTCGGGGGCACGGTGACGGCGATCAGCAAAGCGGTTCAAGCCGGCCAGCAGAAGAAGCTCGACTTCGCTCAGATCTGGCAAGACGTCGCCAAGAAGGCCGGCAGCTACAAGACACTCGGCATCCCGGAGGTAGAGGCGATCGCTTCGATGCTCGCGGGCCCGAAAGGTCAGGCCGGCGGCTCACCAGGCACCGCGGGGCACGTCTTCATCCAGGGGTACCTCGCGGGCAGGTACCTCGACATGACAGCCCTCGCGGGCATCGCGAAGATCCTCCAGGCCTACGCGACGTTCGCCGATCCGCGGATCATCAACATCGCTTTACTCGGCATGGGCATCGGCCACGTCGCGAGCACGCAGGGCGGGTCTACCACGAGGACGAGCGGTCATTTCTCCGTACACGGTGACCTCGAGTCCTTCGTCGTAGGCGTACTCTATCCGCGCTACGGTCTCTCTCGGGACGAGCTTGTGGGTTTCGAATGTCCGCCAGGTTTTGAGGCCGTCGCGACTGACGCACATATCGCGTGCGCATTCCGCGGCAAGGCTTCTTGCCTCGCAGGCGTGATCGACGAGCGCGGACAATGGGTATGCACGACCCGCGATTTCGATTGCCCGCCAGGGATGGAGACGAGAAAGGGCTCGCCGTCCAATTGGTGCTTTCCCATGGGCGCCGGTGGCGCGCAGTCGCGCGTCGGTCAGACTGCTCCGCCACCGCCGTCCGGGCCTCCGGATTGGAGCTTCCCAGCTCTCGGGTGTCCCCACGGATACTGGCGCGACGATCTCAGCGGCGGAATCTGCAGACCGGTCGCGCAGCCGCTGCAGCAACCCCCGCCGCGGACAGGCTATTACGCCGGAGACTTTAGATGAGCCAGGGTGGTATCATGGATGCAGCTCACCGGCCCAGGGAAGGCAGGTCGCCATGTTCCTGAAGCTCATCATCATCTACCTCTTCATCTCTGCGCTCTCGGCGATCGCCCTCCACGGCCGCCAGACGCGCGAGCGCACGGCGTGCGGCGTCACTCGGGGTTCCCGGGAGGCATGGGCCATGGCCATCGTGGCTGCGCTATCGTGGCCCGTCAGGTTGGTCCTCTGGACGAGGTCCTGGACCGGCCCCGGTGACGGAGACCCGTCCATCGAGCCGCGTGACGCGGCGCCGAACGGCGTGGCGCACCCGAAGGTTTCCCTCCATGACCCAAGAGCGATGAACGAGGCAAGAGCGACGAAGTAGACCCGATACAGTAGCAGGCAGACGTCGCCGCAATAGGTGTGTGAGCACGTCTCCCTTGGCCCTTTGACCGCGGCCCATTCGTTTGAGTGGGCCGCCGCCGATTCCAACGGAGAACGCACATCATGGCAGTCACTTTCAGCACCGGATCTGTCACCCCCGTCGTCGGGATGGAGACCGACGTCGTGACCATCGCTCCGGGCAATCCTCTCGACAACATCTCCGTCTACTTCCAGGGCGGTCAGTTCGGCGGCGGAGGTCCCATTGGTCTCGCGCTCTACGCAGTCGTCGGAGGGTTCAGGACGCGCGTCGCGCAAGCGCAGCAGCAAGGGACGCTGAATGGGGTGCTCGTCGAATTCCAGTCGATTGGTGCTGGAAGCTCGGAGTCGGAGGAGGTCGACGCCGGAGGCACGTCGTACGTCATCACGGCGATCGACCTCTCGACGATCGTGCCGTCGCCAGCGGTCCCCGCGCGGCAGCCCGTCACGGTGACTCTCGCAGGCGTGAACACGTTCGACACGGCTCCGGACGCGAACTTCGGCGGCGTCATCCCGCTGCCGGTCGGCGGGTCAGGGTCGCTCCCGGTCTTTGCCGGGTACGCGCAGTTCATGGACGTCGCCATCGATCAGACGAATCTGCCCGGGGCGACGGTCACGGTCACGGCAGACTGCGGTCCCAACACTGTGCAGGCCATCGTGAAGCAGGCGACGCTCTCTGGCCGGGACCAGACGATCGCATCGGTCTTCAGGGGCCTCGTACTCCCGGCCGCGATGCGATACTTCGTGTCCGTCGCGAACGCGAGCACCCTCAACTTCTCGACCACCCTCACGGCGATCACGTACTCGGTGATGGCCACGGCCGGCGGCGTCGTCATCTTGAACGGCGACGTCATCGGGCCCTCGAGCGCGAACACCGTCATCAAGTGGTCGAATGTCCCGCTCAACCGCGTCGGCGTGAATTCGTTCGCGGCGCCGACGGACGCGGCGATCCCGATCTTCAACGCGGGTCTCGGAGAGTGGTTCGCGATCACGCCGACCGGCGACGTGACGCTCACGGACGCCGGGGCGACGAAGGTCGTCGCGTGGGAGAATGTCCCGCTCGATCCAGCCTCGATGGGCGCGCCTCTCGTCGGTGACATTCCGGTCTTCACGGCCGGTCACTGGGTCGCGACGCCGCCGGGGTCCATCCCCTTCGTCGTCACGCTGATCGGCAACGTGAACGGGCCGTCGAACGCGAACCTCTGGGCCTCGCTCACGCTCGACGCGAACAACGTGAACGTCGTCATTCCGACTTCGCAAGGCTGGTACTACGTCGGCGTGCGGAACCTCTCGGCGACGCGCCAGGTGCTCCTGCCGGCAGCTCCGGCGGACGGCGAAGTCGTCGTCGTGACGGACGAGGACGGGTCACTTGGGGCCCAGACCTTCAACGTCGTCGGCAACGGCAAGAACATCATCTCGGCG
>Ga0326727_10011240_pt1 | contig 20949 bp, 20 predicted proteins | sample MB2enrmetagenome_FD_207643 | JGI IMG/M metagenome (GOLD analysis project Ga0326727, IMG submission 207643) | Lab enriched peat soil microbial communities from McLean, Ithaca, NY, United States - MB29MY | ecosystem: Environmental > Terrestrial > Soil > Wetlands > Peat | place: USA: New York...
GATCGCCAAGGTGTTCGCCGACCACCCGCAGACGCCGGACCGGATTGCCCACTCCGAGGAGGAGATTGCGACGATTATGCCGGCGCGACCGGACTACGTGGTGACCACCAGCGAGTTCGACGACGTGAAGGAACGGTTGGCCCGCATCGAGAACAAGCGCAAGCTGAATGACAAGAGCGGCGGCAACAAGCCGACGCTGCGCCGGGACGGCTCGACCAACAACGACCCGAACAGCACTGGCGACGACCGGCCGACGCTGGGACGTCGCGACTAGGGGCAGCCGGGCTTGATTGCCAGTGATAGAAGGCCCCGGGCTAAAGCCCGCCGATTTATGGGACGCCTACCGCGGGCTGAAGCCCGCTGCTACTCCGGAAGGCAAAGACAGTAGCCTGTGAAGCCCGCTGCTACTCCGGAAGGCAAAGACAGTAGCCTGTGAAGCCCGCTGCTACTCCGGAAGGCAAAGACGGTAGCCTGTGAAGCCCGCTGCTACTCCGGAAGGCAAAGACAGCAGCCTGTGAAGCCCGCTGCTACTCCGGAAGGCAAAGACAGCAGCCTGTGAAGCCCGCTGCTACTCCGGAAGGCAAAGACAGTAGCCTGTGAAGCCCGCTGCTACTCCGGAAGGCAAAGACGGTAGCCTTTCCGCAGCCTATAGAATCAAAGAATGCCTACGCAGAAGACCGGTTACACCGATACCCACGCCGCCGCCGGCCTGGACGCGAAGTTTCCCTCCATCGACACCTGGGCCAACCAGTTTCGCGGATACGAGATTCTGGTCGACGATCCGGAGTTTACCTCAGTGTGTCCCAAGACCGGGCTGCCTGACTTTGGGCGGCTCACCATTCGCTACATGCCGCGCGAGCTGTGCCTGGAGCTGAAGAGCCTAAAGGAGTATCTCTTCACCTATCGCAATTTGGGAATCTTCCAGGAGAACGTGGTGAACCAGGTGCTGAACGATGTGGTGAAGGCGTGCGATCCGGTGTGGGCCAAAGTGGTGGGAGACTTCCGGCCGAGGGGCGGGATCTCGACGGTTATTGAGGCGAGCTGGCCGAGGCCTGAGGGCAAGTAGGAAGAGCGTCTGGGCAATTCCGCCTGCTATGCTCGACCGAGATGGCTGCCGACCTGACAATTCACGCCAAGCCCAAGCTGCCGGGCGCGTCCGTGGCGGGAGCGACGACCGCGCTGGTGCTGCTGACGGGGCTGAACTTCGTCAACTACATCGACCGCTATATTCTGCCCGGCGTGCAGGAGCAGGTGAAGGGCGAGTTCCACCTGAGCGATGCGCAGATCGGCTCGCTGACGCTGTGGTTCATGGTGGCGTACATGGCCACATCGCCGTTTACGGGCTGGCTGGGCGACCACTTCCCGCGCAAGCCGATGATCGTGATTGCGGCGTTGTTCTGGAGCACCATCAACCTGCTGACCGCGGCGGTGCATTCGTACGACTCGCTGAACCTGCGCCACGCGGCGCTGGGCGTGGGCGAGGCCAGCTTCGGCATCTTTGCGCCGGCGTTGCTGGCTGACTTCTATGAGCCGGAGCAGCGCAATCGCGTGCTCACCATCTTCAACGTGGCGATCCCGGTGGGCGCGGCGCTCGGCTACCTGACCGGCGGCACAGTGGGCGAGCACTTTGGCTGGCGCGCATCGTTTATCGTGTCGGCGGTGCCGGGAATTATTTTGGCGCTGCTGATTGCGGTGTTCATGCGCGAGCCGGCGCGCGGTGCCAGCCAGCACGAGAAGGCACATCTGGAACGGGGAATGGTGCTGACGCTGGCGCGGAATCCGGCGTATCTGTGCTCGGTGCTGGGATATGCGGCGGTGACGTTTTCGCTGGGCGGGATCTCGTGGTGGATGCCGTCGTTCCTGCAGCGGGTGGGCGGGCGGAGCCAGTCGTCCGCGGCGTTTGTGATGGGAGCGATCACGGTGGTGGCCGGGCTGGGCGGCACGGTGCTGGGCGGATGGATCGCGCAGCGCTGGTCGCACACCAGCGCGAAGGCGCTGTACCTGGTTCCGGCGATCAGCTCGGCGATTGCGGTGCCGCCGGCGCTGCTGTGCTTCTTCGGGCCTCCTGGGTTGACGTTGCCGGGGCTGGCGGTTGCGGTGTTCTTCATCTTCCTGGGCACGGGGCCGGTGAACGCGGCGACGGTGAATGCGGTGCGGCCGGAGATTCGGGCGACGGCGCTGGCCGGGCAACTGTTCCTGATCCACGCGCTGGGCGATGCGATCTCGCCGCGGATTATTGGGGTGGTCAGCGACCACTCCAACCTGAATATGGGGCTGGGGTCCACACTGATCACGCTGCTGCTGGCTTCGGTGATCTTTTGGGTGGGATCACGGTACGCTCCGCCGCTGGTGGTGGGAGAGGCGGTTGCGGCGGGGTAGATCATGCTCTGCGAGCGGGCCCATCGGCAAACCCAGGGGTAGAGCGGATGCGCCTGTCGGCGCGGCTGATTATCACACGGCTGAAGCCGTGCGCTTAACGAGACGAGGGAAGGTGGCACGTGATTGTCCGGGCTAAAGCCGGGACCTATCTCAGAGGCAAATGCGGGGGGGCTTCGCTGCGCTCAGGATGACAAAGGAGGGGACGAGCGGTTTACGTCCACCCTTCGCAAGGGGCCGCGAAGGATGGGGCACCCGAGCATTATGGGTTGAATGACAGTGGCTAGCCGTTAGAATTCGATGCCGCGCTGGGCGAGGATGCCGCGCTGGTAGGCGTGTTTGACTTCGCGCATCTCGGTGACGGTGTCGGCGAGCTCGACGAGGAGGGGGTGGGCGTTGCGGCCGGTGAGGATGACGTGGGTCATGGGGGGCTTGCGGCGGAGGACGTCGGCGACGGCTTCGGGCGCGAGCATGTGGTAGGCGATGGCGTAGTTGATCTCGTCGAGGACGACCAGGTCCCAGTCGCCGGAGAGGATGGCGGCGGCGGACTCGGCCCAGGCGGCTTCGACCAGGCGGACGTCTTCGGGGTCGGTGTCGGCGCCACCGACTTTGACGAAGCCGCGGCCGAGCTGCTTGATGACGAAGTGTGGGGCGGGAAGGTCGGCGGGGGCGTCGGGCGGTGGGGTAAGGGCGGCGCCGAGCGCGGGCGCGTGGATGGCTTCGCCGCTGAGCGCGGCGTTGAGGGCTTCGGCGGCGTCGAGTTCGCCGTAGTGCCATGAGCCTTTGAGGAATTGCAGGAAGAGCACGCGCATCCCATTGCCGGCAGCGCGGAAGGCGGTGCCGAGGGCTGCGGTGGTCTTGCCCTTGCCGGGGCCGGTGTTGATGAGGATCAGGCCGCGGCGGGCGGATTCGGGGGTGGCTTCGGGGGTTGAGGACATGTATCAGTTATAAGTTGTCAGATGTCAGATGTCAGTTGGATCCGAAGGGCAGAGCAGCCAGCACACCTAACAACTGAGAACTGACGACTGACAACTGCATTCAGTGGCCGGAGTGGTAGGGGTGGCCGGCGAGGATGGTGAGGGCGCGGTAGATCTGCTCGGCGAGGACGGCGCGGGCGAGTTGATGGGGCAGGGTGATGGGGCCGAAGGAGAGAGTGAGGCTGGCGCGGGCGTGCGCGGCGGGCGACCAGCCGTCGGCGGGACCGATGGCGAGGACGAGGGACTGCGCGCCGGAGTCGCGGAGACGGCCGAGGTGAGCGGCGAAGGCTTCAGAGGTGAGCTGCTGGCCGCGACTGTCGAGCAGGATGAGGATGGGAGTGGTGCGCGCGGCCTGGCGGGCGGACTTCGGGTCAACCGCGGCGAGCAGGGCGGCCTCGGTGGGGTAGGTGTGGGAGTCGCAGGGCAGGTAATGCGAGGCGCGGGCGAGGTAGTCGGCGGCGAGGGTGGCGGCGGGGTCGGCTTTGGCACGGCCTGGCGAGATGGCGGCGAGGGTGAGCTTCACGGTGCTGATTGGGCTGAGGGTATCGAGATGATTACTGTGACAGGTGGAGGTAACTATGATTTATTGGATTGTGGCATTGCGATTCTTAGCTTGAAATCCTCAGACGCAGGATTGTGCTTTGTAAGTTACTGATGTAATGCTCGTTGCTGACCGATACCAGGTTTGGCGGGGTACGGTGGATTTGGATTAAGGATTGCTTATTGTGATCAGAAGGTAACACGGGCTTAGTGTATCCGGAACGAAAGTGTGATTCCGCCCGGTTGGCTGGACAGCTTTGATAGCTGGAGGAGAACCAGATGAATAGGTTTAAGACCATTGGAATGACGCTAGCGCTACTAGCGGGAGTGAGCCACCTGGGGGTGAGCCAGACCAGCAAGGGGATTCTGGCGGGCACGGTGCGCGACAAGACGGGCGCGGTACTGGTGGGCGCCAAGGTCACGGTGACGAGCGAGGATACGGGAGAGACACGGACGATCCCGACGACTCCGCAGGGCGGCTACCGGGTGGAGGCGATCAATCCTGGATTGTACGAGATTCAGGTGGCGGCAGCGGGCTTCTCCCCGGTGGATGTGAAGGACATACGCGTGCAGCCGTCGTTGGTGACGACGTACGACCTGGTGCTGGCGCTGGGCGCGGTTGCGAATACGGTGACGGTGGAGGCGAACTCGAACGCGATCAATACCGAGAATGGACAACTGGCGGGAACCGTCGATCTGAAGGAGTTGGCGGACGTGCCGATCCCGTCGCTGAACCCGTTCGAATTGGTGGCGACGCTGCCGGGCGTGCAGTTGGTGAATCCGGCATTGAACGTGGAAGGCAGTGGCGGAAATTATGAGCAGTTGATTGTGAACGGCGCGCGGCCGCGCAGCAACAACTACATGCTGGACAGCCAGGACATTAACGACGTGGGTATCGGCGGACAGTCGTTCAACCCAGTGGTTCCGGACATGTATCAGACGGTGACGGCACTCGAGAACTCTTCTTCGGCGGAGTACGGCCGGTCGGGTGGCGCGGTGATCAATCTGGTGACCAAGAACGGAACGAATCAATTCCATGGGACGGCCTTTGAACTGTACTCAGGATCGGGCTTGAATGCGTTGGATGGAGTTACGCGCGAAGGCAAGCCATTTCCTCCCGGCAGTCCCAGTCCCAAGGCGCGGTACGACCAGCATCAATTTGGGTTTACCGCCGGCGGACCGTTGTGGAAGAACAAGCTATTTGCTTTTGGCGGCACCCAATTTACCCGGTTTTACGGGACGTCACCTTCGGGTTCAATCAACCTTCCCGATGCAGCGGGGTATGCGGAATTGACGGCGATTGCCGCCACTTCGGCGACCGCCGGCACCCAGGTCGCTCTGCTCCAAGGACTGCTTAACGAAGGGTCCTATCTGACGTCATACCAAAATCTCAACATAGCCAGTACCTCGCTGAGCGTGCTTGGGACCAACTGCCCCGGTGGCAATTCCACCACGGTCTGCAAGGTAACGATCGGCACCTTCCAGCGTCCTCCGGTTTCTCAGCAAGAGCCGGACACGCAGTGGATGTATCGCATCGATTTCATTCCGGTATCGAGCGACACATTTACTTTCCGCTATCTGCATGACCGCGAGAGTTTCACTCCGGATCTGGGCTTGAACACCTCGGGTTTGCCGGGGTTCGACGGACAGGTGGGCGGCCCGACTGAGTTGGGACAGGGTACGTGGACGCATGATTTCTCACCTAACCTGCTGAATGAGTTTCGTGTCTCGGAGGTGCGGTTGAATTCGCAGTTCGCGCCAACGCCGCAGACGCTGGCGAATCCTCTGGCGAAGAACTACAACGTCACGCTATCCGGAAGCAACTTACCGGAGCTGGGTATCTCGCAGAACATTCCTCAGGGGCGCCTCCAGGAGCTGTATCAGTTCCAGGACACGGTGAGTTGGATCAAGGGGCGCCAGTCGCTGCGTGCGGGAGCCGATGTTGGCCGTGACCACGAGACCGACCTGATCGCACAGAATGCTCTTGGCCAGCTTACCTTTGCCGGTGGGGCGGCGGCGTCTCTGAATAATTTCATCAACAACCAGCTGGGCACGGGCGGCAATCTCACCAAATCCTTCGGCCCGACGAGGGTGGATCCACATCTTTGGAAGCTCGCTTTCTTTGGGCAAGACGACATCAAGCTGACCCCGGAACTTACGGTCAATCTTGGCATTCGATACGATTACGACACCAACCCGGAGAATGCTCTGGCCTATCCTTCGGTGAACGAATCCAAGCCTTACGCGCCCATCAGTACTGTGATCCCGGTGCAGGCTGACAAGAACAACATTGCGCCGCGGGTTGGATTTGCCTTCAACCCGCGCGAGGGGATCTTCGCGGACGGCAAGACGGTGTTTCACGGGGGGTTCGGCGTTTATTACGATGTGGACTTCACGAATATCCTGATCAATTCGGCACAGTCATCGCCGAATGCGCCGACCACGCTGGAGACCAGCACGGCGACGGCGCCCATCACCAACCCTGCGGTCGCGCTGGCCGCGGCGACTGCGACGCTCAGTGGGACTTCGTCGGTGCAGAGCGTCGCGAGCAGCTTGGTTAATCCGCTCACCTATCAATACAACCTTGGCCTTGAACGCGAGATTCCGGCGCAGATCAAGGTCACGATTAATTATGTTGGAGCGCGCGGCGAGAAGTTGTTTGCGAACCACCAACTGAACCCGTACTACAACGGGGCGCGCTTGAATACGTCGAGAAGCGCGATCAACGTGCGTGACAATGGCGCCGTCTCCAACTACAACGCCTTGCAGGTGGAAGTGTCACGGCGGTTTACGCACGGCTTGTCCTTCCGCGCGGCTTACACCTACGGCAAGGATCTGGATGACGCATCAGAGGTGTTCGCGCTGTTCAGCAACCCGAACACCTCTTATCAAGCTAACTTGCAGCGGTTGGCCCAGGACTATGGGAACTCGGCCTGGGACAGGCGGCATGTCGCTTCGTTCGAGTATGTTTATCAGCCGGCCGGCTTCCATTCCAACAGCGCGATTGCCGACGGCTTGCTGGAGGCGTTTACTCGCCATTTCATTCTTTCGGGAACGACCCAGTTTGCGACTGGGCCCTATACCGATGTGCAGATTGATGGAGTAGACACGAACAACGATTTGAATCCCTATAACGATCGCCCGATCATTGGCAATCCAAACGCACCATTTGCCAGCGCCGGGATCGACGGTGCGATTCTGGTGAATGATTTTGGGATACCCGCGACTCCGGGCGTCTATTACGACATGGCGAAGTTGAACGATCCCAACACCGATGTGGTTCCTGTCACTCCCAGCCAGGAACGGTTCCTTATTCCTTATGGGGTGCAGTACACCACCAAGGAGGTTGGCCGCGATAGCTTCGAGAACCCAGGCCAATCGTTCTGGAATATGGCGCTGGAGAAGGACATTCCGGCGAAGTTCACTCATCTGGAGAATGGCCAGTTTGTGATGCGGGTGGAGTGCCAGAACGTGGGCAATCACAACAACGTCAGCGTGCTGGATACTAATTTGCTTGACGTCGGTGGGCCGTTCCTGAACAAGTCGCTGGCGCGCGAAGCGACCTATCAGAACTTCCGGCTGTGGGCCAAGTTCACGTTCTAGCTAGTTGCGGCATTGAGAAGTGAGGAGGGCGCCCCTGATGGGGCGCCCTTACTTTTTCTTGGAAGGTTTTGCGGGTAGCTTGGTGACGGCCTTCTTTGCCGGGGATTTCTTCGCGGCGGTTTTGCGCGGGGCAGACGCTTTGGTGGCAGGTGGTTTGGGGGTCGACTTAGTCGCGGACCTGGCCGTTGCAACCTTTGCCGGAGATTTGGCTACGGATTTCTTGACGGCAGACTTTTTGGTGGTGCGAGCGCGGGTGGTGGCGGCGACGGCGGCTTTGAGCTCGGCGTTGAGGCCTTCGGTGGAGATGGTGGTGGCGGATTTGCGCAGGCGTTCGAGGCCGTAGAAGGCGCGCTTCTCCGGGGAGAAGATGTGGACGATGAAGTCGACGTAGTCCATGAGGATCCAGTCGGCCTGGCGGCGGCCTTCGACGGAGTTGGGCAGGGTGGCGAAGTCGCGCTTGAGGCGGAGCTCGATCTCGTCGGCGATGGCGATGTTCTGGCGCTCGTTGGTGCCGTTGCAGATGAGGAAGTAGTCGGTGAGGCCGCTTTCAGCAGGATCGAGGGCAAGGATGCGAATGTCTTCGGCCTTCTTGTCTTCGCAGGCAGCGGCGGCGGCGAGCAAGAGCCGGTGGGTTTCAGGTGAGGGCATGGATCTCCTTGAAGTTCCATGGTAGCGGGTTGGGGGGTGGGACGGCAAAGTGTTGTGTTGTGAGCTGCGATCTACGAGTGTGCATCCTACGTCGATATACTTGGATTCACGAGACTGTGATCTTGGTCACGCGGAGGGTTGAGAGTGAAGCGATTGAGGAGTGGATGGACGGGGTGGGCGGCGGCGGGGCTGATGCTGCTGGCGATGGCGCCGATGGGGTTGGCGCAGGAGAAGGCCGCGGACGCGAAGAAGACGGATGAGAAGGTGGTGGTGACGGGAACGCCCGTGAATCCAGAGAAGGAGGAGGGCGCGGCGGCGGCGGACTCGACCACTGAGGGGACGGTGACGGTGGGTGGGCAGACGATTGCGTATAAGGCGGTTGCGGGCACGATCACGGTGGGATCGACGGATACGCAGGATGCGACGCTGGACTTTGAAGGCAAGCTGCTGCCGGATTCGGGCGAGAAGCCGCAGGATAAAGACAAGCCGGATGAGGAGACGGCGACGGCGCGGATTTTTTATGTGGCGTACCTCAAGAAGGGGGCGACGGCGGAGCAGCGGCCAGTGACGTTTCTGTATAACGGCGGGCCGGGGTCGGCGACGATGTGGCTGCATATGGGATCGTTTGGGCCGCGGCGGGTGTTGACGCCGGATACCGAGCACCAGGAGGGCGCGCCGTACAAGATTGTGAGCAACGAGTACAGCTTGCTGGACGTGAGCGACCTGGTGTTTATCGACGCGCCGGGGACGGGGTTCAGCCGGATCATGGGCAAGGACAAGGAGAAGGCGTTCTGGGGGGTGGACGAGGACGCGCACGCGTTCGACCGGTTCATCCGGCGGTTTCTGACCAAGTACGACCGCTGGAACTCGCCCAAGTATTTGTTTGGGGAGAGCTATGGAACGCCGCGGTCGGCGGTGCTGAGCGCGGTTCTGGACAACGTCGACCTGAACGGGATCATTCTGCTGTCGGAGATTCTGAGCTTCGACAACAGCATCGATGTGCCGAAGGCGAACCCCGGTGCGGACCAGGCGTACGCGCTGGCGCTGCCGACGTATGCGGCGACGGCGTGGTATCACAAGAAGCTGCCCAACCAGCCGCAGGCGCTGGAGCCGTTTTTGGCAGAGGTGGAGCAGTATGCGCTGGGCGACTACATGAGCGCGCTGCTGCAAGGGAGCGAGCTGCCGGCTGCGCGCAAGCAGACGGTGGCGGAGAAGCTGCATGAGTATACGGGGCTGCCGGTAGCGCTGCTGCTGAAGGCAAATCTGCGCGTGACTGGGCCCGAGTTTGAGAAGGACCTGGAGTTGGACGAGGACACTACGACCGGGCGGCTGGATACGCGATACAAAGGGCCGGACTTCGACCCGATGAGCTCGGAGGCGGAGCATGATCCGCAGAGCGATGCGATCTCGTCGGCGTATACAGCGGCGATCAATACGTATCTGCGCAAGGACCTGAAGTATGGGGCGCAGCAGACGTATATTCCGGGCGCATACGGCGAGCCCGGGTTTACGTGGAACTTCCGGCACCAGCAGCCGGGCGGACCACCGGCCAGCGACGGGTTTGGCAGCGGGACGAACGTGATGCCGGACCTGGCGTACACGATGAAGTCCAACCCGAAGATGAAGGTGATGCTGGCGGGTGGGTACTTCGACCTGGCGACGCCGTTTTTCGAGGGGATGTACGAGATGCACCATCTTCCGATTCCGGAGCGGCTGCAGGGGAATATCAGCTATCACTACTACCAGAGCGGGCACATGGTGTACGTGAATGAGGGCGTGCTGAAGCAGTTTCATGCGGACGTGGCGGCGTTTATCAAGAGCACGGACGGCGGGCAGTAAGCTGGATCGCGAGCTAAACTACTGAAAGTAAAATAGATTGATCGTAAATAGCGGTGCGCGTAAAATATGAGTGAATTTCTATCACATAATATGCATCCATTATGCTATTATTACGTCTAAGGAAGGCAGGGGGCGGCGAGTTGGCTGCTCCGCGAATTCAAATCTATTTTTTGAGGAGACTTTGAGATGACGACCTTGGCTCGATTTGTTCCGTTCCGTTCGCCGCTGGCCGACGTGGCCGTGCTCCAGAACCGCCTGAACTCGATCTTCAACGACTTTGCGTTGCCCGAGGGCGAGCAGGAGTCGCTGGCGATGGGCAACTTCATTCCGCCGGTGGATGTATATGAGGATGCGCAGCAGTTGGTGCTGAAGCTGGAGGTGCCGGGGATCAGGCAGGAGGACCTGGACGTTCGGGTGGAGAACCAGACGCTGACGATCAAGGGCGAGCGCAAGCTCGAGAAGGATGAGAAGCAAGAGAACTTTCACCGGATTGAGCGGCGCTATGGCAGCTTTACCCGCAGCTTTACGCTGCCGCAGACGGTGGATACGACGGCTCCGAAGGCGACTTATGAGAACGGCGTGCTGACCATCGCGCTGCCGAAGAAGGAGGCCGCGAAGCCGAAGCAGGTGAAGGTGGAGATTGCTTCGGGTTCGGCTGCTCCGCAGGCGAAGCAGGTTGAGGGCAAGAGCGCGGCGTAACGAAGATTAAGTTTCGGGAGATGATTCCCGGGTAATTGAAGCCCCACATGGCCAGGACGGCATGTGGGGCTTTTTCTTCTCGATCTGGCGCAGTCCGGCAAAGCGGATGTGATGGTGAGCGGAGATCGTGACCTGCTGGAGTTGGCGGGGAAGACCGGGTTCCGAATTGAGGCGCCAGAGGTGTATCGGGCCGCGATGAAGTGACGGTGTAGGATGGTGGCGTCGTAGAGGCGAGGCTGTTCGATGAAGAAGCTGATGCTCTGTGTGGTTGCGCTGGCGGCGATGCTGGGAGGTGCCGCGCGCGGGCAGGACCTTTCGGGCAACTGGCAGGGCACGCTGAAGGTGGGCAAGGACCTGCGGATCATCTTCAATATTTACAAAGGCGACAAAGACGGCTGGAACGCGAAGATGTACAGCATCGACCAGACGCCCCAGCCGATCCCGGTGACGTCGGTGACGCGGCAGGGTTCGAACGTGAAGATGACGATCGACATGCTCAGCGGCAGCTATGAGGGGAAGTTGAGCGACGACGGCAAGACCATGACGGGGACGTGGACGCAGGGGCCGCAGCCGTTTCCGCTGGTGCTGGTGCGGGCCACGCCGGAGACGGCCTGGGAGATTCCGACGGCCCCGGAGCCGGCCAAGGCGATGGCGGCGGATGCGGACCCATCGTTCGAGGTGGCGACGATCAAGCCGAATCCGTCGGGAGGGGCAAGCATACAGGGGCTGACGTTGAAGGGGCGCACGATGGTGGTGCGAAACGGATCGCTGATGGACCTGATGACGTTTGCCTATGGCGTGCAGTTGAAGCAGATTGTGGGTGCTCCGAACTGGGCGAGCAGCGATCGATACGACATCGATGCAAATCCAGACCAGCCGGGTACGCCAAATATGGAGCAGATGCGAAGCATGGTGCGGAAGCTACTGGCGGACCGGTTTGCGCTGAAGTTTCATCATGAGCAACGAGACATGGCGGCCTATGTGCTGACGGCCGGGAAGACGGGACAGAAGCTGACGCCGACGCAGATCAAAGGAACGCTGCCGGGCTTTTTCGCCACGCCGGGGAACGGCGGCCTGACGCTCCATATGGTCAACGGGACGCTGGGGGACTTTACCAGCTTCCTGCAGATGCTGGTGCTGGACAAGCCGGTAGTGGACCAGACGGGGATTGCGGGGCGATTCGACAGCAATGTGACGTTTACCCCGGACACGTCGCAGTTCAACGGGAATCCGCCGAAGATACCGGCCTCGGATGTGCCGGACGCTCCGGATTTATTCACGGCGATCGAGCGGCAGCTTGGGCTGAAGCTGACCGCGGAGAAGACGCAGGTGGATGTGATCGCGATCGACCACGTGGAGAAGCCGTCGGCGAATTAGCGGTGTGGCCCTTGGATTGGCGAGATTCTAGCGCGGGCCTATAGCCCGCCAATTTTCGGTGGCGCGTACCTGGGGCTTCGCCCCAGGCTAGGATAGCGCGGGCTTTCAGCCCGCAAGGCCTGAGCGGCCGAGGCTGCTGCGTTTAGCGGTCGCGGGTGGTGACGAAGCCGGGGACCCAGAGCAGGGCGCGCTTGGCGTCGGTGTGGGGCAGGTCGGCGATGGAGAGGCGGGCGGCCTCGGCGTAGGCGCAGGCGGTGTCCATGGCGTAGGCGATGGAGCCGTGGCGCTCGAGGATTTCCAGGATCTGCGGGTGGGAGACGGTGGAGAAGCTGCGTTCGGAGAGCACGGTGCGGATGGCTTCGCGGTCGGCGCCGGTGCCGCGCTCGAGGGCATGGATGACGGCCAGGGTGGCCTTGCCCTCGCGCAGGTCGCTGGCGACGGGCTTGCCGAGGATGTCTTCGGCGGCGGTCAAGTCGAGGACGTCGTCGACGATCTGGAAGGCGAGGCCTAAGTTGCGGCCATACTCGCCGAGTTGGGACTCGACTTCGGCTGCGTCGGCGAAGGGCTGGGGCGGGCTGATGGCGGCGCCGAGCTGCATGGAGACGGAGAAGAGGCAGGCGGTCTTGCGGAAGATGAGGTCGAAGTACTCCTCTTCGTTGATGAGGTGCCCGAGCTTCTGCATCTGCAGCAGCTCGCCCTCGACCATCTGCTGGGTGAGCGAGATGAGCAGATCGAGCACGCGGAAGTTGCGCTCTTCAAGCGCGGTGGAGAAGGCTTGCATATAGAGCCAGTCGCCGGCGAGGACGCACTTGGCGTTGCCCCAGGTGGTGTTGGAGGAGGGGCGGCCGCGGCGGATGTCGGCCTCGTCGATGATGTCGTCGTGGACCAGAGTGGCGGTGTGGAGCATCTCGACGACGGCGCCGAGACGGATGCGCGAGTTGGAGGCGCAGCTGAGGGCCTTGGAGGAGAGCAACAGCAGCAGCGGGCGGATGCGCTTGCCGCCGCCGGCCATCAGGTATCGGGCGATGTCGGTGATGACATCGACGTTGGAGGCGGACTGGCGGGTGAACTCCAGTTCGATGGCGGCGAGGTCGTCGCGCAGGAGGTCGAAGACCTCTTTGGCGGTCGCGATGGAGAGGGCACTCACGCAACTTTAGAGTAGCAGGGGGTGAAGGGGAATTGTGGCGAATGTTCAGGGGTAGTGTGATGTGGGTCACAAGGGAGAAGCGGGTTTCGACGGGATGGGCAGTCGAGATGGAGGTAAGGCATACAATCGGGAATGTAAGGAGGGCACATGGGGTCTACAGCGCGCAAAGAGAAATTGGGCGGGACCGTGATCAGCCGCGCCAAGGTGACCAGTAAAGGGCAGATTACGCTGCCGGTTGCCCTGCGCAAGCGGCTGGGGGTAAAGCCTGGCGACACGCTTGTTTTTGAGATGAATGGCAAAGGCGCGACCGTTTTGCCGGAGGACCCTGGAAATGCGTTCGAGAAGTACCGCGGAATCGGTACGCCTGGAATTGGACCTGGAAAGAAGGCTGTGTTGGCGTGGGTGCGGGAGATTCGGGGAGAGCTTTGATTACTGCGATCGACACCAATGTTCTGGTGTCGTTATGGAGCACCGAGGATTCGCTGAATGCAGAAGCGTATCGCGCGTTGACCGCAGCGTCGCAGCGGGGGCGGCTCGTGGTTTCGGCTCCCGTTTATGTGGAGATTCGGGCGATGCCGGAACGCAGCGAGCAGATGGTTGAGGGGTTTCTTGACGACATCGGGGCCGAAGTGGACTGGGTAGTCGAAGAGAAGATTTGGCGCGAAGCGGCGAAGGCGAGCCATGAATACGGGAAGCGACGCGGAGACAAACAATCACGGTTGCCGTGGCGGATCGCGGGCGACTTCGTAATCGGCGCACATGCCATGGTTCGGGGTCATTCCCTGCTGACGCTCGACCGGCGGACGTTCCGCGTATCGTTCCCCAGCTTGCGTTTTGCGCCGGAGAGCAGCTAGAGCTAGCTGCGGTAGTTGGTGAACTGGAGCGCGACGCCGAAGTCGCCGGCGCGCAGTTTGCCCATGATCTGCTGGAGAACGTCTTTGTCCTTGGAGACGACGCGGACGGTGTCGCCCTGGATGGAAGCCTGGGCCTTGAGCTTGGAGTCCTTGATCATGGCGACGATTTTTCTGGCGGCGTCGGAGTTGACGCCCTGCTTGAGCTTGATTTTCTGGCGGACGGAGGAGTTGGCGGCGGGCTCGATCTTCTCGTACTCGAGGTTTTTGAGGGAGATGCCGCGCTTGACCATCCGCTGCGAGAGGATCTCGGTGACGGCCTTGAGGGTGTACTCGCTGGCGCTGGCGAGCTGGATGATCTCGTCGCCTTCGAGCGCGATGGTGGACTTGGAGTCCTTGAGATCGAAGCGGGTGTGGACCTCTTTGGAGGCTTGATCGATTGCGTTCTTCACTTCCTGAAGGTCGACCTTGCTGACGACGTCGAAGCTATTGTCGGATGCCATGAAGGACAGGTTACTAGGTTCAAGGTTCAAGGTACAAGGTTGAAGAGGCGGTTGAAGTTGGCGGTGGTGAGGGCGGCGATCTGGTCGAGCGAGACGCCGCGGAGTTCAGCGAGGGCGGCGGCGGTGAGGGCGACGTAGGCGGGCTCGTTGCGCTCGCCACGGTGGGGGATGGGGGCGAGAAAGGGCGCGTCGGTCTCGACCAGGATGCGGTCGGCGGGGGCGAAGGCGGCGACCTCGCGGATGGTCCTGGCGGCGGGATAGGTGAGGTTGCCGGCGAAGGAGAGATAGAAGCCGAGCGAGAGGGAACGGGTGGCCTGGTCCAGATTGCCGGAGAAGCAGTGCATGATGCCAGACGCGGGGTCGCCGCTGGCGTCGAGGGCCCAGTGGCGGGTGAGCAAGGCGAGCAGGTCCTCCCAGGCGTCGGCGGAGCCGAATTTCTCTTTGGCCTGCGGTGTGGCGAGTTCGGAGGTTCGGCAGTGGATGAGGATTGGCTTTCGGAGGGCGGCGGCGATCTGGAGCTGGGCGATGAAGGCGGCTTGCTGGACGTCCGGGGTGGGATTGTCGAGGTGGTAGTAGTCGAGGCCGATCTCGCCGATGGCGATGCAGCGGGGGTGTTCGGCGAGGGATGCGAGGCGGGCAAGTGCTTCAGGCGTAGCGTTGGCGGCTTCCTGGGGATGGATGCCGGCGCTGGCGAAGACTTGCGGGAGGTCTGGGGCGTTGGTGGCTTCGGCGATTTCGAGCGCGCGGTGCATCTGGTGGGGGCCGTCGCCGATGCCGATGGCGAGGATGGCGCGGACCTCGGCGGCGTAGGCGCGGGCGAGGACGCCGGGGAGTGCGTCGGCCGGGACCATGTCGAGGTGAGCGTGGGAGTCGACCAGCATAGGTTCAAGTTACTAGGTTCGAGGTTCAAGGCGCCAGCCGAAGATCGGGTGGTTGAGGTAGGATAGCGGGCATGAAAAACATGAGTCGTGGTGGATTGGGTGTAGCTGTTTTGGCGTTGGCGGGGGTGTGCGGGGCCATCGTCGTGACCGTGAAGGCGCAGGTGCATGCGTCGGAGTTTCCCGCTCCGCAGAGCCAGCAGCCGCAGGCGGAGTACCGGCCAGGGAACAACAAGGTCGAGGCGGCGCCGACAGGCGGGACACTGGGCGTGGCGCGGGCAATTCCGTTCGAGACGATGACGGCGCGGACGAACGCGAGTGGAGGCGAGAGCCGGGATGTGGCGCATGGGACGCTGGCGACGGGCGAGACGGTGAATATCCACCAGTCGATGCAGGTGGTGGGACAGACGCCGCCGGCGCTGCATGTGATTCAGCATTCGGAGTTCATCTGTGTGCGTGAGGGGGAGCTGGAGTTCCAGCATGAGGTGGATGGGAAGATGGTGGCCGAGCGCGTGGGGCCGGGCGGGGTGTTTTACGTCGCGTTCGGGACCAAACACCTGATCAAGAATGTGGGGACGATGCCGGCGAAGTACTTTGTGGTGGCGATCGGCGGGGACGCGAAGTAGCAGCAAGTTGTCAGTTATCAGTGGTTAGTGGTCAGTAGAGACAAGTACGGCGATTCCGATGGTCGCGGGTTAGGCTTTGGTCGCGAAGCGAGTATTGGATATACTTTTATTGGCGTATATCCAGTTGCGGGGGAGTGGCGATGCAGGTATCGAAGTGGGGGAACAGTTTGGCGGTCCGGCTCCCTGCGGGGGTGGTGGAGGCGCTCGAACTGAAGGATGGGGACCAGATTGAGATTCGCGTGGCTGGGGAGCGGGAGTTTGAAGTGAGTCGTGACCGCAGCCGAGAGCGCGCGCTGGAGCGGCTGCGGCGGCTGCGCCGTCCGCTGCCAGCGGGGTTTACGTTTGACCGGACCGCCGCGCATGAACGGTAAGGTCTTCTTCGACACGACCATTCTGATTTATGCGATTTCAGCCGGAGACAGGCGGGCAGATATTGCGGAGGGTTTGTTGGCTGCGGGCGGGAACCTGAGCGTGCAGGTGCTGAATGAGTTCGCGGCGGTGGCGAAGCGGAAGCTGAAGATGTCGTGGAGCGAGGTTGCCGAGGCGCTGGATGCAGTTCGCGTGCTGTGCGAGCCGGCGGCGCCGCTGACGGTTGAGATCCACGAGGCGGCGCTGAGGATTGCCGAGCGATATGGCTACCACCTCTATGACGCATTGATTCTGGCGGCTGCGCAGGATGCGGGTTGCGACGTGCTTTATACGGAGGATATGCAGGATGGCCAGAAGGTGGGCGGGCTGACGATCCGGAATCCATTTGTTTCCCCGTGAGGGTCCGGGTGCCAAGGGTGGGGCGGGCGGTGTAGGATTTCCGGATGGAAAATCTGAATCGACGCGACCTTTGCGCACTGCTGACTGCATTCACTGCGATGGCCGGATTGCCTGCCGGAGCCCAGACCACGCAAATGCCTCCGGATGCCATGCCGGTGCCTGCACCTCCGGGTTTGCCTGGCGACAAGCTGCTGAACACGCCGCGGTCGTTCCGTTTTGAGGACTTGCCGGTGGTGAAGAATACGAACGGCGAGACGCGCGCGGTGATCCGCGGCGTGTTTCCGACGGGCGAGGCGGTGGAGATGCATGAAACGACGCTGCTTCCCGGGCACATGCCGCATCCGCCACACAAGCATCTGCACTCGGAGTTCATGCTGATCCGCGAAGGCCAGATGGAGTTCGAGAACGACGGCAAGCCGGAGCGAGTGGGACCGGGCGGAGTGATGTTTGCCGCGTCGAACGTGATGCATGGGCTGAAGAACGTGGGCGACACGACCGCGAATTACTTTGTAGTTGCGATCGGAAGAGATGCGTAAAGGCAGTGCTCAGTTGTCAGTGGTCAGTGAGGGCCAGAGCAAAGACAAACGCCGGGATTTCCTCGCCTTGGGCTCGACAGGCTGAGCGTCTTACGTCCCACCCATCGCGATGAACCGGCGATGGATGGGGCACCCTAACCGGGCGTTCCACGCCTTTTTACCGCTTCGCGCGACGCTCCCGATGGTCGCAAGCTAGATTCTGTGCGAGGCTACTTCTTCTTCTTTTTGGTGTCGGACATTTTGTAGAGCTCGCTGCCGGCGAGGAGGAAGCCGCCAACGCCGTAGTTATAGCTGGCGGAGGGTTTGAAGGTGGCGGGCGCGGCGCCGGTCTGCTGGATGTCGCCGAGGCGACCGTCCGCGTAGATGTGCTTGAGCATGCCGGCCCAGGCCTTGGTGACGACCGGGGTGTAGGTCTTGCGATCCAGGATGCCGTTGTTGATGCCCCAGGCCATGCCGAAGGTCATAAAGGCTGTGCCGGACATCTCGGGCGGGTAGCTGGCGGGGTCAAGCAGGCCGGCGTGCCAGACGCCGTCGGGGTCCTGGATCTTGGCGACTGCGGCGGACATCTCCTGCAACTGCTTGACGTAGCCCGCGCGGGCTGGATCGTCCTTGGGCAGGTATTCCAGGGTGCGGGCGAGGCCGGCCATCACCCAGCCTTCGCCGCGGGACCAGAAGATCTTCTCTCCATTTTTCTCCCTCTTCTCCGTGAAGCTGGTGTCGCGGGCGTAGAGGTGTGCCTGCTGATCGTAGAGCGCGGTGTAAGTCTTGGCCCATTCCTCGTCGAGGTAGCTGATGTATTTGGCATCGCCGGTGGCGGCGTAGAGGCGGGCCCACGCGGGCGGGGCCATGAAGAGGGCATCGCACCACCACCAGGAGATGCGGCGGCCTGAGTTGAGGTCGGGGCGCGGGCCGGCGAGGACTACGTCCATTCTGGTTTTGGTGGGAGCGAGTTCTTCGGGCTGCTTGTCGAGGAGATAGAGCTCGAGGTAGGTCTGGGCGAGGGCGAGCTGGTTGGCGTCGGATTCGCCGGGGCTGAGGGCCCAGTTGGTGGCTTTGCCCATCTCGCGCATGGCGTTGGCGTACTTGGCATCGCCGAGAGCATCGGAGGCGGCCATGAAGCCGGTGTAGAGCGCGCCCCAGGTCCAGATGCGGCCATCGACGGCGGTGAAGTACTGCTGCGATTGGGCGAGCTGCCAGTCGGCGACCTTGCGCATGGCTGCCGCGATCGGCGCGGGTTTGATGGCGGGAGAGAGATCTTTGGCGAGTGGGCCGGGGTCGTCGGGATCGGAGCCGAAGTGGCGCCCGCTGTCCTTGGCGATGCCGTTGAGGCGTGCGGCATCGGTGTTGGGCGGGGCGGCGGGCGAGTCGGCTGCCGCGGGCGCAGGAGCGGGAGCGGGAGCTGGCGGCTGGGCGGGCGCGGACTGCGCGAGGATTCCGAAGGCCAAAACGGCGGTGGCTACGATGAACACGCTGAACCTGGTGCGAACTGACATGGAGCTACCCTCGTGATGAGATGTTGCTGGAGATGGACGCGTGGATGCGCGGAATGCTTCACGGATGCGGCAGGAGGATGATACCGGAACAGACGGACGACGGTTAACGAAAGTTCCAAGGGCGGTCGGTAGCGAGCCAGTCAGTTACGGAGGGGCTTCATCAGGGGTTCGAGGGCGGAGCGATCGGCGCCGGAGAGTGGGAGATGCGGCAGGCGGGGGAGGCCACCGCAGTAGCCGTTGAGATCGGCGGCGAATTTGAGTGTGCTGGGAGTTGCTTCGGCGTGGCGAGCGGCATCGATGAGGCGGACCTGCTTTTCTTCGGCGAGGGGCTGGTCGTTATCTTTCCAGGCGGCGTAGACCTCGTAGCAGGCCTGGGGCGCGGCGGCGGCAAAGGCGGGGACAACTCCAACTGCGCCTGCGATCAGGCCATCCAGCATGGTTTCAGTGTGGCCGGCGAGGACCTGGAAGCCGACGGTCTTGGCGCGGGTGCGCAGGGCAGGCGGCGCGGGCGGTTCTGCGACGGCGGTTGGGGCGCTGGAGAGAGTGGAGGCGGCGATCAGTTGGGCCGCGGCGTGCGAAGCGGACTTCTTCATGCGGGCGGTGACCGGGGCGAAGGTGTGGGTCACCATGACCTCGCGGCGGGACGCGACGGTGTGCTGGACGAGCAGCTCGAAGGTGTCGAAGTTTGCGGCGCGGGGGAGCGCGGTGAGCAGCGCGAGGACGTGCGGGTGGGCGGCGAGTTCGACCACGGCCGCGATGGGAATGGGGCGGGCAGAGACGCTGAGCAGCACGATGGGCAGCGGGGAGCGGTCGGCGAGGGTCTGGAAGAAGGCGAGGAGTTCGCGCAGGCGAGTTAGGGGCGGTTCTTCCGCGATGCTGCAGGGAGCGAGGCTGGAAGGAACGCCGACGAGGATGGCGTCGTAATCCAGGTCAGCAGCGTAGGTGGCGAGGTCGAGAGTGGCGGCGACGCTGCCACGGGCGATGCCGGCGATGAGGACTTTTTCGGGAGCGGCGGATTCGGCGACGGCGCGCAGGACTTCGCGGGTCTCATTGTCGGAGAGCAGTGTAGGCTCGCCGGAGGGACCGAGGGCGAGCAGGCCGGCGGCGGGCGTCCTGGAGTAGCGGACGACGTTGGCGGCGAGCTTGCGCGGGTTGAGGCGACCGTCCGGATGGAACGGGGTGGTGAGCGGGATGTGCAGGCCTTCTAGGAGCATGGTTCTAGGTTCAAGGTTCAAGGTTCAAGGTTCGAGCTGCCGTTGGGGCGACGGAGGCGGGGTAGAAGACGGGCCAGCCCTGGGCGGCGGCGCGGGTGAGCAGCGCGGGTGAGGGGTTGACGGGGAAGGCGCGGCGGGCGATGGCAAGCATGGCGGCGTCGTGGATGGAGTTGCCGAAGACGGCGTCCGGCGCCTTAATGCCGGCGCGGGCGAGCGAAGCAACTTTGCCCTCGTCGGTAGGGACGTCGAGGAGGGTATTGGTGACGATGCCGTTGGCGTCGATGGCCACGCGCGCGGACAGGACGCGGTCAGCGGGGATGTTGAAGCGGCGGACGCCTTCTTCGACGACCCAGTCGCAGGTGGAGCTGACAGCCCAGATTTCGATGCTGTCGGCTTGGAGTTCGCGGATGAGGGTAAGCATCTCGGGGAAGATGTTGGGCTCAACCCGGGTGGCGAAGTATTCGGCTGCGGCGGCGCGCAGGTCAGCTTCGCGCAGGCCGGAGTAGATCTGGACCATCTCGCCGCAGATGGCGATTTCGGAGACCTGGCCGGCGAGATAGCCCTGGTAGCGCGCGTTGAGGCGGGCGATGGCGTCGGGGGAGAGAATGTGTTTTTCGATTGTCCAGCGCATGAAGCCGGAGCCGGCGTCGCCGGACCAGAGGGTACCGTCGCAATCGAAGACCGCGATGCGCGGAGAGAGCGCATGGACAGCGGCATGGAACTGGGCGGTGGTGAAGATGGTTGGGCTGGGTGCGGCGGTGGTCGCGGTCATCTGTTGCAAGGATATCGCAGGGACGGGGAATATCTTGCCGACTAGATCAAACCGCAGGTCCTTCGACTGCGTTTGGCGCAAGGTGCGCCGCCAAACTCCGCT
>Ga0326727_10011241_pt1 | contig 20948 bp, 19 predicted proteins | sample MB2enrmetagenome_FD_207643 | JGI IMG/M metagenome (GOLD analysis project Ga0326727, IMG submission 207643) | Lab enriched peat soil microbial communities from McLean, Ithaca, NY, United States - MB29MY | ecosystem: Environmental > Terrestrial > Soil > Wetlands > Peat | place: USA: New York...
TATCTCGGTGGACGAACGCCCGCGGGATGCCGAAACGCCGATCCTGAAGCAGGGCTTGAGCTTCGAATTCAACCAGCAGGAGGCAGCAGTGCGCATCGCGATGTTGTCGTGGGAATCTCTTCATTCGATTCCTGTGGGCGGGGTTGCGGCCCATGTCACCGAGTTGGCGGCGGCTCTCGAAAGGAAGGGCAACGACGTTCACGTGTTCACGCGCATGGGTGCCGGTCAGTCGCACTATCAGCTTATCCACGGAGTGCATTATCACCGCTGCCCCTTTCCTTTGCAGCCGAACTTTGTCGATGAAGTCAATAACATGTGCCGCTCGTTCGTCCACTACGCGCTGGCGACGGAGGACCTTCTTGGGCCGTTCGACATCGTGCACGCCCACGATTGGCTGGCGGCCAACGCCATGATCTGGATCAAACAAGGCCGCCGGCGGAAAACCGTGTTGACCCTGCATTCCACGGAGTACGGGCGTTGTGGAAACCACTTTTATGGCGGTCAACCGGCGCGCGTTCGTTTCCAGGAGCGCGCAGCCACTTACTGGGCGGACCGGGTCATCACCGTTTCGAACGCCTTGAAGAAGGAGATCATGTGGATGTACGAGGTCCCGGAGTGGAAAATCCGCCCTATTTACAATGCAGTGAGCCCTCACCATTATGAGGGCTGGCTCAATCCCGGTGAAGTGAAGGCCCGCTATGGAATTGGTCCCATGGACCCCACCGTCCTGTTCGTGGGGCGCATGGAGTTTCAGAAAGGTCCCGACGTGTTGATAGAAGCCATTCCTGGGCTGCTGCGATTTTATCCGACCGCCAAGTTTATCTTTGCCGGTGATGGAGAGATGCGACGAGGCCTCGAGTATCGGGCGTGGCAACTCGGTGTGGCGTACGCCACGCGCTTCCTGGGATTCAAGAATGGTCATGAACTGCCCGAACTTTACAAGGCCTGTGATGTGGTATGCGTGCCGAGCCGCAACGAGCCCTTTGGAATTGTGGTGCTCGAGGGTTGGAGCGCCGGCAAGCCCGTGGTGGTGAGCAAGAATGGTGGTCCGGATGAATTCGTCCGGCACGAGGTTAACGGCCTCAAGATTCATCCTCATCCGCATTCGGTCGGCTGGGGGCTGGGCACGCTTTTCACTAACTTCGAATGGGCTCGGTGGATGGGGCGCAACGGGAGGGCCGCGGTCGAGCGCGGCTTCACCTGGGACCACGTGGCCGATCGGGTGCTGGAAGTTTACTATCATTAGCTCCGACTTTGACCTTTCCTCCGCCATTCGGACTGTCACCCTTGTGTGAAGCCGTTTCCAGCCCACCATGAACCCGCAGTCCGGGGCCTCGCACCTTGTCGTGAATCCCCTCAAATCATCCGCATCCTCAAGGGCAAGTTCGGTTGCGGCGGCGGGCTGCGTTGTACTACTATAAAAATCTATCTTCGCGGCGCACAAAGATTTGCCGTCCGCGGATTCGGTCTGACGGCAGCTTCTGGAATTTGAAATTTGGAATTGGGGTTGTGTTTCCGCCGTGCAGTGCTCTCCGTGGCTCGCGAGCATCAACGCTGGCCACGCTGAATGGCTCAGCGCGGGCGAAACTGTAAGAGGCGATGTGTGCGCGGGCAAGTAGGGAAGACTTGCAAGGCTCGGCAGAGCTGAAGCATTTTGGTAGAGAGGCAGCGTGAGGAAAATGCAGAAGCTAAGGAACTCCAAGAGGTTTCCTCCCGGCGCCGCTTCGCCCCAAGGAATGCCGGATGAAGGAGAACCCGCCGAGGAGCGGGGGACCGCAACCTGGGAAGAGCCGGCGGCACTCGAAGTCGACTCGGAGGAACTCCCGAACAACGTTGAGGAGACGAAAGTGGTCCTGCTCCCTGTTAATCCCCATCTTGTCCATGTTTACTGGGAGATTGCAGCCCATGACCTGGAAGAGGTGAACAGGATTTTCAGTCGGCTGGGTCCCCGCGCTCAACCGGTCCTAAGATTTTACGAATCTGCTCATGCCGATTTTGATGGTGCCACCGCCTCGAATTGGTTTGAGGTCGAAATCGCTCTGGGAGCGGGAAGCTGGTACGTGCGTCTAGAGAGTCCCGCCAAGTTCTACCGCATTGATTTGGGTCTCCGCGCTGAGGGGCGCGGATTCCGTCGCTTGGCGCGATCTAACGTGGCGGAGACTCCGCGGGCCCGGCCATCGGATAGAAGGGAAGAGGACTATCTCCTTGTGAAAGGGGACTACTCCCCAGCCGAGACACTTGCCACAGTGCGAGAGGCTAAGGGCGCTTCGCGAAGCGCTCCGACGCACGCCGAGCCGTACCCTGGGGAGGCGAAGCGGGTTCAGAGTGGGGATGCGTCGCGAAGTGCCCTGACGCACAGCGAACCGCATGGCAGGGAAGAGAACAGGGTGAGAAGTTGGAGTGCTTCGCGAACCGCCCTTCCGTTCGGCGAGCACAGTGATGCAGGAGAGAGCAGGCCTAAAGGTGGTGACGCTTGGCCAGGCGCACCTGCATGCGCCGAGCAATCGGGCAGGGAAGAGAGCGGACCGAAAGGTAGCGAGGGCTGGCGAAGCTCTCCTGCCTACGCTCAGCAATGGGGCGAAGGAGAGAACCAGCCCGAAAGTAGGGGTGGTTCGCAAAGCGCCCCTGCGAACTTCCGCGGTTCATCGCCTGGCGAGATTGGAGGAACACTCGAGGAGCTTCACCGGCTGGGAATGTGGGAATGGGCAGGCTTCGCCCACCAAGCAGGGGGCGCCAGTGAGATTCAACATGCCGGAAAAGGGCGCGCTGATCTCACTGAGCTGAGCGAAAGGAGTTTTCGCGCGGGCGTCTCGTCGGGGCGGAAGTCGTCATAATGGCAAAAGGCTATCTCGCATTTGTCTTTCATGCGCACCTGCCCTTCGTGCGGCATCCTGAGCATAAGGACTCGCTCGAGGAGAACTGGTTCTACGAAGCGGTCACGGAAGTCTATCTTCCCTTGCTCCTTGTCCTGGAGGGCCTTGTCGAGGACGGAGTGGATTTTCGTCTGACGTTTTCCTTTACACCGACCCTCGCCTCGATGCTTTTGGATCCCTTCCTGCAATCGCGCTACTTGCGGCGAATCGAGGGGCTGATTGCGCTGGCTGAGAAGGAGATCGAACGGACCGCCGGCCAGCCTGAGATTAACCGCCTGGCCCGCCTGTACCACGAGCGCTTCGCCAGCTTCCGCGACGCCTTCCTCGATCGCTATGATCGCAACCTCGTCGAGGCTTTCAAGAGGTTTCAGGAACTGGGAAGAATCGAGATCCTGGGCAGCGCCGCCACGCATGCCTATCTGCCCCTGTTGTCGGTGAATGCCTCCGCAGTGCAAGCGCAAATCCGAACCGGCCTCAATTACCACGAGCAGATATTCGGCCGATCTCCGAAGGGCTTCTGGTTGCCTGAGTGCGGCTATTTTCCGGGATTGGACCGAACGCTGCGCGAACAAGAAATCCGCTTCACCATTCTGGAGACCCATGGGATCACGCGCGCCGAGCCGCGGTCCAGGTGGGGTGTCTACGCCCCCATCGTTTGCCCCTCGGGGCTGGCCGCCTTTGGGCGCGACCCGGAATCCTCCCGCCAGGTTTGGAGCTCCGTGGAAGGGTATCCGGGCGACTGCGACTACCGCGAGTTTTATCGAGATATCGCCTACGACCTTGATATTGATTATCTGCGGCCCTACATTCATCCGGATGGCATTCGAATCGACACTGGACTCAAATACTACCGCATTACAGGAAAGACGGATCACAAGGAGCCGTATATTCCGGAGCGGGCGGAAAGCAAGGCTGAAATCCACGCCGGCAACTTTATCTTCAACCGGCAGAAACAAGTGGAATATCTGATTTCGGTTATGGACCGAAAGCCGCTGATTGTGGCGCCCTACGATGCGGAACTCTTCGGCCACTGGTGGTATGAAGGGCCCGCTTGGGTGAATCACGTGGTGCGCAAGTTGGCGCGCGAGCAGGAGTCCGTACGCCTGATAACCCTCTCTGAATATCTCGACGAATACCCGGTGAATCAAGTCGCCACCCCAGCTACCTCGAGCTGGGGCTACGAAGGGTTCAATGACGTTTGGTTGAATGGCAGTAACGATTGGATCTATCCTCACCTTCACCGGGCCGCCAGCCTCATGGAAAGGCTGCTCCGGGAACACTCGAGCACAGAGCGCCTGGCTTCGCGCGCGCTGGCGCAAGCCAAAAGGGAACTCTTCCTCGCCCAGGCCAGTGACTGGGCCTTCATGATTCATTCCGGGGCCATGGCGGAGTACGCAACCCGGAGAACCAAGCGTCACCTCCTGCGCTTCTATCGCCTCAGCAAGCAAATCCAAAAGCGCAGCATCGATGAGGACATGCTGCGTGCTTGGGAGAGGCAGGACAATATCTTTCCATCCCTATGAAACCGCCCCACGAATCTCTCGAACATTTCCCGGTCGTCATTTCGTTTCCGCTGCATTGGGGAGACCAGGACCCCTTGAGCCACGTGAACAATCTCATTTACTTTCGCTGGGCCGAGTCCGCGCGAATCGAATATCTGGCGCGAACCGGTATCTGGGATGGATCAGCGACCGCGACGATGGGGCCTATCTTGGCGGCGATCTCCTGCGACTTCCGGATGCCACTCACCTACCCTGACACGGTACACGCAGGCGCCCGCATAACCGCGCTGGGCAACAGCAGCTTCAAAATGGCGCATCGCATCGTGAGCGCCAACCGAGCGGCGGTGGCCGCCGACCTTGACTCGACGCTGGTCTGGTTCGACTACCGCGCCGGCAAGCCCCTGCCCCTGCCTCTCGAAGTGCGTAAGGCCATCGAGGAACTCGAGGGCAAACCCCTACCGCGGCTCACCAAAAACAGCGGTTGACCCGGTTCTGAGGTGAAACTATAATGTTTCACATGAAGGCTTTTACAGTGCGTGACTTACGACAGCGCTTTCCGAAGGTGGAGGCGCGGCTCAAACGCGGCGAGACCGTTGTAATATGCAAGCGTCGAAAGGTAATCGGCCGGATCGTGCCCGAACAGCCAAAGCTGCTCGAGTATCCTAACTTCGAAGAGGTCCAGAAGCAGATCTTCGGCGACAAGATCATGGAGCGGACTTTCACGGAGTTGGTTCGGGAGGAGCGCGACCGGTATTGAATGGCTATCCCGATACCGGTTTCCTGATGTCGCTCTATGGGCGCGACGCCAACTCTTCCCGAGCGATTGCGCTTGCCGCGAGGCATAAGCCTGTCTTTTTTCTCACGGAATTTGGGGAGCTCGAGTTCGCGAACGCGGTCGAACGGCTGGTGTTTTCACATGGCGCGGGCGCCTGTTGGACACCCTCGCAAGCGCAAGCGGTGCGCGGTCGCCTCGAACAACATATCAATGCAGGAGTCGTTCAGCTCCATCCCGTTCCCAGCGAGGCTTGGCAGACTGCGATTCGGTTGTCGCGGCAGTATAACGCAAAGTTGGGCACGCGGACTTTGGATGTCCTCCATGTCGCTCTGGCGATTGGCCTGCAGCCGGACGCCTTCTTCACTTTCGACAGGCGGCAATGGAAACTGGCCAAAGCTCTGGGCTTGCAGGTGCTACCGTCTAGACTCTAATCCGGGACTGCTCTTCGTCGTCGCGCGGACCACGTGGCCTCCCTTCTCGGGAAACGAACCAGTTCGGCCTGGAAAGTAACGCGCGCCGATCTGCTGAGGCCCGAGATCCTCAATCTCCGAAAATCCCAGGGCTGCCAATTTGCTGTGTAACCTTTCGGTTTCAAAGTAAGTGACCCAGGCTTCGCCCAAGCCGGCAACCCGAAGCGCACGCTTCTCGTGGCTGGCCCGGCCTTCCGGCGACAATAATGCCGGTGGATCACTGTAATCGAACACCACGCCTGCCCCATTGGGCAGGCTGGCGATGAAGGCCAGGGTGGACGTTACGGCTTCCTCCTTCAGGTAAGGAACGACACCCAGCCAAGTGAAGAAAGTCTGTTGCGTGCGATCAAATCCGGCTGCCGCCAGGCGCTCGGCCAAAGCCTCGCGTTCGAAATCAACCGGAACAAATGTCAACCAGCTTGGCAGCGAGATGGCGGCGTCTCGAAGCAGTTGTTGTTTCCAGGTTTGGGTGGCAGGGTGATCAACTTCGAGAATGCGCAGGCGGTCACCGAATGGATTACGGTACGCATAAGTGTCCAGCCCCGCGCCGAGCACCACAAGCTGACGCAAGCCGCCCTCAAAGGCGGCAGCCAAAGCATCTTCCGCGAAGCGGGTCCTGACAGCGATGAAGAATCGCATCCGACGCCCCGCGGGATTCTCCTCGGCTTTGCGACGGATGCTTTGCGTTTCCGCCCCGAGAATCCGTAGCGCCAAGGGATCGGCGAAGATACGTCCCTGCTCGAGCACCTGATGAGCGGCTCGGTGAAAAGCCGCAGCGAGAGCGGTCCGGCTTGGTCTTCCCGGTTGCATCTGATTAGAGTGTATCAGAGTGTGAGCGGCACAGGCACTCTTGCATGGGGTTGGTTAGTGTCCTGATCTCAGATTGCGAATCTCAGTTTTCAGATTCCCTAGATGCGGAAGCAAAGGGAACATTTGGGCGCGTCTGAGCGTATGATGTTGTTAGAGAGGGAGGTTAATTCTATGCACTGCGCTCATTGTGGCACTCCCGTCATGCCCGGCCAGCGGTTTTGTAGCAAATGCGGCCAGCCGATTGTCGGTGCGACGCCTCCCGCCCCGGCGGCCGCTCCTGCACCGCCGCCACCCCCGGCAGTTCAAACCAGCGTGCCAACTGCGAGCTTCGGGTTCGCCCGACCCTCGCGTGTGGCACGCCACCTGAGCGCCCTTGGTCTCCTCTGGATTATATATTCCGGGCTGCATGTGATTCCGGGCTTGGCCTTGATAGGGATAGGCCACATGCATTTCCCATTCATGTTCGCGCCCATCCCCACACCGATGCGCCTTTTCTTGGCGCCATTTCTAGGGGGGATCGGCGTGCTCATCGCGGGGGTTTCCATCGCGGGATTGATTGCAGGAATAGGCCTGATGGCGCATAGCCCTTGGGCACGCATGCTCACCATCGTCGTCGGCTGCATAAGTCTTATCCATTTTCCCTTGGGGACGGCGCTCGGCATCTACACCCTGTGGGTGCTGGTGCCGCAGTGTGCTGACGCCGAGTACAGAAGCCTGGCGAGAGCCAACTGAGAACTTGGCCTGTCATCCTGATGACAGGTGTTGGGGGCAAGCGGCGGGCAGCGCGGACCTCAAGGGCGGAGGTCGGTGCCACTTATTAAATCGAGCAGTTTGCGAAAGGCCTTGCCTCGGTGTGAAACGGCGAATTTCTCGTCCGGTTTCAGCTCAGCAAAAGTTTTGCCCAGAGGAGCGTAGAAGAAGTAAGGGTCATAGCCGAAGCCTCCTGTCCCCCGCGGTGCGTCAAGGATAATGCCGTCCGCTCTTCCCTCGGTGACGCAAAGAATCCGGCCGCCGTGCGCCAGCGCGATGACGCAGACATAGTGCGCGATGCGGTGGATGGGTTGGTACTCGACCCCCGGCGCAATGCCGCGCTCTTCGAGGGGGGCTCGAAAACTCGCCGGGCTTGAACCCTCGATCGCAATTTCGACGCAGCGCAATTCTTCTTCGACGCGGCGCAATTCCTCGAGAAGCTTGCGGTTGTTTTCCTCATTGGTCGCGCCGGGTCCTGCGAAGCGCGCGGAGAAGATCCCCGGCAAGCCTCGAAGCGCGTCCACGCTAATCCCTGAATCGTCCGCGAAGACCGCGCCAGAGACGTACGCGCTGTAGTGGAGAGCTTTTTTGCGCGCGTTCTCTTCAAAAGTACTGCCGTCTTCGATGCAAGCCGGAAGGCTCTCAAACCGGGGCAAGGGTTCCACGGCAATGCCGCGCTCTAAGGCCGCTGCGCTGAACTCCCGGAGTTTGCCGGGATTGGACGAGGCCAAATAGAGCGGCGAGTGGAGGGTGGCGAGAGACATGAGGAGAGTCGGGAGTCTGCCCACGCGTTACGAACACTACGCGGGCGGTTCGAATTTCAGGATCGAACGCTGCAGGTCCAGGAGTTGTTGGATGCCCGGCCGGGCCACTTCGATCAACTTATTCAGATCGCCGAGGCTGAAGGGTTTGCCTTCTGCCGTGGCCTGCACCTCGACCAGTTGGCCCGAGCCGGTCATCACCACATTCATGTCCACGTCCGCGTTCGAGTCCTCGGCGTAAGCCAGATCCAGCAAGGTTTCCCCGCCCACGATGCCCACACTGACCGCCGCCACGTAGTCCTTTAGGGGAATTCGGCGCAGGGTCTTGAGCCCTACCAACTTCTGGAGGGCCATGCCGAGCGCCACCAGTGAGCCCGTAATGGAAGCCGTACGAGTCCCCCCATCGGCACGGATCACATCGCAATCGATCCAAATCGTGCGCTCACCAAGAGCTTCCATATCGGTTACGGCGCGCAACGATCTGCCGATCAAACGCTGGATTTCCATGGTGCGGCCGCCTTGCCGGCCGCGACTTACCTCCCTTGGCGTGCGCTCCTCCGTGGCACGCGGAATCATGGCATATTCACTGGTGATCCACCCCCGTCCGGTGCCTTTCTGGAAGGGAGGAACGCCATCTTCGACTGAAGCCGTGCAAATCACCTGCGTCTCACCCAGTCGAATCAGCGCCGAACCCTCAGCCGAAGTGATGAATTGCGGAGTGATTTCAACCGGCCTCAGTTCGGTGGGAAGACGCCGGTCCGCACGGACGAGCTTGCCGCCGGAATAGAGAAGACCCGTCAATGGTCGTGGCATCGAGGACATGCAATCTCCTGTTTCAGGGGCTGCCTTGGACGAGAGTGGGATCGGGAAAGATGGCTTCGGTCAAGTCCGCATGCCCCTCGAGCGTGTCAACTTCCTGGCCCTGAATAAGGATTTTAACCCTTTTTACCGAGCGGACGTTGACGGTAATCGAATTCACGATCGAATAAACGGCCAGGGACTCAGATTCAATTCCCGGGTATATGCCGCTGAGCAGATCGGCCGAAAGGTCCACGTACGCAGTTCCCTCTTGAGTCAGGAAAACGGCGCGAACGTTGGTTGAAGCTGCCAGAGGATGACCGAGGCGCTGACTTGGTCCCTCCGCCAGCGCCAACAGAACCTGGCGCACTCGATCAGCTTCGGCTGGCGCCCATTTGATAGGCCGAGTCTCCGCTACCAGCATTCGCGTGTTGAGCGAGGGGAAGTAGACGATTGCGGTCTCATTAGGTCCGGCGTCGGATTGCAAGGCCGCTTCATTCAAGCGGGCCTTGGCAGACTCGTCACTATGCGGTGGGGGTTCAAAGAAGATGCGCCGGGCCAGAGAACGCAGATAGAAGAGGCTGCCGGCAAAGACAAGCAACAGGGCAACCCAAAGCAGCTTGGCGCGGCGGCTCATCTCTCAGGCACCTCCGCCATGCAAGGCGCTCAGAGCTTCCGCCACCACGGAGGCAAGCTGGAGTTGAAATGCAGCGTCGGTCAAGGGGGTGGCGTCATTATCCGGTGATAAGCTCCCGATCTCGATGGCCACGGCAGGCGCGTTGACGCTGCGCAAGGTGCGTACCGGCGCCTGCGTGGGCAGGTCCGCTGTCACTCCGGCAATGACCGCGAATTCCTGTTGGAGAGTCCGAGCGAGTTGGAGGCTCTGGTCCAGATGAGCCTCCTGCACCTGACTCCAGGGCACGAAGATCGGCCTTACTCCGCTTTCCGGGGAAGCAATCGCCTCACCCGGAGATTGGAAGGTGTAAACTGCAACCCGCGGCGAGTTGCCGCCTAAATCGCCCGCATGAAAAGTGAGGAAATATATGGCCCCCGCCTGATTCGCCGTCACGACGCGCTGTTCGAAGCTTACATTAACGTCGCCTGTCCGCGTCAGCACTACCCGGAATTTTCCCGTCACCAGCAATGCCTGGCGAACCCGAGCCACTAAAACAGCGACCAGATTTTTCTCGGTAACACCGTCGCGGCTTTTCGCACCGGTGTCGTCGCCGCCGTGTCCGGCATCGAGCACCACGACCGGCAGAGGCGGTCCAAGCGGCGCGGCCGGCCCTGCTTGCGCGACGCCTGAGGAAGGCGCGGGCGGCGCACTGGCGGTGCTCGGAGAGGGCGCGGAAGGCGCCGGCGTCTGGGAGGGTGGAGGAGGCGGCTTCAATACGTCTGCCCGGAGGACCTTGCCCCCTTCGGCCAGGGTTGGATAGAAGTTCAGTCCCCCCGCCGAAGGCGTGATGACGAGCTTGGGCGTTCCGTCCTGGTCGTCGAAGCGCACATCGCTCACATAAGCATTTTGGAAGTGGAACGATTGTTCAAGGGGCTGAATGGGGTGGTCCCCCAGGAACATGACCCACTTCCCATTAGCGGACTCCGTGCGAACTGTTACCTTGTCGGTGAACTGAAAGGTGAGCCGCGCGCCATTGTTCACCGGCTCCATGTGCACGGTGAAAGAGCCGGGCTTGACATCTCCAAGAAAAACCCGGTTCGTCCCCACCTGGTACTCCACATCCTGACCCGTTAGCCGGGGCAGGATGGTGGTAAGGAAGTCGCTGGGCACCATCCATTTTCCATTCCATACACGCACCGGGGCAGAGAGAATCATCGTCTTCTTGTCGAGGCGAATTCTCGCATCGCCGGCATGAAGTTCGATGTGGGTCTTTCCGAATCCCACCTTGAGATTGTTCCGCTTTTCCGTTAATCCGCTGAGCGTTCCCACCAGGTTGAGGACCTGCAGGAAAGGTAAATACTTGGTGTTCTCTATTACCTCCAAAGGAACCACGTGCCGCGAATTAGGAAAATAAAAAACGAAGTTGTCACTTCGCAGTGTTCGTGCGGGCCACAAAAGCAGCGCCAGGGCGCATAAGAGAGTCAGGGAGAGCAGGATCCTGCGCCAGGAAGATTTCAGGAATTTGTTGAGGGACAACAAGCGTTTTTCCTTGTACGCACCTGATAGCCGCATGCCGGGGAACGGCTCGCCGTCCCCTTGCCGTTACGCCGCTCCTCGACAAGGGGTAGGGCGACCCCTACCCCTGCGCGCGTGTCGCGTGCCGAAACCAAGCTGTCATTCTATAGCAACCACGGCCAACCGTTCAATCAAGTGTGGATAAGTGTGGATAAGGGGGCGACTCCAAATGTGCAAATAAATCCTCCCATGTGAGCAATTTTGAACAGACAATCCCTGTCAAGTGGTGTTCATATTACATATTGTGGACATCGTATGCTCTCTCGTTGTATCGTGGGAGCTTCAATTCGTGCGTAATGCGCTCAGAAAAACGCGTGCAGCGCCGGTGTAGTTGAAGTGAAGGGTAGGTATTTTGGTGAAGAATCTCCGCTTTACCATTGTCGAGTTGCCCGCCACCGTGGATGGGCGGCTGGATGGCCGGATAGCAAAAGACGTCTACTCGCTGTTCCGGTATCCGGCTCGCGGCGTACCCTTGCTCGCGGCCGTGTGCCGCCGGGCGGGTTATGACGACGTCGTCACACTCGACCCGCAATTCAATCGCGCCGCGGGGCGCCTGGACGCAGAAGACTGGAAGCGCCTGGCTGATACCGATGTCTTGGGACTCTCGGTCATCACGCGTACCGCGAACCAGTCGTTTGAATTGGCGCGGCGGGTTCGCGCCCTCAATCCCCGCGTCAAGATAGTCTTCGGGGGCCCACATCCCACTGCGCTGCCGGAAGAGTCTCTGCAATTTGGCGACGTGGTGGTTACGCACGAAGGGGACCACACGCTGCCGCTGTTACTCGAGCGGCTGCAAGATAACCTCGAGGAGCCGCACCTCGAGGATTTGCTGGGAGTGACTTACCTTGGCCGGGAGGGCGAGATCATTCGCAATCCGGACCGTCCTTACCTGACCGGCGAAGAACTCTCGGAGCTTCCATTCCCGATGTATTCCGACCGCGTCAATCGGGGGATCACTCACAATGTTGTCAATACGTCGCGCGGCTGCCCCTATGAATGCGACTTCTGTTCGGTGATTGAGAACTTCGGCAGGGGATTTCGTTACTTGAGCGACGATGCCGCGGTGGCCCTGGTGCGCCACACCATTCGCTTGAACGGCAAGCCGATCTTCTTCGGCGACGACATCTTTGCGGCCAATCGCGCCCGCACCACACGGCTGCTGGAGCGTCTGCTGGCGGAGGGAGTCAAGATGCCGCGCTGGTTCGCCCAGGTGCGCGTGGAAACCGCGCAGGACCGTGAGCTGCTGCGACTGATGAAGCGCGCCAATTGCGTCATGGTTTTCATCGGCCTCGAATCTGTAAACGAGGAAACTCTCAAACTCTTCCACAAACACTCAACCCTGGAAAAGAACCGCAGCGCCATCGCTGCCTTCGAGGAGGCGGGTATCCACGTGCACGGCATGTTCGTGTTGGGTTCTGATGCTGACACGCCTGAGACCCTGAGCGAGACCCTGGAGTTTGCCCGTGAGTCAGGCCTCACCACCACGCAGTTTTTTGCGCTCACCGCCCTGCCCGGGCCGCCACTCACCCGCCGCCTCGCCGAGGAAAAACGCATCTTCGCCTGGGGCGATTGGCAACTCTTCGACGCCCAGCACGCCGTGGTTTGTCCTTCCCACATCAGTCCTTCTGAACTTCAGGCCGGCATCTACCGAATTTCCCGGCAGTTCTATTCCGTCAGCGAGGCGCTTCGGCAACTGGTTCGCGGGCGCTGGTATGACTTCGCCATCCGCCTTCAGGGTAGTTTTCTTACCCGGCGCATTGAACGCGACAACGCCTCTTATACTCGCGCCCTCGCCAAATTCGACAAGGTTCGTGCCGATCTCGGCACGGAGCTCGATAAACTCACCGAGAAGGCTCGAGCTAAACTGCGTGAGTACGGGGCGGGGCTCGAAGGCGGTCACGCTCGTGCCAGAGCCTACGTCTCTGATCTGCTTCAGCAGTTCGAGTCTGCCTGTGACCAGTTTAACCTCGAACTGGTTCCCTATGGGCATGCCTTGCGGGAAATGGGGAGCAAGAAGCTCGAGAAATACCTTCACACCCTGGCCACGACGCGCGCCGAAGGCTAGTGGTCCCGCTTAGGCGCGGGCGCCGATGATCAGGCTGGAGGGACCTGGCAGGCGAACATGCCGCACCTCCCCGAAACCCGCCTCCCTGAGCCAACCTGCGTACTCTGCTTCGGTGTAGGTGCTTCCGGCTTGGGTCCCCACCAGCATATTGAGGGCGAATAACGCTGCCCACTTGGGCGCCGTCCTGTCCGGCTCGAGGATGAAGTCCTGGATCACCAGGCGGCCCTTGGGCGTCAGCGCCTCGAAACAACGCTTCAAAAGATCCCGGTTTTCATCCACGCCCAACATATGGCAAATAGCGGATGCCAAGACCAAGTCGTACCCTTCACCTAGCTTATCCACGCGCAAGTCTCCAGGCCGGGTTCGGACGCGGCCCGCCAAGCCTGCGCTGTTAATATGGCCTTGGGTAATGGGGAGGACCTCGGCCAAGTCCAGAAGGTCAACCTCGAGTTTCTCATTCGCGCTCGCAAAAGCGATGGAATAGGCGCCCGAGCCTCCACCCACATCCAGCATGCGACTCACGCCCTCGGTGTCCACAGCCCCCACCACCAGCGGGGCCCGGGCGCGCGCGTTGCGGTGCATGGCAGCGATGAAGGCGCACGTCCAGTCCTCGCCGCGCTCGGCCATTTCTTGATGAAGCACCGAAGTGCCGGCACGAACGCACTCAGTGAGCGTGGACCAAGTCCGCCACAAGTGCGCCAAATGCAGAGTGGCGGCGCGACTGTCGTCCCGAGATCCGGCAACGAAATACCTTGCACTCGAGGGAGAGTTGCTAAAGACGCCGCCTTGCTTAGTCAGCCATCCCATGGCCACCAGCGCGTTAAGGAGCATTTCCGTGGCGCGCGCGTCGCTGCCGATCTTGGCGGCTACCTCCTCGACCGTCGCCCCGCTTCCCACCGCGGTAAAGAGATCCAACTCGACGGCCGACAAGGCCACCCGACTCTCCTGGAAGCCTCGCAGCGTCCGGTTCAGTTCGTCGGGAAGAACTCCAGCCGCTTCCTGGGCTCGGTGCGCGGCCAGCATTTTGGCCCGGTTAGAACAAATCTCCTGCTTGAGAGCCGCGACGTCTCGATTTGCCAGCCGCTCCACAACCCGCCCCGCTTGAAAGTGCGTTTCCACAATTTCCGCAACGTCTTGAGGCGTCACACTCGAGTACCAGACTCCCTCAGGGTAAACAATCACATTCGGTCCACGGTAACAAAGGCCGAACGAACCGCAGGCCGTAATTTGCACGTCATTCGACAGTTCCCTTTGGGCCACTTCTTTGCGCAACGCCTCAATCACCTTCGCGGAACCGCGTGCGGCACAGCACGGCACGCCCTCGGGCTTCTGCTGCTCACAGACAAACACGTGATAACGAAACGGCCCCATGATTCCCCCCTCTCAGCCAGCTTATCACAAACGCCTTGTCGAATGGACGTAGCGCGGGCGGGGGTAGTGGCGTCGTTTGGAATTACCTCCCTTACGAACCACTCGTCATTCCCGCGAAGGCGGGAATCCAGCCCGTAGGATGGAAAGTTCCCGAAGGTTTGCGGAGTGGATTCCCGCTCCCCCGCCTTCGCGGAGGACGAGCTTCGCGGGAATGACGACAGCGTGGAGCGGCGATGTCTCGCAAATGACGCCACTACCCGGGCGGGGATGCTCCCGCCACAGCGGGTGAGACGCCCGCGCTCCATGTTGAAATCTAAAACCCCTTGCAAAGGCGCCTGAGTCATTTTAACATTCTGGACAATATATCTCTGTGGGGGCGCTATGACTGTTGGAGACCTTATCGAAGCACGCAAGGACTTCTACTCCATCGCGGAAGACCTCACCGTGCACGAGGCCGCTCGCTACTTGCGCGAGAAACAGATTCGATCCGTGGGTGTGTGCGGCCGCGATGGCAAGCTACTCGGAGTTGTATCGCAAAGTGACATTTCCGATAAAGTCGCGGCCGAGAATAAGTGCCCTGCCTGGATGCGGGTGTCTGAGATTATGACCGCGCAGCTTACCATTGTGCCGCCCGAAACGCCCTTGGACGAATGTGTGCGGCTCATGGAGAAGCATGGATTTTTCCACCTTCCGGTCATGAATCAGCAGGGGAAGTATTGCGGAATGATCTCGGTAAGAGATATCCTCACTGTCATCGCCTTGGATGAGAAGGCCCGGGCTGATATGCTGGAGGCGTTCATGTTCCCGCAGCGGTAGGGGCTAGGGGCTGGGGACTAGGGACTAGGGACTGGGGACTGGGATCTCGGGGTGAGGGATTCGGGACTGCAGGCTGGGAAGTGCGACTTTTTTGGATTTTGAATTACTCTCTTCCATATGCCGGCAGCTTACTGCTTACTGCCTACTTTTTCCCTAGTCCCCAGTCCCCAGCCCCTAGCCCCCAGCCCCTACCAGGAGGATTATCGCTATGCTTTTGCTAAGTCGCCACGACCTGTTGTTCGCCTTGCTGCGTCGCACGACGGATGTGGTGGCGCCGCTCATGTTCATTCTGCTTACGCTGTTTGTAGCTGCCCACGTTCGCGGGCAACAGGCTCCCTCTTCGAAAATTGAACTGAAGACCACTTCATTCACGCCGGGCGGCTTCATACCCAAGCGGTTCACTTGCGAGGCTGCGGATGTCTCGCCCGCCCTTACCTGGACAGATCCGCCCGCGGGCACACAAAGTTTCGCCATTATCGAAGACGACCCTGACGCTCCCTCAGGGACCTTTGTTCACTGGTTGGTTTATGATCTGCCGGCGGCTTATCGCCGGCTCCCGGAAGCTTTATCGGGAAACGATCAGATGGCAGGCGGGGGACGACAAGGGAATAATGACTTTTCCAGAACCGGGTACAGCGGCCCCTGTCCCCCGCCGGGTAGACCTCACCGCTATTTCATCCGGTTCTACGCGCTTGACGCAAAAACCAATCTGCGCCCCGCCGCTACTCGAAGCGAACTCGACGCCGCCATGCAGGGCCACATTCTCGCCCAGGCGGAATTGATGGGCCGCTTCAAGCGATAGAAAGGTTAAAGGGTAAAGGCTAAAGGCTAAAGGCTAAAGGCTAAAAGGCTACCTCCAACCTTTATCCTTTACCCTTTATTCTTTACCCTTCAGCCTTTCACCCTTTAGCCTTTATCCTTTACCCTTTTCTGCGGCACGCCCTTCGTGTGGCAGTCCGTGCACTTGACGAAGTGAATGTTGTGCGGACTCGTCGTGGAACGGAAGCTCGTGTCCATTTTCTCCACATCCAGGCCGCAGTTCGAAAGGTGGGGATGACAGGTCGAACAGGAAGCGCGGGTGGTTTGGCCGTGCTTTTCATGGCAAGCCAGACAGCTCAGACCCTCGTGCACGCCCACGGGCGTCCTGTCGTCGCCGGATCCCACCTCGAGGCTTGCCAGTGGAGCATGGCATTGGTAGCAAAGTGCCTGGCGAGTGTCGGGACTGATTTTGACCGCCCGCGCCGCTTGCTGCATCTGGGGCAGGGAAAGGCTCTCGACGGGAACGTGGTCGAGCTCTCGCCGGTCGAAGAGCGCCAAAGAAGGCCGGTTGATTTCCTCCCTGGCGCTTGCATTGACCGCTTTCACCGCCGCCCGCGACAAGGTGGGGCCCTCACGGTGCATCTGGTGGCAAGTCAGGCAAAGAATGACTGGGCGGGCGGCGAGCTCCGGCCTCGAGAGGCGCCAGGGACCTGTGGTATCAATGGGGGTCACCAGATCGCGTATTCCTCCCTCGAAGTGCATGCCGTGACAGCGCAGGCAATCATCCATCAGGTGCTGCTGCCGGTTCTGCTTCTTGTCCAGGAAGATTTCCGCGTAAGTGGCGCTGTGCAAGCTGGCGGCCCACCCCGCATACTCTCCCTCATGGCAATTCCGGCAACGCCCGCTCACTTCGAGCGCATCCTTGGTTCTCAGCCTGACGTGCTCAGGCAGGTTGCCGCGCAGGTGGCTGACGAGCCGGCGAATGTTGTTGACATGAAACCCTGCGTCCAGCGTGAACACATCCCCGTGGCAAGCGGAGCAGGGAACATTCCGGTGGGCGGAAGTGTGCCAATCCGTATAAGGTTGCCAGATCTCGTGACAGCGCGCGCAGGCCCTCCCCTGCGAGTATTCGTAATAGAGGCTGCCACCCGGAAGGACGAGCACGACCAGCAGTAATCCGATCAGGAGTATTGTACGGAAGCGTGGAGACGACATATGCGATGTGAGAAAACCAAAAACAATTCAAATGGCAAATGGCAAAAGTCAAAGAACGAAGAACAAGTCAAAAGGCAAAACGCAAAAGGCAAACGGCAAAAGTCAAAAGAACGAAGAACAAGTCAAATGGCAAAACGCAAAAGGCAAATGGCAAAAGTCAAAAGAACGAAGAGCAGTCCCCCATGCCGCCAGCGGCGCCCAGAAACCGTGAAAGGACCTTGTCATTCCGAGCGGAGCGAGGAATCTTGCTCTGGTTCTTTCTTCCGGGATGCCCCTCAACGCAGAGCGAGATTCCTCGCTCCGCTCGGAATGACAGGGCATTTTCAGAGCAGTTCAAATGGCAAATCGCAAAAGGCAAATGGCAAAAGTCAAAGAACGAAGAACAAGTCAAATGGCAAATCGCAAAAGGCAAATGGCAAAAGTCAAAAGAACGAAGAACAATTCAATCGGCAGATCGCAAAACGTGCAGCAATGAACCTCGCGCCGACCGCGCGTCTTGGGTCTGCGTCTTCAATTTCCAGCTTCGATTTTCCAGTTTCAAACTTCGGGTTTCGAATTTCGATTTTCCAATTTCGATTTTCCAGTTTCCAATTTCCAGCTTCGATTTTCCAGTTTCGAACTTCGGGTTTCCAATTTCGATTTTCCAGCTTCGATTTTCCAGTTGCCAATTTCCAGCTTCGGTTTTCTAATTTCGTCCTTTCTTTACTTTTGCCATTTGCGATTTGCGTTTTGCCTTTTGACTTGTTCTTCTTTCTTCAGCTTCGTAGCCGCGTCCCTTTCCACTCTTCCAACAGATGCGCGGAGGCATAATAGGCGATCGCCATAATCGTGAGGACGGGGTTGAAGCCTCCATTGGTGACGTGAACGCTGGCATCGACCACAAAGAGATTATCGACGTCGTGCATTTGGCAATATTTGTTGACCACCGAGGTCTTCGGATCGTTGCCCATTCTGCAAGTTCCGGCCTGGTGTTGTCCTCCGCTCAGGCCCACGCGCGGCGGCCGCGGCCACGTCGAGATGGCTCCAGCTTCCTTAAGCCAAGCGTCGGCTTTGCCGGCGAGAAATTTCCCCAGTTCTACCGTGTGTGGATGGTTTGACCCGGACAATCTCACCACAGGTATTCCCCAGTCGTCTTTGACGCGCGGGTCCACTTGAACCCTGGATTCAAAGACAGGCATCTCCTGCGCCGGGCCCATCACCACGATCGAGCGCCGGAATGCCTCGCGCATGAAGTCCTTGTGAGCCTTTCCCCAACGTGGCATGTTGGGAGGACTCGTGGAGGAAAACTGGTAGGGCAAGCGGATGAACTCGTTGCACAGCGCGCCACCGCCAACCATCCCCGGATTGCCATGGTTGAAATCCGATATGGCGATGGAAGCGCCGGGGCCGATATCGTCGTACACATCGTAATCAAAAAGCCCAAACGCGCCCGCGTAGCCGTGTCCCTGCAAGTTTCTTCCCACCCAATCGTTCCGGTTCCCCAAGCCCTGGGGAAACAGCTTGTTCTTGGAATTAAGCAGCAGGCGCGCCGTCTCCGTCGCCCCGCAGGACACTACCACGAAATCCGCCGGCTGCACTTGGAGACCCGCCTCGGAATCGAAGTAAGCCACTGCCGCAGCCCGGCCACGATCGTCGCTCAGGACCTCCTTGGCCACGCACTCGGCGCGCAGTTCGCAGTTTCCGGTGGCCAGCGCTTTGGGAATCACGGTGTTCTGAGTGCCGTTTTTGGCGTCCACCTCGCACGCAAATCCCACGCACCAGCGGCAGCGCATGCAGGCGGCCCGCCCGTTGTAAGGCACCGAATTGCGGAGCATGGGGATGTCAAACGGATGCAAGCCCAGCCGCACGGCTGCGGGTTTCAGAATCGCGTGTTCGCGGCCGGGTGGAAGGGGAGGCATGGGCAACGGCTTCTTGCGGGGGGCGCGAAAAGGGTTGTTCGAGTCGTCTCCTGAAACCCCGATTTCCCATTCCGCTTTCTCGTAGAACGGCTCGAGATCCGCATAGCTGATGGGCCAATCCTCGAGGGTGCTGCCCTCGACAGCGCCGTACGTGGAGCGCATGCGGAAGTCCTTTTCCATATAACGCCAGGCCATCGCTCCGTAGCTGGCCGTGCCGCCGCCCACGCAAGCCGCGTTGTTGCCGTAGGCGCCATCACTCGGCAGGACCACCCGCTCGTTGCCTTGGGCGTCCACGAACACGCGGCGATAGCGTTCGTCGTCGGGGCCGAAGCCACAGCCCAGGACGGACGTGCGCTGGTTGCGCAGGTCATCTTTGCGGCAATCGAAAGCCGTGTACCACTTGCCGCGCTCCAGCAGCACCACGCTCAAGCCGGCTTGCGCCAACTCTTTCGCGACGATGCCGCCCCCGGCGCCCGCGCCCACCACTACCGCATTCACACGTCTCAACGCCATGTCAGAAAGCCGCAGACCTAAAGACCAGGTCTGCGCTACACCTCCGGTTTCGTCAGGTCATAGTGCAAGCGTCCGCGAATTGGCGGGTAAGGCAAGCCCAGCATCTTCCAGCTCGCTCGCCCATGGTTTCCCCCGTGCCGAGGATCGCCGTAATAGCCTTGCATCGTGTGGCTGAGAATCAGGGCAAAGAAATCCTTCGACGAGAAATTCTTCCAGGCCTCTCCCGTCGCAGCGCCTTTTTCCAGCGCTTTAAGGACCTCGTCTTGTCGCTGTGCGCCGAGCTCCGTGAATCCGTGCCCATACATCGCCAGGCTCGCTTGCTCGACGCCCTCGAGGCCGTGACGATAGCTCGAACGGTGGCGCCTGTACGGTCCCATGAGCTGAAGGTCAATGAAGTTCGCCACGCCGGCTTCTGTCGCCCCCTGATCTTGATCGGCGGGGATGAGCCGCTCGCAAATCGCATCCACCCTCTGCCCTTCTTCCAACGTGAAAAACCGCCACGGGCTCCCCCGCTTCGCGCAACACACCAGGGAGCCGGCGGCCGCGGCTGTCGTCACCTGAATGAACTTGCGGCGTGTAATTCGGCTGAAATTGCGCATGCTCTTCACCTGTGTTATCAGGAACCGCGCTCCCTCTCCCTTGGGGAGAGGGTGTCCCGCTGCCGGCGTTTTCACCAGCCGGAGCGGGACGGGTGAGGGGTTCCGTCCATATCCAAGCAAGACTTCCTGCCCGCACGAATTGCGGCCGTGCGTACTCTCCACCTGCGTAATACTCAGAGCAATCGCAGGTCCACCGCCGCCCTTCCTGGATTCCCGCCTGCGCGGGAATGACGTGGTGGGACGTTCGTGTCCCCTGGCTTATGCCACCCCTGCGAAATCGCAGGTCGATCGCCGCAGAGCGAACAGGCAGTATGCTCTTTGCTTCGGAAAATGCAAGAGACACAAAGTCCCTTGCGCCGCGCCCCTTTTGTGCGAGAATAACGTACTCCCGGCCAACATCAATGGCGGCCAGGCAGCGGTATCCGGCCCCTGGGAAGCCGATAAGAACGGCATGATCTTTAGGGCCTAGGGGCTAGGGAAGCCCGCTCCCGTCGAAATGGCCGGCCCTCTCCCTTGGGGCATAGGAGCTAGAATAAGGAATTGACTTTCGCTGTAACTGATGTATGCTTTCGGCATGGACAAGCGCTTAATCGACGAGGACTGGAAGTATTTGTGCCAGTATCTGCCGGAAGATTTGAGTGAGTTAGCCAAAGCGACGGGGACCGTCAAGCGATGGCGTAATGTCAAGAACGGTGAGGAACTGTTGAGACTTATTCTAGCATATGCCATCGAAGATCTCTCTCTGCGCAGCACTGCAGCTTGGTCGAGCCAGGCCGCTCTGG
>Ga0326727_10011242_pt1 | contig 20947 bp, 17 predicted proteins | sample MB2enrmetagenome_FD_207643 | JGI IMG/M metagenome (GOLD analysis project Ga0326727, IMG submission 207643) | Lab enriched peat soil microbial communities from McLean, Ithaca, NY, United States - MB29MY | ecosystem: Environmental > Terrestrial > Soil > Wetlands > Peat | place: USA: New York...
CAAAATCAACCATTTCGTCCAACACTACAACCGCAACTCAAAACCTTTCGTCTGGACAGCTACCGCAGACTCCATCTTCAACAAACTTGCCAGACTATGTTCACATATTTCCGGGACACAAAACTAGGCGTAAATGTAAATTCCAATGTGTGGATGTGCGGATCTCCATACTGGCCGTATATTAATATGGGTGGAGAATGCACCAGTTGGACAGAAGAAAACGATATAAGCCTAACCGATGAGACAGGTGCCCAACATAAACTTCTATATGACATGAGTAATCCCAATTGGGCCCGTGCGACAGACGGATCTGGCTACAGTTTATATGGTGTTGGTATATATAATCCCTTCGTATATGGCCCTGGATCATCTTCTACTCCAATTACTACCACCCTATATTCCCCAACTGGTAATACTTTTCAAGTGAATTGGTTGACGTCTACGACTGTCGAATCTGATCCAGCTGGAAACTCAATGTCAACCGGGTATCTTATTCAAGGGTCCAGCCCTGTCTACATAGACTCTATCGGAAGACAATTTGTTGATCCCGCATCGGCTGGAACAGATGCGCCGCCGGTTAGTAGCTGTCCAAATCTTGGCGATCCCAACCAACCCGTAGTATGGGCCATGCAATGGGATGCGCCAGGCCCGAATGGCGGCACTACACCATATATTTTCTGCTATACCACAGCCCAGATTCAACCCATATTTTTCTACAATGGAGACCCCGGGGGGTCTAGTTGTAGTGATTCTATCGCCGATATGAATGATAATCCAAATGAAGATGGCGATGCATGGTCCTTTATCCTATCCGGGTCAACATACGGCTACTTTGATCAGGCTTACTTCTGCAACAATCAAACTGGCATCTGGGGGTTGCAATCGATTGTGTTGCCGGATCACACTGCTTGGAGTTTTCTTTACGATGTGGGGAGTCCGTATACTGACGAATATGGAGGTAACTATTATACGGAATCGTATGGCACGGTAAACGAGATTCGCCTGCCAACGGGAGGTAAGATCCAGTATTCCTATCAGAACTTATATGACGCTACGTCCGACTGGATCGGGAAAGTAAATTCCCGAATAGTGGTCTCACGTACGGAAACTGATACTGCCGGAAACCCTAGAACGAAAACATATACTGGCGATGGAGGAGCTTTAAAAAGACTGATGCTGAAGGCAATGATACTCTGCATACATTCGGTGCTAATGGAAATGGGCACGAGACCAAAACTCAATACTATCAAGGCCCAGCTACCGGCAACCCTTTGCAAGAGGTTGACACAACGTATAACATAGCTACTGACATTTACGGTACTCCTTATCAGACATTACCGTCGAGCATTACAACCTCAACACCAGCAGGAGTCACATCTGTTGAGCAAAAAGGATATGGTGGCTGGTTTGAATTATCTGAGTATGTTTGCAACGAAGCATCATCCTGTAGTCCCGGCAGTGTTACTGGATACGCGGGCCCAGTATACATTTCTCTGGACCAAGCTACAGAGGAAGACATATACGACGGTTCCTATAATCTTCTCCAGTCCACAATTCAAAATCCCTTATATATTCAGAATTCTACATATAAGAATGCAAACCAGCTAAACTTAATTGCGTCCGATCAGATATATGATGGGAACAGCAATCTCGTAGCGCAAACCACGTACGGGTATGACGAATCCGGGTACGAGTCCCCCTGTTCTCCAGGCCCATGTGGAAACCGGACCTCTGTGAGCCGATGGCTCAACACCACAGGACAGAATCTGGTAACTCGAACAGCTTATAATACCCAGGGAATGCCCATCGCGGTAACCGATCCGAGGAATAATACTACAACAATTACCTACGACACCCTTGGCCTGTTTCCAGCGAGTGTGCAGCATCCTGCGACCAACGTCATAGCGCACACCGACTATTACAACATTGACGACAATACAGGCAATTTGAATTGGCATACAGACCAGAACAGCAATACGACGCACTACTACTATGATTCGATGTGGAGGCTTACGAAGGTAGTTGACCCGCCCACTCAATCTGGTTCAGGCGAAACCGATTACTGCTACACGGATATTGGCGGCGCTACATGCCCGGCTACCGGCCCTCCGTATAGCGTGTATACGACCACTCTGGCCATGCCCAATCCGAGCCAAACCTCAATCCAGGCGTATGACGGCCTCGGCAGAGTGATTAAGAACATTGCTCCCAGCGGCGCCATTACAGATACCACCTATGATGCAAACGATAGAGTGTACTCCGTGTCCAATCCTTACATTTCCACGAGCGACCCAACGTATGGGATTACCTATTTCACTTACGACGCGCTTGGCCGCAAAACGATTCAGACGCAGCAGGATGGCACATCAAAGTTGCAGTGGTGCTATGACGGCATACAGACAACCGGCCAGACAAATTGTCGCCCTCTTGTCGCCAGCGTTGCAGGCGAGTGGGTGGATTATGCGGACGAGAGCACAAACGATTGGCAGCATGTCACAGATTCACTTGGCCGGCTAGTCAGCGTGGTTGAACCAAACGGCGTCAGTCATGCGCCGACCATGGAGACCGACTACGGCTACGACATACTGAACAATCTTCTCTCTGTGACGCAGTGGGGCGGACCGGTCGGCACACCGGGAGCGAGATCGCGGTCCTTTACCTACGACAGCCTCTCTCGATTGCTGACCGCAACGAATCCCGAAAGCGGCCTTGTAAGCTACACCTACGATGCAGGCGGGAATATGACCGACGCACGAGAGATAACGGTCACTAAAACTTACGACGCGCTGAACCGGGTCCTAACAAGTACAGCCCCCGGGATTAACGATTCCTACTATTACGACCAGGCCACCGAGGGCACATTCACGGCCAGCAACCCGATTGGCAGGCTGGTGTGGTCCACAAACAATGTCAATGCAGACAAACACTACTCGTATGACGCCATGGGTAGGGTTATTTATCAGACAGGCTGCACGCCCACAAACTGTGCTTCGGGAGCCAATCCGGTTGCCGCTCAATATGATCTCGCTGGCAATATCGCCTTTCTTACCTATCCCGATGGCCGGACTGTCTCGCAAACGTTAGACGGTGCTGGCCGTCTAAGCACGGTGAATTACTACAACTGGAATGGGACCAGCATCGGATCGAATTACCTGACCGCAAATTCATACGATGCTCCCGGGCACCTGATATCGGCCACCATGGGGAACGGCGTTGCCATATCGGCAAGCTATAATAACCCGCGACTGGAGCTTAGCTCTCTAAAATACGGTCCAAATTCATCTCCTCTGTGGTCGAAGCAATATGCATGGATGCCCAACGGCAATCTTCAGCAAACAGCCGACATGGTTGCCGGAACGACACGCCAGTACAGCTACGACACGTTGAACAGGCTGCTTGGCGCGCAGGATGTAATTACCGGAACCCAAAACCAGCCGACCGACGGGTTGAACGAGAGCTACAGCTACGACCCCTTCGGCAATCTGCAACAGTCGGGCAACTTCAGCTTTGTGCAGGCGTATACTACAGCCAACTGGATTTCTGGTTACAGCTACGACGTGGCAGGGAATCTTTTGGCAGACGGATTGGGTAACACGTATACCTGGAATGCTGACGGGATGCTCTCGTCGAGCAATGGGACCAGCTATTTCTACGACGCGGAGGGTGATCGCGTGGGCAAATCGGGCTCCGCGCCCACCGACACGATCTACTTCGGCGGGCGTCCCGTGGCGCGGCTCGCGGGCGGCGCGTGGACCGACCTGATCTACGGCGCGGGCGGGCTGCTGGCCGAGGTGCCCGGCACCCAGACCGGCGCTCCGGTATATCGCATGACCGACAATCTGGGCTCGTCGGTGGGCACGCTCACATTAACCGGAGCGCTGTCTGGTGGCATTCAGGACTACGCGCCGTTTGGCGAGTTGTTCAATGGCAGCAGCACCAGCGATCCATACAAGTTCACCGGCAAAGAACGCGACACCGAATCTGGAAACGACTACTTCGGGGCCAGGTACTTTGGTTTCTCAATGGGAAGGTTCCTGTCGCCTGACCCATTGGGTCCGTGGGTAGCGGATGTGAACGATCCGCAAAGTTGGAATTTTTACGCTTACGGACGTAACAATCCTCTGATCAACATCGATCCGACAGGACTAGATTGCTTGCACTTTAATTCCGATAACTCTCTTTCTCGCGTGGATCGACAACTAGACCCTCAGAGTTCACACTGGAGTCTCAATCAACAAGCAAACTACTGTGGTAATCATGGCGGAAATTGGGTGAATGGGCACTATGACTCAATGAGCCCCTCATTTTCGGGCGAAGGATTTAGCGTTTTTAGCCATGATGCAAATGGACATTATAGGACAGATATGACAGTGCCGGGACAACAAACTAATGGAACATTTTGTAGTGGCAATTGTGCCTATGATTATAGCGGGCCACCAAGAGGGTCGGATGATGATGATCACCCATATGCGATAGCAATCTTCGGACAAGTCCAACAGATGACTGCGACTTTTTATTATGTAAGTAATAAAGTTCCGGAATGTGTGGCAGAAGGGGCGGAACCGTGGGTGGGAATTCCCACGCCACAAGATGCGCAAGATGCTAGAGATGTAATGTTTGGGGATAGCCATGACTTAAACAATCCGATTACGTCAACAGGTGTCGAAGCTGCTGATAAGACACTAGATAAGTATTCAAGGGTGTCAAAATTTGCAAAGGTAGGTGGAAAAGCTCTAGGAAAAGTTGGCAAGGTGATGGCTGCTCAAAGTACATACAAGAATATGAAAAAAGCGGGTTGCTTTGGAGGGAAGGCGAAGTAATGAGCGATCCAGTGGACGTGGACAAGCAAAAAGAGAATAAACAAATGAACTGGTTTGCAAATGCTTTATTGGTCGCCGGTTCACCGTTCTTTGTACTGGCCTTTATGGATCATCACTGGGCGGTAGTCGCCCTGAAGGTATATTCATGCACTGCTGTTATTTTTGGAACGATATTGCTTTTTATAGAGAGGAAATCGATCAAGAAGCGGTGGCTCTGGATAGGCATGGTTCCGCTGCTTGTCTTGCACACTGCCGTTATGTACGGCTTGGTTATTTTCAACCTAGCGTTTCCTCAAATCGACCGTTTTCCTGTAGCAACGTACGGTGCGCTAGTACCTTTGATGGCTTTGGAAGGAGGAATACTTTGCTACATTCTCAACTGGTTTAGGCCAAAAAAGGAATAGGCGATTTACGCGCAAGATGTGATTACCGGAACCCAAAACCAGGAGACCGGCGGGCTAAACGAGAGATACAGCTACGACGCTTTCGGCAATCTGCAACAGTCGGGCAACTTCAACTTTATTCATGAGTATACAACAGCCAACCGGCTTTCGGGTTACAGCTATGACGCGGCAGGGAATCTTTTGGAAGACGGATTGGGCAACACGTACACCTGGGACGCCAACGAAATGATCTCGTCGAGCAACGGGACGAGTTATTACTACGACGCGGAGGGTGATCGTGTGGGCAAATCGGGATCGACGCCCACCGACACGATCTACTTCGGCGGGCGTCCTGTGGCGCGGCTCGCGGGCGGCGCGTGGACCGACCTGATCTATGGCGCGGGCAGTCTGCTGGCCGAGGTGCCCGGCACCCAGACTGGCGCGCCGGTCTATCGCATGACCGACCCTCTGGGCTCGTCGGTGGGCACGCTCTCGTCAACGGGGGCGCTGACCGGCGGCATCCAGGACTACGCGCCCTTTGGCGAGTTGTTCAATGGCAGCAGCACCACTGATCCATACAAGTTCACCGGCAAAGAACGGGATACAGAGAGTGGCAATGATTATTTTGAAGCTAGGTACTTTGGATCGAGCATGGGAAGATTTATGAGCCCCGATCCGCTGCTGAATAGCGGGCACCCAGATAATCCGCAGACTTGGAATCGGTACGCATATGCTGGAAACAATCCACTGCGGTATATTGATCCAACTGGCCTCTTTTTCTTTACCAACTCATGTGACCACGGCGACGCCGATTGCAATACTGCATACGAGCAGATGAAGAAAAACGTCCGAGATATGGTTGCAGCTACTCGGCTCGCGCTCCAAAGGGCGCTTGATATTGGAGATACAACGCAAGTAGCGGCATTACAACGGACATTGAGTGGGCTTGGAGCCGAGGATAAGTTGAATGCCCGTGGACAGACGGTGAATATCAGCGTCAATCTTCGATTGGACACTCCGGGGCAAACTAGTTTTGCTGAGGGGTCCACTTCAACCATTAATATTGTTCTTAATCCGGGCACGTCCACCGACTCCAACGACGTATATGGCGCTCAGGCTGCCGCCGCTCATGAAGGAGTACATGCTGGCGAGATTATGCCGGGTACACCGACATGGAGCCAGGAATATAGCACCGAACATGATGCTTATGAGACGGAGTCTTATTTCGCTCAATATATTGGATACACGGATATTCACAGCCCACAAATGAGTTCTGACATGGTGGGTGGGGTTTTGGATATGAGCAAAGATTTTGTCATATGGAATCCGAGTTGGGCGAAGCTGGATGCAGCGACGATTAGTTCAAGGCGATCTGCAGGAGTTGACGCCGCAGCTAGAGACGGAGCGGATGCTGATTGTGCATCTTTTAGAGGGGGGTGTAAGAAATGAAGTCTACTCGTTTCCTTTGGCCACTGTTACTCGGTTTTGTAATGTGCGGCGATACGTGGGCGAGTACCATCCATGTATCGCTATGCTCTCTTCAAGAGAATCCAGAAAGGTATTTGAATACCATGGTTCAAGTTCAAGCAATGATCATTGCCGGGATTGAGAACCCGCATCTTACAGAGGGGAAGTGCTGGTTCCGATTTGTACGTGGCGATGATTATCAGGATTTAGGAGATCGCTTTCCGGCAACTCAGAATGAACAGTGGATGTTACTGCTAAAGCTCCTCAGAGTATCGGAATGTGCCTCGAATATCCGTGTTGCAAGAGCCAAAATCAAGGGGACGATAATCAGAGTTCCAGCAACCGGGACTATTCCACCAAACGAAATGCCGTTGGAACTTGTTATTCAATCTGTTTCCGAAGTTGAGCGTGTGCCCGTGAACTGTACGCCTCCTGCTTCTCTTCCCAATTCCTCGGCAATGCCGAGCTTTTCGCAGAACACGCTTGTTCACGAGTCTAGCCATGTCGATCAACCGAAGCAGCAATGAGTCTTTTTTATTAGACGGCGGGTGGCCCAGATCCGCTCACAGATGATGGGTGCACTGTCGATAAGGACGAAGGCTTTGTCAAGGCGCATTAAACCTGAGCGGTGCTTAAGCACCACTTGCCTTTCCAGAGGGGTTGTGGACCAGAGCTCCAGAGATTCACGCTGCATCACCATTTGGCAGGTATCTTACGCCGCACTAACAATCGATGCGGCCATCGACAACGGACCATGACGCGGCAGGGAATCTTTTGGCAGACGGATTGGGCAACACGTTTACCTGGGACGCCAACGAAATGATCTCGTCGAGCAACGGGACGAACTATTACTACGACGCTGAGGGCGATCGCGTGGGCAAATCGGGATCAGCGCCCACCGACACGATCTACTTTGGCGGGCGTCCCGTGGCGCGGCTCGCGGGCGGCGCGTGGACTGACCTGATCTATGGCGCGGGCGGGCTGCTGGCCGAGGTCCCCGGCACGCAAACCGGCGCTCCGCTCTACCGCATGACCGACCCTCTGGGCTCCTCGGTGGGCACTCTCTCCTCAACCGGAGCGCTGTCAGGCAGCATCCAGGACTACGCGCCCTTTGGCGAGCTGTTCAATGGCAGCAGCACCACTGATCCATATAAGTTTACCGGCAAAGAACGAGATGCTGAATCCGGCAACGACTACTTCGGGGCCAGGTATTATGCCAGCACTGCGGGAAGATGGCTGTCGCCGGATCCCATCTTTGGTGAAGCGAATCGCGTACTTGATCCTCAACAGTGGAATATGTATGCGTATGCGCGAAACAACCCACTGTCAATCACGGACCCTTCTGGAATGGATTTCAATTTGAAATGCTCAGATGGGGATCCTATGACTTGCAACAGTGGGTACCAAGGACAATATGTATACAATTATGATTCGAATCAATTCGAGTTTGAAAGAACCAAAGTAACCATGAACGATTTGACGGATCCAAGCGCTGGATACAAGGATCAGTTCGGTGAACAATATACTGGAACATTCGATCAGGACAAAGGAGTGAGCTTTACGAACACTACAACTGGAGTAACTTCCTCGCACTCGCAATTCATCAATGGCAGCGACCCAACACAGCTAATTGGGGCTCCGGGCTCAGCTTTTGCTGGAATGAAAGCAAATTTCTTCGATGCGTGTGGATCTTCAAGTTCATGTCAAGGAAGATTCACGCTATATGGCACAAAAGATCAGTTCCAGATAATGGAAAGTACCCTTCAGAAACAAGGTAAATTCAAGACACTCGTAGACGGTTTATCGTTCGCACACCCGTTTAACACAGACCAGTGGAAAGGCGGTGGCCCCAACAACAATTATGTCCACATGATCAAAGCTCCTGGCTATCATATGGATGGACATTTTGAAGGCAGTACAGACGCTGGTTTACATGCGTTTGGTACAATCAAGGATTTATTTGATGGTGCTGCCTTTGGGGAGAGAGGAAAACTAATTCCAGGGAATGACTACTAGGTGAATGAGATGCGCATAAGATGGATCATTTTTACAGCTGTTTTGCTGAATCCAGTCCTTGGTGATGGGCAAGACAGATACACAATTCCACTTGGGAAGGCGAATTCATCGCTAGCAGTTCCTGTAATGGCTGAGCGCGACGGTGTAGTTTATGTGGCCTACCGGTCCTTTGACTTACTACGGCGCTCTGAACAATTGCAGTTATTGGCTTATGACCTCGATTCGCACAAAGAACTTCGGCACGCAACGATCTCTGTGCCGAAGGTGCAAGGAGCCAGAGCCACGAATGGGCTAACTCTCTCGAAGGGTGGAAATCTTCTTGCCTATGTCGAAATACACAGTCCGAGCTTGATACTTATTTTATCAGCCATGAATTTTTCTGAAATTCATCGCTCCAGCGCTATGCCTTTTACGGATGCAGATTATCGCCGTGAATTCGTCGGCTTTGATGATGACGATCGCTTAAGCTTCATGTCCTTCAGTCGAGATGTTCCTCGTTTTATTCGCGTGAGTGCAACGGATTTCAAGGTGGTTTCCGATACGAAGGCTACTTCTCTTACGAAAGCGGTATATTCCGACTATCTAGTGTGGGATCCAATTATAGGTAAATTCTGGTTGCCCAGCAACGATGGAAATGTTTATCAGTTCAACGAAGATGGCGAGCTAACAGGAGAGAAACTGACGACCGAAATTCATCAACTGGGCGTGGGTGCAATCTCTCTTGGGCAGTCAGGTGTCATCGCGTTTTACGCGATGGTATCCAGAGGCGCTGTAGCCAGCTACACTAACCACAAGAGTCAGGCACTCGAACTACCATGCTCGCCTCGTCCCTATGGCGCAAGCAATGACCATGCTTATGTGGGGGCAATCTGCATCACTCAACCAGGCGGTTTGCCCGAAGCCGGAGGAGACAGAATACTGACTTCGGATTTTTTGCTCATACGAACCGCTGGCCTTCAAGTAGTCTGGCGGCAAAAGATGAGTGTATTGGGTGCCGGGGCCAAAGACTACTTCGGATGGGCTTCCGCTGTGATCGAGCATAGAGACAAGAAAATGTGGGTTGTGGCCCCGACTAAATTGCCGGAGTTGGTGGTCTACGAAATGTCGCTCCCCGAGTAAGTGGTTTTTCCTTTATCCGCATTGTGATCCAACCGCAAGCCCCCTTACAGGGTGGCTTGCTTGGCGCGCAAGATGTGATTACCGGAACCCAAGACCAGCCGACCGCTGGCCTGAACGAGAGCTACAGCTACGACCCCTTCGGCAACCTGCAACAGTCGGGCAATTTCAACTTTGTGCAGGCGTATACTACAGCCAACAGGATTTCCGGCTACAACTACGACCTGGCAGGGAATCTCTTGGCAGACGGATTGGGCAACACCTATACCTGGGACGCCAACGAAATGATCTCCTCGAGCAACGGGACAAGCTATTTTTATGACGCCGAGGGCAGCCGCGTGGGCAAAGCGGGCTCCTCGCCCACAGACACAATCTACTTCGGCGGGCGACCCGTGGCGCGGCTCGCGGGCGGCGCGTGGACCGACCTGATCTATGGCGCGGGCGGGCTGCTGGCTGAGGTTCCCGGCACCCAGACTGGCGCTCCGGTCTATCGCATGACCGACCCTCTGGGCTCGTCGGTGGGCATGCTCTCCTCAACGGGAGCACTTTCAGGCGGCATTCAGGACTATGCGCCGTTTGGCGAGTTATTCAATGGCAGCAGCACCAGCGATCCATACAAGTTTACCGGCAAAGAACGTGACGCCGAATCTGGGAATGACTACTTTGGGGCCAGGTACTACAATAGCGCGATGGGCCGATTCATGTCGCCCGACTGGAGTGCCAAAGTTGAGCCCGTACCGTATTCAAAGCTGGACGATCCGCAGAGCCTCAACCTCTATGCGTATGTTTTGAATAACCCGCTCATTCGAACGGATGCAGATGGACATGATCCCGGTATCAGTCATGAATTTGATTTTGTGAATTGTAGTGGTACAGATCCACAGAGTTGTGACCTTACGGAACAGGATAAGAATAAGGAACAGATAAATAAGACCCTACATCCTGGCTTTTGGAGTTGGCTTGGGCACGGCCTGAGCAATCTCGCTCATTTCCATTCCTGGAACTATATCAAAGCTACAGCAGAAGGTTTCGATGTCGGGCCTCATATCCCAGTCGTCACCGGCGTCACTGACGCTGCAGGTTTGCTCGCCACAGCCACCAAGATCACTCCGCTGGGAGTTGCGAGTTCGATAGGAAGCGTAGCGAATGATCATAGCGCTCAGAACGTAACTACCAATATGATCGGGCTTTATCCTCCACTTGGCTGGCAGACAGGGATTACGGGGACATTTATTGATTTATTAGATTATAAGATTCATATTAATCCTTATAACCCACTTGGTGGGGATGGGACTTGGCAAGATCCTCATTTTTTTGATAATGGTTATTCTCGCCCAGCAGGGGGAACCCAAGAGGGGGTAGACCAATTTCCTGTGGGAGAAGGGGGTGGAGGAACTTATGATTTGGGAGAGTGCCAAAGACAGGGTTTCTGTTAACTGAGCTAAGTTCAAATCGCTATGACAATAGGAAATGTCACCAAACATTCAGAAAGGAAATGTTATTGATGCCTGACCTGAGCTCTCATCTAAGACCGCCGTATGGACTGTTAATATTCGGAGTATTCATATTGGTTCTGGCTGTTGCTGGGACGTGCACGGGGAAATTGTGGGGACGTGGAGGCCCGGTCTACCGCGCCGAAAAGCCAACTCAGTTTTGGTGGGGAGTCACACTGTACTATCTCGGGGGTGTTAGTTTCGTCGGATACTTCTTGTATAAGGTTTACGGATTTGCGAACTGAGCCGAGGGCGAAATCGATGAGGAACACATGGCTTTGTTGTGTCGTTGTCTGCGCACTGTTCGTTACTCAGGGCTGCCGGGAACCCTCTCCAGACTGGAACGGCACGTGGAAATTGAATCCTTCAAAAAGTAGCTATCAGGGTCCAGTTGTTACAATTTCAATTTCGACGGACGGTGAGTATCGCTACGAAGATGGAAATGTGATAGTCACTTATCGGTGTGATGGAAGGTATCGACCGATAGCGAACAATCGCACACAGGCCTGCGTGAGAAGCAGCGCGACAATGTTAGACATGACCCGAATGGAAAACGGGGTAAAGACGAATACGTACCATTGGGAGCTTTCGGCGGACGGGAAGGTTTTTACGTCGACGGTAACCGCGTTTCGACCCGGCGTACCCGTTACTGTGGGTCAGGTCGTCTCTTCGCGAATATCGGGTTCTAATGACTTTGCTGGCCGCTGGCGGGACACGAGCTTTCTTCAGCAACATGCCGATCTGACGCTAAGGCTCGACAGTCAGTACCTCCATATCGGCTATCTGAGCGCGGGTCAGTATATCGATGCACCGCTCGACGGAGTCGATGCTGTGGTGCATGGGCCTTACGCCCCAGAGGGAACGACCTACGCAGTAAGGCTTGCTGGACGACGCAAGTTTCTTACTCTGAGGAAGCACAATGGCAAAGCATTCACTCAAGGCTCTCTTGAGTTGAGCAAGAATGGAAGAATCATTACCGACTCCTGGTGGAATCCTGATCGGCCAACTGACAAGGGTACGCTTGTATACGAAAAGAAGTAGAGGCCGCCTTCCGGGGCTTCTTGCTTGGCGCGCAAGATGTGATTACCGGAACCCAAAACCAGCCGACCGACGGCCTGAACGAGAGCTACAGCTACGACCCCTTCGGCAACCTGCAACAGTCGGGCAACTTCAACTTTATTCATGAGTATACAACAGCCAACCGGCTTTCGGGTTACAGCTATGATGCGGCAGGGAATCTTTTGGCAGACGGATTGGGCAACACGTTTACCTGGGACGCCAACGAAATGATCTCGTCGAGCAATGGAACAAGTTATTTCTACGACGCGGAGGGCAGCCGCGTGGGCAAATCGGGATCGGCGCCCACCGACACAATCTACTTCGGCGGGCGTCCCGTGGCGCGGTTCACAGGCGGCGCGTGGACCGACCTGATCTATGGCGCGGGCAGTCTGCTGGCCGAGGTGCCCGGCACCCAGACTGGCGCGCCGGTCTATCGCATGACCGACCCTCTGGGTTCGTCGGTGGGCACGCTCTCGTCAACGGGGGCGCTGACCGGCGGCATCCAGGACTACGCGCCGTTTGGCGAGTTGTTCAATGGCAGCAGCACCAGCGATCCATACAAGTTCACCGGCAAAGAACGCGACACCGAATCAGGCAACGATTACTTTTCGGCAAGATACTTTGGATCGAGCATGGGCAGGTTCTTGTCACCCGATCCGCTGGGCGGAAGTCTTGCCAATCCACAGTCATTGAACAAATATGCTTATGTCCTTAACGACCCGTTATCCAACACCGATCCGACCGGCCTGTACGTCTGCGCGGACGATCCGCAGGGCGCCATTTCACACTGCACTTCGAAACAGGATAAGAAATTTGAAGCTGAACTCAATAAGCTTCGAGGTCGGGATGGGGATGTCGGTCGTGCAGCAGCTGCTTATGGTAAGGTTGGCGATGTGAATGGCGTTACGGTAGGCTTTGCTGATCTCTCTACAAAGGGCGAGAACGGCAAAACTGACTCGACTATTGGGGCTGATGCGAGTGGCCATTATATGGATAATTCTGCTGTAACGATCAACTCGAAGATCGACGGGGATAGTTTTGCTGCGGCAATAGGGCATGAAGGTAGTCATGTTGCCGATGCTCAGGATGTCGTGAAAAGTGGCCTTACTGAGGATGGCCAGGCGATTCACGCGGGCATGAATATCACGCCATACCAATCCGAAGTGCGAGCCTGGGGCGTGACGCAGAGTATCCTTAAATCGGGAAACTTTACACAACATTTTGACTGCGGTTCGTCCAGTCCTTGTGATCTCGGCGCAAGTCCGGCCATGAAAAATGCTTTTGGAGTGATGACGCCTGTTCTACCAGGCAATATCCCCGCAGAAATTGATCATATCCTGGCAAATCAGTCAGTCTACAATCAGGGCGGAAGTCCAATGGGGCCGGACAATCAAGGTCCGTCCGTTGTGAATGGCGTAACGCCAAGGGTAACGATTCCTCGATAGACGACGGAGACTAATTATGCGCAATGGACTCGCCATTTTCGGCTTGTTTTTCATCGAACTAGCGACGGGGCAGCTCATCGCCCAATCTCCCTCTAGCTCGCAATTTTCTTTACTGTGCGAGTTGCAAACAGGGACTGCTCAAGGTGAGCACCGGCCAGTGCGAGTCGAGGGGGTATACCTGTCTGGTTTGGAAGGTCAGTACCTCGTGACATCGGGCTGTTCGGGCCGGAGCACTTCCATCGAGTTCGATTTAAAATCACGTCGTCTGTGGAAGCAGCTCGTGGAGATGTCGAACAGGACAAATACGAAGAAGCACGTTTCCGGGGATGGGGATGCCGTTCTTGTCGTCTTCGACGGAGAGTTCTACGGCCCACAGGCACCTGACCCAAAGCTCCCGGAAGCCATCCGCAAAATCTACCATCCGGGCTGGGATAACAACGAATCCATGACAAAGCTGGTTGTGCATACGATCCAGAGTGTGGAGCCATTACCCGCCGATCATCCGTGTGCAACATCAAAGTCAGACCCATCGAAAAAATGGCCTTGTTGGCAACATGACCCGTTGTCACATAAAGATGGCATATCTGCACAGAGCGTTTCTGCAGCGAGTACGCTTTTTCACGAGTCGGGTCATGTCGATCCACCGAAGCATCAGTGAGCCGCCGTTGTGATCCATCCGCAAGCCGTCCTCCGGGGTGGCTTGCTTGGCGCGCAGGACATGACTACAGGAACCCAAAACCAGGCGACGGACGGGCTCAACGAGAGCTACAGCTACGACGCCTTCGGCAATCTCCAACAGTCGGGCAACTTCAACTTTATTCAGGCGTATACTACTGCCAACCGGATTTCGGGTTACAGCTACGACACGGCAGGGAATCTTTTGGCAGACGGATTGGGCAACACGTATACCTGGGACGCCAACGAAATGATCTCGTCGAGCAATGGTACAAGCTATTTCTACGACGCGGAGGGTGATCGCGTGGGCAAGTCAGGATCGGTTCCCACAGACACGATCTACTTCGGCGGGCGTCCCGTGGCGCGGCTCACAGGCGGCGCGTGGACCGACCTGATCTACGGCGCGGGCGGGCTGCTGGCCGAGGTGCCCGGCACCCAGACCGGCGCTCCGGTATATCGCATGACCGACAATCTGGGCTCGTCGGTGGGCACGCTCACATTAACCGGAGCGCTGTCTGGTGGCATTCAGGACTACGCGCCGTTTGGCGAGTTGTTCAATGGCAGCAGCACCAGCGATCCATACAAGTTCACCGGCAAAGAACGGGACACCGAATCTGGAAACGACTACTTCGGGGCCAGGTACTACGCCAGCACAGCGGGAAGATGGCTGTCACCGGACTGGAGCGCGAAGATTGAGCCAGTGCCATATGCCAAACTAGCAGATCCACAAAGCCTGAATTTGTATGCCTATGTGGGTAATAATCCGTTAAGGAGCGCGGATCTCGATGGCCACGAGCCTGGTATAAGTCATCAATTTGATTTTATGAATTGCCTTGACCCTGAAGCATGTCCGGCCACAGAAGATTCAGCTACACAGGCGCTCAAACGATATAATGCAGCTAATTCCCAACAGCAGGGTGGAGCGTGTGAGGCTGCGGCGTGTGCGGCTGGGGCGGGTGCGGCTGCAGGGGCAAGCGCACCTGTGTCTCCAAGAATAAACGTCATGTCTATGATGTATGATCCGTATGCAATAGTCTCAAGCACCAAGCACGGGGCTTACATACTTGCTAAAGTATCGTTTGTGGTAACTTGTTCAGGTTCATATGCTTGCAATAATCTGAACTTCCTCCAAACAGTAACAGCGAGCTATCCCGGTACATATTGGCAGGCGAATGTCACATTTGTGGATTCCGACCCAAAGAGGAATAATTTTCCATTTTACTTTTCTGTTCCGGAAGCAACAGCGCGTCAATCTGGTCCCAACGAAGTTGGTGTGAATTCAATCCTTTTCGAAGATATGCCAGGGGCATTACTTCAAAAGGGCGGCCCGGCATATTTTAATGCCACGCTTCGCTTGGTGTCGGTTGGTTCAGGTAACAACGTGCAAACTCTGCACATTATCACTTGGGGATTTACATTTGATGGCAGTAAAATGACCATGACGCCTACAACGGGGGTTGATCAATGAAGCAATTCGTTTTTCCTGGCCGATCAGGCTATATTTTTCGCAATCAAGAGATTGAACTCGAATCCAGGAAGTTTAGGAAGCGCGCCATGAAGAAGTACATTTTTGCAGCATTCATTGCATTAGCGAATATGATTTTTTTCCCTGCGACCCAATCGCCGGCGCAGGACTCTGGCCACGCTGCGATCTCTGCCCCGGCCGAAATTGACGCCTATAAAGTTGCCAACGCCCAGAGCGATCCCATGGCGAAAGCAGAAGCATTGCAGGTGTTTCTTAAACGTTATCCACAAAGCGCTTTCAGGAATGCTGCCCTTGAGCAGTTGATTGATGCTAACCAGAAAGCTCACGACTTAGGCGAAACGCCAAGCGTTGACGACCACTTATTGCAACTCAATCCCAACGATCCCAAGGATATCTTTATCTCAGTTTTCATCAAGACGAACATGTGTGGTCGCACATACGATGCGAAAATCTGTGATGACGCTGCGGAGATGGCGCTGAAAGGCCTTACCGCTCTAAAGCCCCCCGGCACCTCTGACGATGACTGGAAAAAGTTGACTGCGGACATGTACCCGGTCTATCACTCGGCCATTGCTCTGGATAATATGGTTTCCAAAAAGGATGTCAAGATGGCCATCCAGGAGTACCGCACCGAGCTGATGCTCTATTCGGCAGTGGATACTACCAAAGGTCGGGGCCTTGTGGATACACTCCAATTGGCTGAGGCCTATACCAAGCCTGATGCCCGTGATTTATTTATGGCCTGCTGGCTTTATGCCCGCAGCTGGAACTTTGCTTTGGCCACTTATCAGGCCGAGATCGAACTTAAACTGGAGTACTGGTACAAGCGCTACCACGGCAGTCTGGAGGGCCTGGACGAACTCAAAGCCAAGGCCAGGACCACGCTTTTTCCTCCGTCGGACATTAGCAAGATTGTGAAGCAGCTCCCAAGCCTACAAACTAGGAATCAATAGGCCGTTCTGTCAGGATAGATCGTGTGGCTCGAATAATGTGGGGAGTGCGTCTAACCGCGGAAAGTGGTTGGGAGCTAACCTAAGTGGCGGGTTCTATAAAGGGGGATGTCAAGAAAAACACTTTTTCTGATCTGCCGTGGGAGAATATTTTTCTGACATTCAATTCCTGTTGACAATCTACAACAGTCGGGCAACTTCAACTTTGTGCAGGCGTATACTACAGCCAATCGGATTTCCGGTTACAGCTACGACACGGCAGGGAATCTTTTGGCAGACGGATTGGGCAACACCTTCACCTGGGACGCCAACGAAATGATCTCGTCGAGCAACGGAACGAGCTATTACTACGACGCGGAGGGTGATCGCATGGGCAAATCCGGCTCTGCGCCCAAAGACACGATCTACTTCGGCGGGCGTCCCGTGGCGCGGCTCACAGGCGGCGCGTGGACCGACCTGATCTATGGCGCGGGCAGTCTGCTGGCCGAGGTGCCCGGCACCCAGACTGGCGCGCCGGTCTATCGCATGACCGACCCTCTGGGCTCGTCGGTGGGCACGCTCTCGTCAACGGGGGCGCTGACCGGCGGCATCCAGGACTACGCGCCCTTTGGCGAGTTGTTCAATGGCAGCAGCACCACTGATCCATACAAGTTCACCGGCAAAGAACGCGATGCTGAATCAGGCAACGATTACTTCGGGGCCAGGTATTACGCCAGCACAGCGGGAAGATGGCTGTCGCCGGATTGGAGCGCAAATGAGGAGCCTGTCCCATACGCCAAGCTCGACAATCCACAAAGCCTGAATTTGTATGCCTATGTGGGTAATAATCCGTTGACGAGTGCGGATCTCGATGGACACGAGCCTGGCATAAGTCATCTATTTGATTTTATGAATTGCCTTGACCCTGAAGCATGTCCGGCTACAAAAGATCCAGTGCAACAGATGCTTAATCGGTATAAAGCCCAGCATCAGGGCGCAGAAGCATTATCAGGAGCAATTATAGGAGTATCGGCTCAACAGCAGATACCGACTCCAGCCCAGATACTACAGGCGCTGCACAACAGACCTCCTGCTGATTATATTGACCTGAGGGGGACCGCCGAATCAATCCTCGGGCACTTTGGAATTCACCTTACCTATGCTTCTACCGGCGACATGGCGATAGACAGTTCAACTATTCCCATCCCAGTTCCAGACAATCTATCTTGGATATTGGCGATTGCGAATGGTCACGGCTGGACCGATCATGGACAGAATGAATTTAAATCGCAAGCTGATTATCAAAACATGGTTTTGCAGACTGTTCAGAACGCGAAGGGCGGGGACATAGTGCGCAACCCAGACGGACGGAAGGGTGTAACTGGGTTCTGGAATGACAGCGAAGGGTTTGTCGTATGGCGAGATAAATACCATCCGGACCAGGGTACTGCCTTTCGTCCGGAGCAGCCCGATGTATACAAGAAAAGGTGGGGTTTCGAATGAGAACTGAACCGGGAATTGAAGAGAAAATACGCTTACGCAAGGAACCGAGCCTTGTAATCTGGGAACTTCTGATTAGAACGCTACGGAATCAAGAGGTGCGGAAGGAGGTGAGTCCGGGCAAGTATGAGTTTCTGTTTCGGCTAGACGAGGCAGAACGACAGGCTCTACATTACCTTGCTGGTGCGATTCAACGAGCAGTACCTGACGCTTTGGCCCCAGTAGATCCGAAGCTAATCGCAGAGGGTAAGCGCTGGTTACTGTCGCGCCCCAAATGACCACTCTTAGGCTTAACCCAACAGCAGATCGATAAAGTGGGCGTGTGGCGCAGGTCCCAATCCACAGAAATGAGGGTGCCCCAGATCTCTCGCATTTGGGGATCCGGGAGACCACGATATTCATTGATACGCCTTACAGCCAACCGCATTTCGGGCTACAGCTACGACGCGGCAGGGAATCTTTTGGCAAACGGATTGGGCAACACGTTTACCTGGGACGCCAACGAAATGATCTCATCGAGCAACGGGACAAATTATTACTACGATGCGGAGGGTGAACGCGTAGGCAAATCTGGATCGGCGCCCACTGACACGGTCTACTTCGGCGGGCGTCCCGTGGCGCGGCTCGCAGGCGGCGCGTGGACCGACCTGATCTATGGCGCGGGCGGGCTGCTGGCTGCCTCAAAAGGGCCAGCGAAGCGGTTCTACGCTCAGCAAACCATCTCTAAGCCCAACGGCCTTATGTGGCTGATTCCCGACGCGAGCAGGTCGCTGTAGTCGAATTTGTAACTGTCAAAGCACCCGAGAACCATAAGGATCAACAGGGTTCGGCAGATACAGGGTAAACAGTTCAATCAAAAGCACTTAAATTCACTCAATTTCAACAGGTTTCCATAAACGGTTTGACCTGCTTTGGGAGCAGAGGGTCGGGGGTTCAAATCCCTCCGCCCCGACCAGCATATCATTTGTTTTCTTTGGCTTATATTATTGGCAAGGCTCTCATATAAGCCCTGTAGAGAATCAATACCGTCTCAGAATTCATTCTATGCACCACTCATTGCATCTATTTCGCTGATTTGACGGCAGATTGCTGCTTTGAGCGAGTTGGGAGATCAGGATCTGAAGCCAAGAGAATATTTTCGAAGAATGTTGCAGCAATTTGAACAATTGGCGCATAATCGAGAGGTCTGCTGAATCCGCGCAGAGTTATCTGTCGTTTGTCGAACGGTACTTTTTTACTATGAATCAAATTGAGCGCCACCGAAACATCCTGGAAGTTTTATCACAGCAGGACTTCATCAATCTGGAAGATTTGTGCAAGCGGCTCAATGCATCCAGAGCTACGGTACGCCGGGATCTGATTGACTTGGAACAAAGCCGGAATATCCGGAGAGTTCGTGGTGGAGCAATGTCCACCAACACGCGCGAGGAGGCGCTCGACTTCACGCAGCTCTCTGTGAGTTGTCACGAAGAAAAGATGCGCATCGGCAAGGCTGCTTCAGAGTTGGTCGAAGATGGGCAAACCATCGTTCTGGGGGGCGGATCTACGGTAGTCGAAGTGGCGCGCTGCCTCTACGATCGACCCATCCAGGTCATCACCAATTCGATCCTGGTTGCCCAGGTATTTTGGGAGTGCCGGCAAACCGAGGTTACATTGACCGGCGGATTTCTCTATCCACGTCTGGGCATTCAGTTTGGCCCAATTTGCGAACGTATGCTGCACAGCATTTCAGCTGACGTTGCCATCATTGGAATCCGCGGTATCACCAAAAACGGTCTCAGCGACAGCAGCCCTCTTGTGGTTGCGTCGATACGCGCCATGATCGAGTGTGCGCAGCGCGTGATCATCGTCGCCGACTATACGAAATTCGGCAGAAACGCAATGATCCACGTAGCCGATCTCGCGGAACTCGATCAGATTATCTCCGACCAGAATCTTGCCCCGCAACAACGTCAGTTATTGGACGAGCACGGGGTCAGCTATTTGCTGGCTTAGGAACACACCGCTCACTTAGCGCCGATGGTTTCCATCACCGCATCGGTGACTGACCGCACCAGCATCTCCAGATCCGTGTCCGCGGTCCTGCCGGTGCTGCCGTCGCAGGGGCTCGGAGTGAGCGCTATGGAGCCCGGCACTTCAAGATCGGAGAGCTGGCACTCTTTCATCCTTGACGTGTCGAAGCGAATGTCAGGCAGGCCGAGCTTCTTCTTGATGGCTAAAAGGTCGGAGCCTTTCTGCTCTGAGATGTAAGAGATCGGAGCGCCCAGTTGCGAGGCCAGCATCAAGGTCCAGCAGTAAGTCTCCAGCACTTCTGCATACCACTCGGCGTGAGTGACTGAATCCGCCCAACAGATGATTCCATGATTGGCGAGCAGCACCGTGTTGTGCGTCTTGACGAAGGGCAGAACGGTCTGGGCAAACTCTGCCGTGCCCGGCGTTTCATAGGGAGAGATGGCCACCTTGCCGACAAAGACTTCAAACTCGGGAATGACCAGGTTCGGCGGCACTTTTCCGGTGATTGCATAGGCGGTTGCATGTGGCGGATGGCAGTGGACACA
>Ga0326727_10011244_pt1 | contig 20943 bp, 16 predicted proteins | sample MB2enrmetagenome_FD_207643 | JGI IMG/M metagenome (GOLD analysis project Ga0326727, IMG submission 207643) | Lab enriched peat soil microbial communities from McLean, Ithaca, NY, United States - MB29MY | ecosystem: Environmental > Terrestrial > Soil > Wetlands > Peat | place: USA: New York...
TATCGAAGAGCAAAAGCCCCCGGCTCCAGACGGTGACTTCAACGTGGTGTAATCGGCCGCATGGCCGATCAATCCGGCTTTAAGCCGTAACCCGAAGCCACCGGCTGTTAGCCGGTGGAGCGTTCACGCTGCTTCTTAGGAATCCAACTTGAACAACTGTCCTTGGGTGCCTTCACCGGTCGTGTTGATTGGATCGAGCAGCACGTCATCATTATTCCGCGTGTTGCCAACGCGGTCACTGACGGGCCACAGGTCTATGCGATCTGGTGTGGCGGCACGTAGCAGTTCAGCGGAAGGTTCGCTTGCACTGGGCGCATCGAGCCAGCGGGCATAGTCTTTGCGTTCGACGATCACCGGCATTCGGTTGTGAATCGCAGCCAATCGCTCATTGGCTGTAGTCGTGAGGATGGTAAAGGTTTCAAGCGGCTGGCCGTCAGTGTCGCGCCAGCTCTCCCAAAGGCCGGCGAAGACAATTGGCTCGCCGCCGGTGAGCGTGATGGCGTAGGGCTGCCGGGTCTTCGGGCCTGTCTTCTGCCACTCGTAGTAGGCGTCGGCCGGAACCAGACAGCGGCGCTTCTTGAGCGCGTCAAGGAATGCCGGTTTGGTGGCGGCCTCCTCGGCGCGGGCGCTGATTGTGCTCAAGCCGATGCGCTCATCTTTGGCCCAGGACGGTATCAGCCCCCAACGCATTAGCGGCATCTCACGCCGGCCGGTCTCCGGGTTCAGCCGTACCACCGGCTGAAAGCTCTGAGGGGCAGCGTCCCAAGTTGGCTGCCCCCAGCGCATCTGTTCGAGATCCATCTCAAACCATTCAGCCAAAATCTCTTGCGCGGATTTTCGGACGTAACGTCCACACATACTGGATTCAGAATACCTGTGCTCAACCGTCGTGAGCTGGTTCAGTTGGCGAGTATCGGCGCTTTGAATTCGCTCGGTGATGTCGCCCATCGCCGCGATGCGCTTTGGCAGGTCGAAGAAGCAGCGCGCGTCACAGGTCCATTGCTCTCAGGCGCTTTGAACCAGCAGCGTTCCGATTCGCCACTGCAACCAATGACCACTGAAGAACGCCTTGTCGCCGATTATTCCGGCGCGGGCATCACCACCGGCCCGCGCACGATGACCTATCATCGAGCGACGTTGAGCGCGGAAGGCATTCTCTCTTCTGCAGACTTACTACGCTTTGGAAATAACGCGCCCGTCTGCATCGCCGGTTGCGTCATCGCCAGCGCCCGGCATAGCCAAAAGCTTTGTCTTCCTCTCCCTCGAAGACGAGACCGGCAACGCCAACATCATCCTTACGTCGGACCTTTTCGAGCGCGAACGCCTCACCGTCACCCGTAACCGTTTTCTTAGGATCGACGGTCTGTTGCATATCAACGATGGCGTCGTCCACGTCAAAGCAAACGGCATTTGCCCGCTAAACTGACCGACGCGGCCATCTCGTCACACGATTTCCACTGATATTCAGATCGAACGCTATTCTCGATGAGTGATTTGGGCTGTTGGCAAAAGGTGATAACAGGCTCCTTGTATTGCAGGATAGTGGCCCATTTTGCATTTGTCTCTGAGACGCCCCTCTTCAACTCTTTGCCTGAAAGGTGGGCACAACCGAAGCGCTATTGGGCGATCTTCAGGTTGGCGAAATAACCTTCGGTGCCGGGACCAACCCATAGCGCCACTAAGCCCTCTGAGTCTCCAAGTTTCAGGTCATCCACGATCAGGCAGGGCTGTGCAGCGCCCCCGACATACAGTTGCGCCTTAGTCCCTTGAATCACTATGCGATAGTGGGTCCAGACTCCCGGTTCAAGGTCGACGTACGATTCATACTTCTCGGGCGCTTCTTTACGAAGACGATCATAGTCGTAGTCCGGCTGTGCGGCGTATTGGGTCGAATGGTTGCGCCTCACCTGATCATTCGCACGGCTGTTGGTGGGTCGGAGATAGATGTACTCATAGCGGTCACCTCTCATACGGAAGGCGATGCCAATAAAACCGCGCGCACCTGCGCCGGCGTTCACCGCGGGCTTACCAGACAGCTCAACCTCGATCGTGCCGTTGTGGAATTGGCTTCCCTTCAGAATTGCGTATGATTGCCCATTTACGACAGCGGGCAGAGCGTCGACTTTAACAGCTACTTTCCCTTGATACGTGGTATTTGCAACTGAAACCCCATGGGCTTCGAGCTGTTCGGCAGTTTGAGAGTACAGTGGCACAACTGCCAGCAAGACGAACAGGTACGTCATGGTGAGCTTCATTAGGTACTCCCTCTAAACTCAAACGTACCTAAGTTTAAACCGAAGGCACTCGATATGCCTCAGTTCGGCAAGCCGCCAATGAGCTTCAGTTGTGCACAATCGCCAAGTCACTCAACGAGTCAGATTAAAACTTCAAGGCCGGCTGTACTTTAGAAATTCAGCTTGAACAACTGCTTCTGGAGGCCAACAAGGCATCCGTACCAGACCAGCTTCATTAGCGATCTGAGATTCCAGGAAAAATCGCCTCTCAGAGGCTTTGCCGGTGTCCGTTTTTGATCTGCCATGACCGGAAACGGACATCGCATGTGGCTGCCCGTACCGGGATGCAATTATGTATCACCTTGTTGAATAACGACTTGTATGAGACAGAGATTTGGTGCATGGAGTGCTCACAAATTCCAGTGGAACTGCTGGATAGGGCGGGCATATTTCTATTTGGAACGAGGCATCAGATGACGAAAAACCTGAAACAAGACATTGCCTATGCGGCACGGCGATTGAGCAAGAGTCCGGCGTTTACGATTGTCGCGGTGATGACACTGGCGCTGGGAATTGGAGCCAATACAGCCATTTTCAGCGTACTCAATACGACGCTATTTCGGTCGCTTCCGTATCCTGCTGCGAACCGGCTAATTCACATCAGTGAGCAGAAGGCCGGCGGCGATCTGCCCGTATCCTATCCGGATTTTCTCGATTGGAAGCGCCAGCAAAACTCCTTTTCCGCGCTGACGATCTACCGCACCGCGAATCCCGTGAATCTAAGGACCGGCGGGTCGACGGATCGCCTGTCCACTGTGATGGTGGATCGTGACTTTTTGCGTGTGCTCGGTGTTCAGCCCATGCTGGGGCGGGATCTGAGCCCGGACGACGACCGTCCGGAGGCCGCACCGGCGTTGCTGCTTCCGTATGCCACGTGGGCCAAGCGATTTGGCGGCGATCCGGAGGTGGTTGGCCGCGCGGTTCAGGTGGACGGAAAGACAGCAACCATTGTCGGCGTGCTCCCATCCTCGTTTCAGTTCTTCAACGACGCCGATCTGGTGCTTCCGCTGGCGCCCTATGTCGCGCAGTTCTACATGGAGAATCGCGAAAGCCATAGCAATGCCAGAGTTCTCGGCCGTCTGAAGGAAGGTGTCTCTCCTGCGGCTGCGGCTGGCGAGATGAACACCATCGCCGCACATCTTGCCGGACAATTCCCTAAAAGCAATGCGGGAGTCGGCGCGCATACTGTCGATCTTCGCCAATACCTCATGGGCGATGCCAAGCAGCAGCAACTCTTGTTGATGGGCGCAGTGGTTCTGGTGCTGCTGATTGTTTGCGTGAATATCGCCACGCTGTCGCTATCCCGCTCGTTTGCACGTGAGCGGGAGATGTCGATCCGCGTGGCTCTGGGCGCGCGCCGACCTTACCTGATTCGTCAATTGATGGTTGAGAGTCTTTTGCTTTCGGCTATTGGAGGTGGGCTGGGAGTGTTCTTGGCGGCAGGGCTGAGCGCCGCGCTCAATGCGCTCGTGCCTCACCAGTTGCTGCAGTTCGGCGGGGGCAGCATCTCCGTGCTGAATCTTCCTGTCCTGCTGTTTGCCTTTGGAGCGACAGCGCTGACGGGGATCGGATTCGGGTTTGTTCCAGCCTGGCAGTTATCGAAGGCAAATCCGAGCGATGCGCTCAAAGACCGTAGCGCCATGCCGAAGTCGTTCCGTGGCCGCTTCAATTCCTCCGATCTGATGATCGCCGCCCAGGTCGGAGGAGCGACACTGCTGTTGATTACAGCGGGACTGGTTTTGCGGAGTCTATGGGCTCTATCGGACAGTCCACTGGGATACGAGACGGAAAACGTGCTCACTCTCCGGCTGGCATCTCCGGGAGCGCGCGTAAACAACGCCCCGCTGCGCATCGCAGCCTTCTACCTGAACGCTGTTCAGCGCCTGGCGCAGGTTCCGGGTGTGGAAGCGGCCGCCGCCACCAGTGACCTGCCCTTCGGCGGCAACGACTCACATAATCCGTTTCGGCTTCTCGACCGCCCTGCACCCGCTCTGAACGATTATCCTGTGGCGCCTTATCGCATTGTCACCAGCGACTATTTCCGTGCTCTGGGTATTCCACTTTTGCAAGGGCGTGTCTTCGATGGAACGGAACCTATGCCCGTTCTCGCCTCAGAGACCCCTACAACCGACCAAACGCTGGAAGCTCTGCGCCGGCTTCCTGTGAGTGTTATTGTGAGCCACAGCTTTGCCCAACATTGGTGGCCAGGACAAAATCCCGTCGGCAAAGGCATTCTGCTTGGTTCTCCCGCGAGAGAAATGGCGCATTGCACGGTCATCGGCGTGGTTGGGGATTCGACGCAGGATAGTCTGGGGCAAACCAAGCATGAAGAGTATTACCTGTCTTTGCGTCAATTTCCCTTTTTCGGGGAGTATTCCTTGCTCTTGCGCGCACATGGCGATCCTGCGCTGCTGATTGAATCGGCAAGAAAGCAGATCAAACAGATGACGGCTACGGAAGCCGTATACGATGTGCGTCCGCTCTCCACGCGAATCGCCGAGACCATCTCCGCGCAGTCATTTCAATCGAAACTGATCAGCGCATTTGCCGCACTTGCATTGGTGTTGGCCACGGTAGGTTTATACGGCATTCTGGCATTCAACGTCGGCCGCAGGACGCGCGAGATCGGCATCCGCATCGCACTCGGCGCCAGCCTGAATTCGGTTATCTGCAATGTGTTTCTGCGCGGATTTGCCATGGTCGTTCCGGGCGTTGTCCTAGGCTTGACAGGATCTTGGGCGATAGGCCGCTACCTGAGGAACCAACTGCATGGAATCTCCACCACCGATCCGCGCACGTTCGCCGTCTGTACCGCCGCTTTGATCCTCTCCGCGTTCTTTGCCTGCTGGTTTCCGGCACGCAGGGCAGCAAAGGTCGATCCCCTGGTGGCTCTTCGTGACGAATAGACGAACAGACACGACAGATTCAGTCTGCGCGCGATTGTTTGTATTGCTGGTTTTTAAAAAGCAAACATTCTGTTGAAAGGAAACAGATATGCGTAAACTCCTCGGTTCGTTTTTGTTGGGCACGCTCTCGCTGACCGCGTCCGCCCAAACTCTCGGCGTCGACCCGGCGCTTTCTGGATTCCCCTCTTCTTTTCACTGGCGCAATGTGCCCGCCGCATGGAAGATCCAGGATGGAATCCTTACCATTCAACCGGCAGGAAAGACCGACTGGTTCAGCGAACCGGCAGGCGAGATGCGGATGAACAGCACGCCGCGCATGCTGGCTCCAGCTCCCAAGGAGTTCTGGTTCAGCGCCAAAGTTACGGTCGATTTTAAAACGCTCTTCGATGAAGGATCGCTTGTCGTCTTTGCCGATGACGACAACTGGGTGAAGTTTTCTCTCAAGAGCCTGAACAACAAAACAGGACTAATCGACGCCGTTGTCACGCGGGGGCTTTCGGACGACAACACCGGAGCAATCATCGAGGGCAATTCCGTCTATCTGAAAGTCTCCAAAAGCGGACCGGGGATCTTCCTGTTCTATTCGACCGACGGAAAAGACTGGAAAATCGCGCGCGCCTTCAATCTTGGTCCGGAGAAACCCCTGTATATCGGGTTTTGCTCGCAGTCTCCCATTGGAAACGGTACGACAGCTACTTTCTCTGAAATACGTTATCAAGCCAAAGCATTGAAGCCGTGGTCCGCGAACGAGTAAAATTTCACCGCCGCGGAGAAACCGGAAGACATAAGGCCCAAACACAGGAGGAACGGATCGCATGAATCGCAGAGATTTTATCCAAAAAGCCGCAGCCGCAACTGCTGGAGGAGCTTTGCTCTCCAGATTGCCCGCATTTGCCTCCCAAGCGGCGCAAGCAAGCAGTAATCGGCTTCATTTTCCCAAGGATTTCTTGTGGGGGGTGGCGACCTCGGCCTATCAGGTGGAAGGCGCATGGAATGCCGATGGCAAGAGCGAATCGATCTGGGACCGCTGGGCGCACACACCGGGCAAAATCAAGGATGGCTCGACGGGCGATATAGCCTGTGATCAGTACCATCTCTACAAGGAAGATGTGGCCCTGCTCAAGCAACTCAACCTGAAGAGCTATCGCTTCTCGATCAGTTGGCCGCGCGTATTGCCCCAGGGCACGGGAGCGCTCAATGAGAAAGGGCTCGACTACTACAAGCGGCTGACCGACGCGTTGCATGAGGCCGGCATTCGCCCTTTCTGCACGCTCTATCACTGGGATCTGCCACAGGCTTTGGAAGACAAGGGCGGCTGGCCCAATCGCGATCTGGCCTCCTACTACGCCGATTATGTTGGCCTGATGGCAAAGCATCTTGGCGACCGCATCCAGGTCTGGGCGCCGTTTAACATGCCTGCATGGTTCACCGAATTCGGCTACGGGCGCGGGTGGTCTGCTCCTGGACGCGCCAGCATCGCTGACTACCTGCGGGCATTGCATACCGTGGCGCTGGCGCAGGGCTTGGGCTATCGAGCCATCAAAGCGGCATCGCCGCAGGCAACCGTGGGCAGCGCTTATGAGATGGAGCCCACCTATCCACTGACCGACAGCGAGGCCGACCGCAAAGCAGCCCAGCGCTTCGACGCTCTGCACAACACCTTCTTTCTGCACGCCGCCCGCCACGGCGAATATCCCGATGCCTTCCCGGGAGAAATTCCCTACGAAGCGATGGGATTCCGCTCTGGAGACGAGAAGACGCTCAAGGTTTCGCTCGATTGGCTGGGCGTGCATTATTATGTTCGTCTTACTGCGGCTGCCGCAACGGCCGCGCCTTCTGCGGATGGCAAACCCGTCGACCCGATCTCGCAGTTCCACATCAACGAGTGCCACGAAGGCCCGAAGACAGACGGCGGCGCTGAGATTTGGCCGCAGGGCCTGTACGATTTGCTTATGCGGCTGACCCACGACTACGATCATCCGATCATCGAGATCACCGAGACCGGCGGAGTCTTCAACGACGCACCAGACAAGGACGGGCAGATCCACGACCAGCACCGCATTGACTTCTATCGCGAACATCTCAAAATGTTGCACAAGGCGCTCGCCGACGGAGCCCGTGTGCGCGCCTATCACGCCTGGAGTCTGCTCGATAACTTTGAATGGGGATCGGGCCTATCCAGCCGCCTCGGATTAACCTGGGTCGACTTCAAAACACAAAAACGAACCGTCAAGGACTCCGGGCGCTGGTACGGCCGGCTGGCTGCGACCGGCAACATGGAGGTGTAGCTTGAACCGACGGGATTTTGCGGTTGCTTCATGCATGGCCGCAACCGCATTGTTGGCTCAACGTGGATTGGCCGGCGGCAGCGTGACACACCGGGACGGATATCTGCGCTTCGACCGTGATCTTCCCGGCCTGAAACCCACACCCTTCGCGGCCGGAACCCTCGAGCGCGATTCCGGCTACCCCGGCTATCAGACATTCAACGAAACCGGCGATGAGTTCTACTACGCCGTCACCGACCGCGAATGGACAAGCAGCCACATTCGCCACATCTCAGCGCGTGCTCTGGACAAAGTGGAAACGCTGCGCCTGGTCAGCGATCAGTGGGAGGGCGAGCCTTGCATCACGCTCGATGGCAGCCGCATGTTCTTTACAGCCATCCTGCCGCCTGGCGACAAGCCCTGGCACTCCGACTTGTATTCTCTTGATCGGACCGCATCCGGTTGGAGTGCGCCCAAGCTTCTCCCCGCGCCGGTCAACACCGAAGCCAGCGAGTGGCATGCATCGGTTGCAGCGAATGGCGTCTTGTATTTCGGATCGGAGCGGGATGGCGGCAGGTTGCGCGCCGACATCTTCCGTGCCGTGCCGGTTAATGGAGCATATCCGAAGGTCGAGAAACTTCCTGCCGGCATCAACAGCGAATACAACGATTGCGATCCGCTCATCGCTCCCGACGAAAGTTACTTGATCTTCCACTCCAACCGTCCCGGAGGATTTGGCGAACACGATCTCTACGTCAGCTTCCGCGACAGGCATGGAAACTGGAGCGCACCCAAAAATATGGGGCCGGAGATCAATAGTGCCGGCTGGGAGATGGCGCCATCGCTCACGCCCGACGGCAAATACCTGCTCTTTACACGCTGAAAGACCTTCGTCACCGACGAGAGGTCACAGATTCTCTGGGTATCGGCAGCAGTCATCGACACGCTGCGGCGCTGAGACGAATGCGGACAACGAGTTGCGTGATCGTGTGGATTCGTACTTTCCCCGGTCTCAGAAGCGAGACCGGGGGCACACAAAGCCCGTGGTAAGGATTACAAAAACACAAGGTCACGGTACTAGTCGGCTCTGAGCGCCTGCATCGGTTTAATGGACGCCGCCCGGCGCGCGGGCAGTGCCGCGGCCAGCGCCAGCATCAGAACGGAAGCAAACGCCGCACCCGATAGTGAGAGCGGATCGAATGCTGCAACGCCGTAGAGTTGGTTGCGGAAGAGACGCGCCAGGGCAACGACGGCGGGCAACGCAACGGCCATAGCAATGACTGCGATAAAAGCCATCTCGCGCACCACCAGAAATATCAGGCTCCATCGCTGCGCACCCAGGGCCAGGCGCACGCCGATCTCGCGCGTGCGTTGTTCAATGGAGTAGGCCAGCACGCCATAGAGACCAACGGCGGCCAGCAGCATCGCCAGCCCCGAGAAGCCGATGGCGAGAAAGGCGAGCGCGCGTTCATTCGATGCGCTCATGTCAACCTGCGCCTCCATGGTGCGCAAGCCGTCCACGACCAGTGTGGGATCGAGCTGATGGATGGTCTGTCTGATTGCGGCTTCGACAGTCTCCGGCGGCAGCGCGGTACGCACGTAGATCTGAACGCCGTCTGGATTCGGATTCTGCGAATAGGGCTGGTAAACCGCGGGCCTCAACTCGGAGCGAAGGTCGAGATGCTTGATGTCGCCCACCACACCCACGATGGTGGTGTCGAACTTGACGTTGCCGCCGCCTTCGGAAATGGCACGGCCCAGCGCATTTTGCGGCGAGCCGAAGAATCGTTTGGCAAAAGCAAGATTCACGACGGCCACCTTCGGATTCCCTTCCGCGTCGGAGGAGGCAAACTCCCGCCCCGCAAGCAGCGGCTGCCGCAGCGTGTCAAAATAGCCGGGCGCGATCCATGGAACTTCAAAGACCATGGATTCAGGTCCTTCCGTCGGCTTGAAACCCTGCACATTGAAACTGGAACCTTCGTGAGAGTTACTGAGTTCAGCATCGTCGGTAGCGGAAGAAAGCGTTACGCCGGGAATGCGGCGCAGCGCTTCCAGCGAGTTGGTAACGATCTGCTGGGTGCGTTCTTTGCTGTAGCCGGAGTTGGTGGGATTGAGCCCAAACGTGACCAGATGGCCCGTATCAAAACCGACGGACTGATGACGAATGTTGTCGAGCGTGCGCACGAAGAGGCCGCCACAGCCGAGCAGCAGAGCGCTGAGGGCAATCTGCGCTCCCACGGCCAGCTTGCGGAATCGCTGCGAGCCTTTGGACGCGGTTCCGGAGTTCTGGCGCAACGCATTGGCCAGGTCGGGACGGAGAAAGTGGAAGACAGGAGCTAGGCTGAACAAAAAGCTGACGACGAACGCAATTCCAAGTGTGAATATGAGTACGCGCGCATCAATAGCCGCCGAATACGGCTCATCTCCTGGATCGGCATTGGTCAATAAGCGCACCAGCGTAGCGGTTACGGCTGGGGCAAGAACAAGCCCCGCCACCGCTCCGGCAAGGCCGAGCAATCCGCCTTCAACCAGCAGTTGCGAGACAATGCGGCTGCGCACGGCGCCAAGCGCATAACGCATTGACATCTCTCTCGCTCGATTGGCGGCGCGCAACAGCAGCAACGTGGCCACGTTGATGGCGCAAATCGCCACCAGCAGGCCAGCCATGCTCAAGAGAATGATAAGTGGCTTCTTCAAATCCATGCGTCCGGGAGAAAAGCCCGTTGAATCATCCACGACATGAAGCTGTGAGCCTTCGAGGAATTCTTTCTTGAATCCCTCGGGGAACGAACTGTAGAAGGGTAATTCCAGCGCTCGCAGCGTGTGCCACAGCGGCGCCAGACCCGCCTCGGCCTGGGACATGGTCATCTCCGGCTTGAGCCGCGCAACGAGAGTGAGCCAGATGAAGTGATGCTTGTTTGAAATGTCGTACGGCGCCAGCCAAGGCAAGGCAATATCGGACATACTGAGGGGAATGAAGACTGCCGGCTTGTAGCCGCCAATCGCCGACTGAAAGTTTTCCGGCGCAACGCCGAGAATCGTAAAAGCATGGCCATTGATGAGCACGGTCTGGCCTACCACATCGCGTGCGCCGGCGAAGTGCACACGCCAGTAGTCGTAGCTGAGGACAAGCACAGGATTGGCGTTCTTAACAGTATCGTCCTGTGGAGTCAGCAGACGGCCAAGCGTGGGTTTGAGGCCAAGCACCTGAAAGTAGTTTCCGGAGACGACTTCAGCATCCCTATTTTCGGCCTGATTGCGCCAACTGATACCAACGCTGGTCTTGTCCGCTGCCAACATACCTGAAAAGACCTGATTTCGATCCCGCAGATCCTTATACATGGGATAGGAAAAATAGTTCGATCGATCACCGCCAAAACTGTAATTTCCTCCGGCAAAGCTGCCGGTCCAGTTGAAGCGCACTAGTTCTTTGGGCCGCTCGACAGGCAACATGCGCAACAGCACCTGGTCGAAGAGTGTAAAGACAGCGGAGTTGGCGCCGATGCCAAGGGCCAGCGTGACGATCACGGTCACCGTGAATCCCGGCGACTTGCGCAACTGGCGCAGTGCGTAACGGATGTCTTGAAGAAGCGTGCTCATCGTTCAAACTCCTCTGCAATATGAATGTGTGCTATTTAGCGCGTAATGCATGGGCTCAATGGAGGCGGCGCGGCTAGCAGAAACAAGCGAAGCATCGAGCGCAAGCAGAAAGATTGAAACAGCAGCCAACACAATCACTGCCGGGTCCAGCGGATCGACCTGGAAAAGCATGGAGCGCAGCAGTCGCGTGGCGAAGACGGCTCCGATCGCTCCGATGCCGCAGCCCATCAGGCCCAACTTCGTTCCGGAAACAAGGACAAGCCACATCACCCAGGTTTCCGTGGGTCCGGTTTTGTAACTGCGTTCGACGTTCTTCAGTTCGATCATGAAGTTACTCCGATCTCAAAGCAAGAATAGGGTCGAGGCGGGATGCCCTCCAAGCTGGCAGCGCGCAAGCTAGAAATGTGCAGGCAAGGAGGATAGCAACCGCAAGCGCATAGACCACCGGATCGAGCGGGCGCGTTCCATAGAGCATCGATGCAACCAGCCGCGTAACCACAATGCTGGCCGCGAGGCCAAACACAAGCCCGACAAGGGCAGGCCGCAAGCCATCGAACAGCAGCTGCGTCAGCACCCGCTCTCGCTGCGCCCCCAGCGCAAATCGAATCGCTATCTCGCCTGTTCGCTGCGAAACGGCGTAGGATAGCACGCCGAACAAGCCCACCCCCGCCAACAACAGCGACAACGCTGCAAAACCTAGCAGCAAGGTTGCATTAAAGCACTCGTCCACGGTGGATTTGTCGAGGAGTTGATCCATGGTGAGCACATCGGAAACCGGCAAGTCATGGTCGATCTCCCCGACAATGCGCTGCACAGGCAAGGCCAACTGCTCTACATTTCGGTTTCCCCGGATCACCAGCACTCCATTGTTGGCAAAGCCCGCGGCCAGCGGGTAGTACTGCATGGGTTTTGGTTCTTCAGCAGTAGCGTAGCGGGTATCGCCAACAATTCCCGCGATCACATAAACCTTGCCGTCCATGCGCAAATGCTTTCCGATCGGCTCCTCACTGGGAAAATACTGCCTGGCAAAGGAATCACTGATGACCGTTTGATTGGCTCGATCGAGCTGGCGATTAACGTCGAAGGTATCTCCACGCAAGATGGGAATGCCCATGGCCGCAAAGTAGCCTGGGTCAGCCGAGCGAAAGATAGCGAATTGGCCCTTGCCCTGCGGCAGAGGCGGATGCTCGACAATCGAGAAGCTGTTGTCTCCCCAATAGCCCTGTCCCGGAACCGCTTCAACAAATCCCGCCGCCTGCACACCGGGCAGCGCGCGCACCCGCGCCAGCAGCGACGCATAGAAGTTGACCGACTGCGAAGGCTCTCGATAGCGCGCTCCGAAAAGATCGAGTCGCATGGTGAGCACGTTCTCCGTCGCACAGCCCATCTGCGAAGAGCGGAGACGCGCATAGCTCTTGAGAAGCAGCCCCGCCGTAATCAGCAGCACCACCGTCAGGCCAACCTCGACGGCCAGCAATGCCTTGCGCAGCCTTGCGCGAGCATGACCAGCGCTGGAACCGCGCGCTGATTCTTGCAGCGCGGCAAAAGACTGCTTGTCTTTACCTGGCCACGAAGCAATCAAGCCGGCAATGAGCCCGCAGAGCGCGATTAGCCCCACGGTAAATCCGGCCACTGGGCCATCGATGCCTATGGCCTCAACGCGGCTCATGCTCTGCCGTGCTGCGGTCAGCCAATGAACGGCCTCGTAGGCCAGCAGCATTCCGAGGCCGCCGCCCAGTGCCGCAAGCAAGAAGCTTTCCATCAGTTGCTCACGCAGCAAACGAAGCCACCCACAGCCCAGTGCAGTGCGAATGGCCAGTTCCTTGCGCCGGGAAGCAGCACGCGCTACCAACAGAATCGAGACGTTCAGACAAGCGATCAACAGAACGCAGCCGGTTGCGGCAAGCAGTACATAGAGAGACGTCTTCACGTCGCCGACCAGCGAATCCAGCAGCAGACGAATATTCGCGCTTTTACTGACAAATGGGTTGTCGAGGTGCTGATCGTGCAATCGGCCCACAATCACCGACAGATCCGCGCTTCCCTGCTCCGCCGTAACGCCTGGATTCAGACGCCCAATGACTGAATAGTTGTGACTGTCGATCGACTCCATCCTGCGCGCCGGCATATAACGGTAGATCGGCGTCCAAAGCTGGGTCTGGGCGTTCGGATAGGCAAGCCACTCTGGCATTACGCCAACAACCGTATAGGGCAGTGAATTCAGGTAGACGGTCTGATTGACAATCGCGGGATTGCCGCCATACCGCCGTTTCCACAATCCCCAACTCAACAGTACGGTTCGATTCGCAGATGGCTGGTCTTCATCCGCGGTGAAGTTCCGCCCCAGCGCGGGTTGCACGCCGAGGGTGGACATCAGATTCCAGGTGCAAGCGGCGCCGTGCGCCATCTCTGGAAGCTGTCCGCCCGCGCCGGAGAGATTGAACTGCGAGTCGTTGTACAGAGCGAGATCGGAGAAGCTGCGATTCTGCTTCCTCCACTCGGCAAAGACGCCTCCGGCAACCACGTTGTGCTCGAATTCGCCGCCGCTGTTTTCGTAGATCGCGACCAGCCGCTCGGGCTCCTTGAACGGCAGTGGCTTGAGCAGCACGGAACGAACCACGGTAAACAGTGCCACGTTGGCGCCGATGCCGAGCGCCAGCGTGACCACGGCTGTGAGCGTAAAGCCCGGAGCGCGGCGCAACTGACGCAGAGCATAATGAAGATCGTTAAGAAGATCCTTGAAAAGTGCAATCACTTGTGCAGCCTCCATCTATTGAAGAATGGCACGTACTCTGCCATTTTGGCTCAGCGATAAACTATTTGTAATATGATGTTTAGCGGAACCGGCACTCATTGCGATCGGCCGCAGGTGTCCGATTTTGCAATCACATGTCCGGATTTGAACAATCAGAACTTCTCCGATTCGCCAAGTCTTTTCTTTTCAATCGATACATCTGGCCCTTTGCGTGCCGGAAATACGTTGCGTGTACACCGCGCAACGAAAGGCAGGACTGGAAACCATGCTGACCCGTCGGTGCGGGACGGCGGCTGGCCACGATGTGCCTGATCGGACTCGTCGCAGCACTTATGTCCACACGTCGCGTCCTGGCTGCCGATCCGCTCGTTCACTTGCAAGAGGAATGTGCCTACAATCGGCTCGAAGGGCGCTGCGCCCACGTTCGTACAAGTAAGAAACCGATGTTTCGCAAAGGAAGCGGATCATGTGTGACCACAAAATTTTCGTAAGGCAATATAGCGCATCGCTGGAGATGCTTGCCCAGGCTGTCAACAGATGCCCGGATGCCGTTTGGCTTGACAGTAATTGCACGAACCGCTTCTGGCATATCGCCTATCATGCGGTCTTTTACACACATCTATATTTGCAAGCCTCCGAATCTGCGTTCAAGCGCTGGCACAAACACCGGCTGAATTACCAGTTTCTTGGCGCAGTACCGTGGCCTCCTTTTGAAAAACCTGTAATCGATACTCCCTATAGCCGCGATGAGATCCTCGATTATCGCGAATTCTGTCTCGCTGAATTGGAAGAGGATGTGCGCGGTGTGGATATGGACGCGCCATCCGGTTTCCCTTGGCTTCCGTTCAGCAGGCTGGAACTGCACATCTATAACATCCGGCACATCCAGCATCATACCGGGCAGTTGATTGACCGGTTGCGGCGCGAGTGCAACATTGATGTCTCTTGGATCAGCGGAAGATGAATGGCCTTTCCCGCTGAATTATTCCGCTTAAGAGGGGATATCTTGTCTGAATTGGCAGGCTTCATCATCAGGATCTTCGCCATGAGTATTGCAGCATCATTGAGGACGCAGATGAACCGTTTCAAGATGCTCGGAAATGTCGCGTTATTGTTGACCATGGTTGCCGCGGCGCCGAGCGCACAGGCTCAGTCCAACGATACATTCCGTTCCATGAATCAACCCGTAGCTCCTTTTCGGATTATTGGGAACGTGTACTATGTCGGCGCTTCCGACATCGCGTCTTATTTGATCGTCACACCACAAGGGCACCTCCTGATCGAGGGCGGTTTCGAGGAGACTGCGCCGCAGATTGAGAAAAATATTGCCACACTGGGCTTCAAACTTGAAGACGTCAAGATTTTATTAAGCAGCCATGCGCATTTGGATCATGCGGGCGGCTTGACAGAATTAAAGCGATTAACCGGCGCGAAGTTGGTCGCCAGTGCGGCCGATGCAGAGTTACTTGCCCGAGGTGGACGTGGCGATTTTCAATATGGTGATCAACTTCCGTTTCCGCCTGTCAAGGTCGACCGGGTTGTTGGAGACAAAGACGAAATCCAATTGGGCGGAGTGACCATCGTTGCGCGCCTGACTCCCGGCCATACAAAAGGCAACCTTACCTGGACAACGACAGTTACCGAAGGCGGTAAAACATATAACGTGGTGGTGATGGGTAGCGTGACACATTACAAGTACCCATTGGTTGATAATGCCAATTATCCTGAAATTGCTGCCGATTTGACCAGGTCATTCGAGATGCTCAAAATATTGCCGTGCGATGTGTTTCTGGCTCCGCACGGGTATGTATTTTCTCTCAAAGAAAAAATGGGCCGGTTGAACGCAAATGCAGCGGAGAATCCATTCATTGACCCGCAAGGTTATCGAAAAGCCGTCGAGGATGGAGAACGTGCATTTCAAAATGATCTCGAATCCGAGCGGCGCGTGATACTGCGAGCGCCACCAGTTCATCCTGACAAGGCATCAAAATACCTGATCTATCTTCACGGCGCCATCGTTGAGGGTTCCGATGGGCAACCCGTAAGCAATCAATACGGCGCTTACGAGTATCAGAAAATTGCTACCTATCCACCAACTCTTTCGACACCCCACGGGTTTCAAATCCCAGATCCTTTCCGCGAGCATCTCGCCGAGGTTCAATCTCGTAGCCGAGGCTGATAACCTCCCTGGCCAGGGCATTCCGGTAAACCTCGGTCAGATAGGCCCGGCGTTCGTACAGGACGGAGGCCTGCAACGCCTTCCAACGGCCCTCCACGCCGTCATAGGTTAGATTGGCAGCTACGGCGTGCGTATGCAATTGCGGATCGAGTTCCCGGCTAGTGTCGTGCCGATACGCGGCAACGATCCAGTTGCTGGTAACCCGATCTTCGTTCGCGCCGTTCAGGCGGACGCGGGTTGCCGCGCAATTCTCCGCTTCTGTCCAGGCTTGGCGAACGGCATTGTCGTGGGCGGCGATCAGGCGCTCATCTCCGGTGAGCATGGCCTGAATCGAAACCGACTTCGGCGCTGAGAAGGTCAGATCGTAGAGAGAGCACCCCTTGTCTGTTCGCTGCCGTCCTCTTTCACGCGGTCCGCACTGTGCCGCGGGCGGAGGAACTCGCCGGTTTCCGGGTTCAGCCCCTCCCGGATGGCCTCATATTGTTCCGGAGTTACAGTGCCGCTCAGGCCGAGTAGCTCAGCCCCGCGGCCGTGCCACTCGCCTTGGACCCGGCGATGCTCGTCGTAGTAGTCGTGCTCCAGATGCTTCTGCGCGTAACCAGCGCCGCCGGTCATGGCCCGAATCGTCAGCATGACCCGACGCTAACGCTGTTCGAAATTCGATTGCAATAGCATGGCCAACGGGAGGCGCGCTCACCGAGCCAAAATCCTGCAGGCGTCAATTCCGTGCAGCGCGCTGGAAGCCCGCCCCGCTACGCTCGTTGTGGAGGAAGACACCATCCCTAAGCCTGACGGCTTAGGAGCACTGGAAACAAGAAAGCGTCTTAAACATAGCTCGAACAATACCGGACAGTATTCGAGGGTATACGACTTTTGTTCGACATCGTTCGAATGGCATTGATCGGTCGTTGAAACATGTTTGCGAGATCAATCTCCTTCAGCGCGATGGATCAATTGAGTCCGGTGCGTTATTGCGCAGCAAAGAGTGAACTGTCGATTGGTAATCCAAATTCTGCTGCCAATCGCGCAATATCGACGGTTCTATCCGGCAAGGCGATTTCCTGCTGTGAGCCAGCGGAAACGGTAACGGGTTGGCCAAGTGCCGCCAATGCCTCCCAACGTTTTTGCTCTTCTTCGGTCAGAGCTGCTGCGGTTTGCCAAAGAAGACCATTGGATAAGTGTTCGCCTGCGAGTGCACGATAGTGCCCTGGAGGTATGTTATTGATTTGTGGCCAGGATCGATTTCCGTCAGCTACGTTCATCGAGTAGAAAATGCGCCTCTCTTTGGACGACGCACCATTGGCACCAGTGGCAAATAGAGGATCAGGCAAGAGAACGACCTGCACGCCCTGATATGCCCAATTCGGTAAGCTGCGACACACTTCAGTCAAATGCGGCTCGGGCGTCGGCAATGAATCATCGGGAATGACCTTGAAATCGACTTTGCCACCGTTCCCGCTGATTTCTATATCAAGATTTACAGGCTCATTCGAACTGAGGCGAAGATACCGACCTTCGATCAGATGTCCATTCAATTGAACGGAACGAATAAAGATCTGGTTGTTGAAATTCCATTGGAGAGCAACCTCGTATTCACCGACATCTTCCGGTCCCACCGTGAATGTGCCATCAGCGGAAAGCTTGGCGGAATACGGAGCTTGATCTGTTCGCGGCACGAGCGTGATCCACACCGTGGTTTCGTCGAAGCTCTTGCCTTTCCAGGAGTCGGGGAGATCCGTGAAACGTACTTTGCCTGTCACGGTGGGCAGCTCTATCGACTTTATCTCCACGTTTGAAATGTCAGCGTCCCGCACCACAATTTCCTGCTTCGCCAAAAGATGCGTGCGCGGCGGATAGGGCCCAGACCAAGTCATTGGTTCCGGCCCATACCCGCTGCGGAGTTCAAGGGAAAATCTCCCATTGGGCACTCTATCGATTTGAAACCTAGTTTCCGTGTCAACTTTGGCGCTGGAGACGGTTTCTTCGGCACCATTGGCATTGATATCCATGAGAGAAACCCAAAACCGGTCCCCTACTTTCGTTGACAAGTCGGCAGAAACCTCACCTTTGATCGTATGCTGGCTGTTCACGCTCTCCGGCACATGAAGTTCAATAGGCCCTTCGGCACCACACCCAACGCCATGTCCAGAACGTAGGTGTACTGGAATCGCGGAATTGAGCGATCCATCTTTGGAGAAGAATCGAACACTACTGACGGCGGGAAAGCCTAGGAAATAATCTCCCGGTGGAATGCCTACTGCACGGAATTGGCCGTTCTCGTCGGTGACAAAATGATCCAATTGAGAACCTGCTCCGTGCATATAACCATTCTTGAAGGATTCAATAAAGATGCGCATTTGCGGCTGTGGCGTTCCTGTTTCGTTGGTGACCTTGCCGCAAACGGAGTTAAGTCCCAGCACGTGTAGCTCAAGCCCTTTGATGTGAGAGCCTCTCGCCACCACAATCGAAGTGCCGAGTTCACCTCCATTCTCCGCGCCGTACTCACTCGTCACGATGTTCTTGCCTTCCACGCTCAACGTGTATACACCCGGATCAACTTCGGCGAAGTTAAACGTGCCATCTTGCGCTGGGCTCGTGGTGTATTTGTAAGAGGCGTCCGAGTTGTATCGCACAGCATAGAGCTTGACTGTCAGGCCGTTCGTTTGGCCGTCAGCAATTCTGCCTGAAACGCTACCCCTTGGCCTCGTCGAAGCCACATCCCAGCGCGGCTCCCCGCGTATGTCAGGTGAAACATGACCTTCTGCATGAGCAATGTCGCCGCTCAAAGTGACGGCCATCGTTATCGGCGATACATCGGAGACTGTGAATTGACGCCCAGGAAAACTGTTGCCATTGACCACAAGCGACTTCAGAAACACGGCCTCACGCAGGATCGCGCCAACATAGAGACGATATTCGCCCGGCGCGACGTTTCGAAATTGGAAACGCCCGTCTTCCCCAAGATCGATATTCTGGAATTGACCGTCCTCCTCGCGCAATATCGCAACATATTGTCCGCCCCGTGCAGGACAGATGTCTCTTCTGCTGAGGCCTTCAAAGAGAACCTGCCCGTAGATCGTAACGAGTGGACGCGGCGTCAAGATGAGTCCCTTGACTTCGTCGGTACCAACCGTTATCGGCTGGGTTTCGAAGACCACTTTGTGTCGGGAAGGCTCACTCTCCCAAGACATTCGAGTGTCGTCTGTCAGCACAACATAGTAAGTTCCCGGGCAGAGTGTATCTTCAAAGCTGTCACCGCCCTTATAGGTCTTGTCCATGTTGAAGCTGATTGGCGCAACGACGCTCCCGCCTGCTGCGCTGTGTTGGCGAAAGCTGACCATGAATTGCTGGTTTTCCATTCCCTGCACACGCGCGATGCTTCCCTGAACCTTAGTCGCTCGACAACCCGTATATTGCAATGGAATGTCATAGCTGCATTCTGTTGGAGTCTTTGAAACAGGCCCTACGACAACGGGCTTGGCGTCGCTGAAACTGGCTGCACCGGGATACCAGGTCGTATATCCCTGCAAAAAATAGGTTCCTGGTTGCAAATTTGGAAATTGATAGGTTCCGTCAGCGGCTGTGGTCGAAGTAGAGCTTCTTGAAAGGGTGCCGAACTCAGGATCGAATCGCCAAGCAACTACTCCTGTGCTTTTCGGAACGTTGTTTTCCAATACACGGCCGCAAACGCGAGTAGCCGGAACCATCGCAATTCTTACTCCGTTCCGAGTCTCGTTAGCTCTCAGCGTAATCGAGGCATTCGCATCACTACTTGGCGAGGAAACGATAAAGCCATTTGCTTCGGCCCGAAGGTGATAAACGCCGGGGTTAACTTCCGCGAAGGTAAAGCTCCCGTTATTTTCCGCCGTGACCTTATAGCCGTCGTAGTAGCGTGTCGGGTTGTCATCAACGGATTCGAGGTAAACGGTGATCGGTGTATTTGCTCCCTCAACGACACCTTTGATTGTCGCGGTTCCATGGTTCTTGGTTTCGGCAGACGCAAACCCGCTTATCACGAGGAGCACCATCAGGCTTCGAACACCCCAGCGGTTCATATTTCCCTCGATTCCGATTTCCTGCGCAGATTTTCGATACAGAAAATCATACGCGCGAAGCGTGTCAGACTGCTGACAAAGTCCTACAAAAGGTTCTCGCCAACGGGTGAGGGCCTTTTGTAGTTTTAAGACATGCTCAAGGTGGAAGCAGGTTCTCAGGACGAGATGGAGTTCGTGGCGATCAGTGCCCTGGTCCCCGAGGATCATCTTTTGCGCAAGATCGATCGAGCGGTGGATTTGCGTTTTATCCGGGATCGCGTGCAGCATCTTTACGGCGAGAACAACGGCCGTCCGGCGCTGGACCCGGTTGTGTTGTTCAAGCTGTTATTGCTGGGCTATCTGTTCGGGGTGCGTTCGGAGCGGCAGTTGATGCGCGCGGTCGAGGTGAACGTGGCCTATCGCTGGTTCCTCGGCCTGCGGTTGCGGGACAAGGTTCCCGACGCCTCGACGTTGTCGCAGAACCACCGCCGCCGCTTTACCGAGAGCACGATTTACCAGGAGATCTTCGACGAGATCGTTGCGTTGGCGGTTCGCAGGGGCTTTGCTTCGGGCGCAGTCCTCTACACCGACTCAACGCACCTGAAGGCGAGCGCCAACAAGAACCGCAGTTGAACGCCGAGGAGGCCGCATCGAAGTTGAAGGTTGGCGAGAACCGAGATCGCGATCACGCTGCTTAGAGATTGTCTTTTTCGCCGCCTATCCGTACGAGCGATCGCACCTTCGAAGAACTGCTTGACCTGCGCCAGGCCGCATCGTTGCTGGCATGCACTGGAAAACATTGGAGATAATGGCGCGTCGCCGCCGAATCCCAGCACTGAAGGTCGGAAAGCGGTGGAGATTTCGTGCAAGTGCGCTGAATTCGTGGTTGGAACTTGGCATAAACTCAA
>Ga0326727_10011246_pt1 | contig 20941 bp, 20 predicted proteins | sample MB2enrmetagenome_FD_207643 | JGI IMG/M metagenome (GOLD analysis project Ga0326727, IMG submission 207643) | Lab enriched peat soil microbial communities from McLean, Ithaca, NY, United States - MB29MY | ecosystem: Environmental > Terrestrial > Soil > Wetlands > Peat | place: USA: New York...
CGGTTCACTGCTCATTCTTCTTCTCTCCTAGAATACTAACGTAAGCTTTAGTTCCAAAGCCCTCAAACTCTAACACACAACCATTCTTCGGTGAACCTTTATCGACGTTAACTTGGCGTTCGCCAGCCTCACCTCTTAACTGACGGTAAATCTCAAAAATTTGTGCCCCACCAGTAGCTCCTAACGGGTTTCCATCTGCCTTTAACCCGCCGTCCGTGTTAACGAAAAGTTGCCTACCCTTTATTTCGTAGCAGTTTTGGTTGTTTTGGTAGCTTTCATATATGTTCTTCCAAGCTGTTCCCGGTTCGCAGAAGCCTAAATCTTCAAGGGAAACAAGCTCCATCATGGTTGACTGGTCGTTTACTTCGATAACCTGTATGTCAGGCAAAGCTGTCTTAGCCATTTGAGAGGCATTCTTCATGGCAAGTCCAGTAGCGGCAAAATGGGACAGGTCTTCTCTTGCTGAATAATTCAGGTAATCAGTAGCTGAAGTGCAGCCCAAAACGTAAACTGGATTAGCATTAAACTTTTTGGCAACTGCCTCGCTTGTAAGAATCAAGGCTGATGCGCCGTCAGAAATTGGGGCAAAATCATAAAGCCCCAAGGATTTATGCGCTGCTTTCCGCGCGTTTAAGACTTGGTCAACAGTGATTTTTCTTTGGAACTGAGCATACTTGTTTCTGGTTGCGTTCGCATGGTTTTTAACTGACACCTGAGCAAGAGCGATGTTGAGTTTGTCAAGGTTTTCGCCGGTTATTTTGTACTTTTTTATGTAAGCTCTCAGCATAAGCTCATGATTTGCTTCTGGAGTTCCACCTGCATAGTAGCTCCATGGGTCTTCCAAAAGCATGAGGTCATCACGTATTTTGTCCCAGCGGTCGGTCATTTTTTCTATGCCTCCCACAAGAACCGTGCTGTAAACTCCAGCTTGAATTGCGTGACAAGCGGTTAACAATGCAGCGCTGAAAGAGCGGGTTACCTCCATGGGCACGTGAAGTTCAGTGAGTTCTGACAGAAAGCCTTCTTCTAAGCCTAGTTTATTTGTGATTGGAAGAAAACAATCTGACATGTAGCAGGCTTCTAGATCCTTGCGTTCTATGTTGCGTTCGTTTGAAGCGGCAAGCCAGGCTTCCTCAATTAGTTTCTCTGGTTCTTTGCCGTAATGCTCCCCAAACTTGGTTCTGCCAACAGCAACTATGGCCGGGCGATTTTGCATATTATGTTCTTCCCTTTTTGAATAGCAATTATCCTCTTCTGAAAAGACTATTAAGGGTTTGCCATATTTCCCACGAAATAAGGGATTAACTAAGGGATTAACTAATATATGAATTGATTAATAATTTCATCAGGCGTTCTACGTGGGGAGAGTAAAGGAAGCATTTGCTGGTCTTCAAGAGAGAGTTGACGCGGTTTTCTATAAATGCGAGTATCTAAAAGACTGTGATAAAGTCACACCACAATGCTGGCATGGGGGAAATAGTTATTGTGGTGAATATAAAAAGAGAACCAGCAAGAAACATAAGAAAAGTTAAGCAGGAATGTCAGAAACCATGGTTAATCTCGGTTATGGTTAACTGACGCTTTAAAGTTTTAACCAAGTTCAGCAAGTTTCTGCTTAACTCAACTGGATAAACAGGCGCACCTGTTAACGCCTTATACTCCTCTGGAAGTTTCGACAGATTCTCTGTAGCAGTAGCGCGAATGTCGCCGAGCGACGGAAACTTGTAGATTAATCTGCCCTTTTCTATGACTTTAACAAGCAACGGTTCGCCCTCCACTTTCTCATCAGCCAAGGCAATGGTGTCTTTTTCAAAATTTTCCGCCGCATCCATGAAGCGATAAACTTGTTTTCGTCCGGGCAAAGTGATTTTATCTTTGCTTAACTTCATTATAGGCGAAAAGCCGCCGTCAGCCGTCATGGTTTCGCAGAGTTTGTAAATTACATCCAAATAAGGTCTATCCGCTGAAGTGCCCATTTTTGTCCCTACCCCAAACGAGTCTATTCTTGCGCCTTTACTTAGCAATTCTTCTATTTTGAATTCATCCAGGTCGCCGCTGGCAAAAATCTTCACATAAGCCAAGTCTTGGTCGTCAAGGATTTTTCTGACTTTTTTGCTGGTTTGCGCCAAATCGCCGCTGTCCAAGCGGACGCCTCCAAGCCTAAAACCCTTGGCCTCAAGCTCTTTAGCTACAACTGCTGCTTTTTCTACGCCTGAAATGTCATCGTAAGTGTCTATGAGAAGCGTGGATTTGTTTGGGAAAGTTTTAGCGAATGCTCGAAACGCATCAATCTCCTTTGAATAAGACATGATAAAGGAGTGCGCCATGGTTCCGAAAACTGGAATGCCATAGGTTTGCCCTGCCAAAACGTTACTAGTGCCTTGGCACCCGGCGATGTAGCTGCTTCGCGCCACTTTCATTCCAGCGTCAATGCCCTGTTCTCTTCGCAGGCCGAACTCAATCACGGATTTTCCCTTAGCTGCGTGCACTACCCGCGAGGCTTTTGTAGCTATCATAGTTTGCAGGTTGACACTGTTAAGCAGGAAAGTCTCAGCTAACTGGGCCTCAATTATTGGCGCTGTAACACGGATTAGGGGTTCATTTGGAAAAGCGATTGCGCCCTCTGGAACAGCCCAAACATTACCCGTAAACCTGAAACCACGCAAATAATCAAGAAAATCCTCTTTGAACCCCTGTTTTTTCAGGAAAGCCAGATGCTCATCTGTGAATTTGATGCTTTGCAGGTACAGCAGGGCGTCTTCTAGTCCTGCGAATAAGAAGTAGGAGCGGTTTTCAGGCAAACGCCTAATGAACAAGTCAAAGGTTGCTGGTTCAAAGTTTTTGTTGTCAAAGTAGCTTGCACACATGGTTAATTCGTAAAAATCAGTGAATAAGCTCATGTTTTCCTCTTTGAGATAACCGAGAAAAGATTTCATGCGCTAATAATTGAATGCTAAAAGATTTAATGCTTTCTAGCCCCGTAAGACTCTGAGACGCTTAGGCTTCATTTCTCTCTTTTACGGCAATTATGCACACGCGGTCTTGGTCGCAAAAATCTTAATCCACTCGAAGCCGGGTACTCTTTTCTACATTTCGAATGTTTATATTTTAACAATCTTTATCTATGCACGTGTGCGCATTCACAGCTATGGATACTAAGACTATTTCAATAACGGAAGAGGCGTATGAGGCATTGCTTCGTGAGAAAGCAAACAAAGAAAGCTTTACAGACACTATTCTGCCATAACAAAGAAATGGGGTAAAATAGCTGATTGCTTTGGAACTTGGAAGATGACAGACAAAGAAGAGGAAGCGATTCGTATTGAACTCTCTAAAAGATGGCATTTAAATCATGAGCAAATATCATGATACGTTTCAATATTGACCTGCTCCTTGCCGCTTCAATCCTGTAAATTTCTTTTTTATTGCGAATACTTTTTGTCTATCCAACCCGCATAAATAGTCATAAGGGAAAATTGTGCCGTTAATCTCAAGGTTTGACCCATGGCGTTCGGGGCTATGTACTTGTCCGCCGAAGCTTACTTTTAACCCTTACACAGGATGCGACCACCAATGCATCTACTGCTACGCTTCCAGTTATATCTCGAGCTTCAGTGATTGCAGACCTAAAAAAGACCTGCTCGTCGTCTTGAGGCGTGAAGCCGCCAAACTCAACGGTGAAACCATTTCAATAGCTAATTCATCTGACCCGTACCCGCGTGCTGAAGCGTCCGCCGGCTTGACAAGACGGTGTCTTGAAATACTTGCGGAAAGCAACTGCAAAATACAAATCATAACAAAAAGCAACATTGTGGTAAGGGACGATGACTTGCTAAGCAGGGTCCCATCAACTGTAGCGTTAACCATAACCACAGATGATGATGATGACATAGCAAAACTCATCGAGCCACACGCACCCTTGCCATCTCAACGGCTTAGAGCGGCGCAAGACTTAATCAAAAAAGGAATAGCCGTCTCAGTGCGGATAGACCCAATCATACCCTCCGTAAACGACCAACCGCAAAAACTTATCTCGGCACTAGCAAGCATAGGCGTCAAACATTTAACATGCTCAACCTACAAGGCTAAACCTGACAATTGGATGCGATTCGCCCAAGCCATGCCTAAAGTAGCAGAGAATCTGAAACCGCTCTATTTTCAGCAGGGCGAAAAAATCGGCGGCAACACGCTTTTGCCAAAAGAATTTAGGTTCAGGCTTCTAAAAAACGTTCGTGACTTGGCGGTTGCGAATAATATGAAGTTTGGTGTTTGCAGAGAAGGCTTACCCGAGTTGAACACGGCCCCGTGCGATGGGTCTTGGCTTATGCCTAAGGATAAGGGGAAGTGATTGGATGCAAAACCGTGTCGTCATGCTGGTTGATTTCGACTATTTCTATGCGCAATGTGAAGAGCTACGCAACCCAGCCCTGAAAGACAAGCCAGTTGTCGTAGGCGTTTATTCAGGACGTACAGAGGAAAGCGGAGCAGTAAGCACCAGCAACTACATTGCGCGAAAATACAGCGTTAAATCAGGCATGCCCCTCTTCCTTGCTAAGCGGAAACTAGAAGGTACAGATGCAGTTTTTCTGCCAGTTGACCATGAGTACTACGACCAAATAAGCAACAGAATAATGCAGATTCTCCAGGGCTACGCAAGCAGTCTGGAGCAAGTCAGCGTTGATGAAGCTTACTTGGATGTTACCGAGCAAGTTCAAGGCAGCTTCGAGAAAGCAAAAGATTACGCTCAAAAAATAAAAAATGAAGTCACCGAACAAGTCGGCATTTCTTTCTCCGTGGGAATTGGACCCAACAAGCTTGTCTCTAAAATTGCTTGCGACAGCCAAAAACCAAACGGCTTAACAGTTGTCAAACCCGAAGAAGCCAAGAGTTTTTTGGCGCCGTTGCCCGTGGATCGACTCTTAGGTGTCGGGAAAAAAACTTCTGCAAGAATGGATTCCTTGGGCATCAAAACAGTCGGCGACTTGGCAAATTATGATGTGCAAAAACTCTTAGCTATTTGGGGCAAAATTCTCGGTGTCTATTTCCATAATGCCGCTAACGCAGTTGATAATGAACCTGTTCAAGAGCAAGGAGAAGCCGAATCCATAAGCAGAATCGGAACTTTAAAGCAGGACACAAAGGATTTGGCGTTTATTCTGCAGAAAACAGATGAATTAACAGATGATATCTCCAAGGAACTAGCGGATAAGAACTTGAGCTTTAAGCAAGTTGCAATTTACGTGGTCCTGATTGATTTAAGCAGTAAAAGCAGGTCAATAACTCTTGAGCAAACAGCAAAAGACCCAGAAACAATCAAGAAAAATGTGAAAGAACTTTTCGGAAAATTCCTAAGCGAAACCCCGCTTGAAGTTCGAAGAGTCGGCGTGAAAGTCTCAGGATTCAGCAGGGAAGAACCGCGGCAAAAGCAGCTGACAAGCTTTTTCCAAACAACTAAAGAGTAAAGCAAACTTTTTCTCTCAGTAAACACATTTTAAGTTGGGTCAAGATTTTGTCTGAAGATCAACAGAAAAATAAACTGCCGCCCGACCAGGTAGCTACTGACCATATTTTACGTTGGGGCATTGACCATCCAGGCATAACCTCAACTAACCCACAGCTTAAACTTGAAACCTACACATTGGCAATCGATGGCGAAGTAGAAAACCCAGTGAAACTAAGCTGGAACGACTTCATGAAGCTACCTAAAACCGTTTCAATCAGCGATTTTCACTGCGTTGAGGGCTGGAGCGTTCGGGATTGCAAATGGGAAGGCGTCCACATTCGAGAAATCGAGAAGCTTGTTAAGCCTAAAGATGTTGCTAAAAGTGTAACTTTTGAATCTGCTGACTCGTATACCACTTCGCTTTTCCGAGAAGAACTCTATGGCAGTGATGTGCTTTTAGCTTACAAACTAAACGGGCAAGTGTTGGAGGAAGGGTACGGTTTTCCAGTGCGCCTTGTAGTGCCAAACAAGTATGCGTATAAGAGTGCGTTGTGGGTGGTGCATCTGCAGTTTACTCGCGGCAAAGAGTTAGGCTTCTGGGAACGAAGAGGGTACAGTGACAGCGCGGACGTGTGGCGAAACGACCGTTTCAAACACTGATTAAGAAATGCTGTTTAAACATAATCAATCCACATTCATAATTTTTATTAACAACAAATTTCTTGATTCATACAGTCTCTTTTAAAATTGGGATAAGATTTATAGCTTAGTCTATCCTTGTCTGGACTCTTAAGAGGTTTGAAGAATATGTCTCAGGAAAATAAAGCAAGGCACATTTCAAACTGCCCGATGGCTGCCGAAGGCGCAGTTATAACAGCGGATGTTAGTACATCAAACGTGCCTGTGCAGAAACGAAAAGAAGATGCAAAAGAGATTCTCTACTTAGACAGGATATAAATTACAAAAAGTTTCTTTGCTAATATCCCGAACACTTTTGCTAAAGTTGAAGTCTTTTATATTTGACTACCCATCAGTTTTAATGAAAAAAGAGGCAAAACCTTGAACTACACCGAAGCTAAACTCGGAAGAATCTTCATACTCAGACTCCACCAAGGCGAGCGCTTACATGAAGTTATAGAAAAATTTGCTGCTGAAAAGCAAGTTTCAAATGCTTTGTGCCTCTTTTTAGGCGGCGCAGAAGACAAAAGCAAAGTTGTCGTGGGACCAAAAGACGGAACAGCTCTTCCTCCTGAACCGATGGTCACGCTTTTGAAGGGAGTCCATGAAGCCTGCGGTGTAGGAACCATATTCGCCGATGAGCAAGGCAAACCGAAACTGCATATGCATGCAAGCTTTGGAAGAAATGACGCCGCCGTTACGGGTTGCGTGCGCATGGGCGTTGATGTATGGCAAATAGGCGAAGTAGTAATTTTGGAACTGGCGGTTTTGTCGGCTAAAAGAGCCAAAAACGAGGATACGGGTTTTGAATTTTTAGAAATCGGCTAGTGTCAGGTTTGGGTTTGATTGAAACGGACTAAGAAAAGCCTGTGTGGCATTTGGCCAAAGAAAGGCTGATCTGTTGGGACACCGAATCTGTGTGTATTGGCGATCGTTTGGAGTACATCTGCGTAGGTTAAGGTTGTGTTGTAAAACGGTGTGTTAGTTCCATAATCGTAAAGAATTATGTATTTAACATTGCGTTGTTCGCATAGGTTTACGAATTCTGTTATGTTAAAGTTAGGCGTGTAGGCGTCAACGGCTAAGGCTGGGTACTGCCAAATCTGGTATTCAGACATGTTTGCCGGCAGGTAAAACCGAAACATATCTTGGTCTAAAAGGTTAAAGGCGCAAACAATCACTGCTGACTGATTTTGCCCCAAGTGACCAGCCAGATAGTTTGTTGTCTGTTGTATAGGAATGTCCACTTCATCTCGTGCAGTCATCCCATACGCATTATAACAACTGTAAAAAATCGTTGATGCCACAATAATAATGAAAAGTGCCGCTGCAAGCTTCTTGTAGCGTTCTCCGCTGATGCCTAGCTGCTTGGGTTTCCACGCTTGAATTTTGCTATAGAGGAACATGATGAAGCATGCTGCTGAGATAGCTAAAATCGGGAAAAGCGGGGTTACGTAACGCCATTGCCTGTTTGGAATGATTGTGAAGAAAACATAAACGACTATAAACCATGTAAATAAGAAGATATCCTGTTTTTGCCTTCGGTACGCAAACAAGCCTAAACCGCATAAGCCTAAAATGAAGATGGGCAACGAGATGGGATTAACAGGGACACCGTTAAAAGGCCAAGACATTTCAATTAGGTAGAATACTGGAGTGAAAAATCTGTTGCTGTACACTGGACGGTTTTGGTCGCCTCCCTGTAAAACATACTCTAAAGTTTGAAATTTTGTCGAGCCATCAGCGTGATACACCATTAGAAACCAAGGCGCCGCCACCAAAACTACTATTACAAGTAGGATTATGAGCTTTGCCACGCTTATCTTCAACCTTTTTCTGCAAAAGAACAGAATGCTTACTATCATTGCTACGGCCGCCACTACGATTTCGTATTCTGCAAGAATGCCTATTCCCAGAGCTAAACCGCTGAAAAGAAGCGCTTTGTTACTGTTTTTAGTTATCCAAGAGTAAAAGAAGAACATTACCAGTGTGAAAAAGAATATGAGCATTGTTTCAAGCATTGTTATTCTTGAAAGCCAAAAGAACCCGGGCATTGTGCCAAGCAGAATACTTGCGAGTAGAGCATTTTTCGATCCGTATATCTTTTTGCAAAACTCGAATACAATCCAAAGGGCAAGCAGGGAAAAAGTTACGGAAACCAATCTTCCTGCAACGGAGGTTACGCCGAAAATCTTTATGTACAGAGTTGTAAAGAGGTCTAAAAGCGGCGGGTAATAACCATATGTGGTCAAATAAGCTTGTGTTTGCCCCCGACTTAAAAGTAAAGCGCCGTACAAATGAGGCATCTCGTCCCACTGCGTCGACATATAGCCCAGACTTAACGTGACGAGATAAGCGTAGATTACAGCGAAAGCAAGGAAAGCCAGCCGCCACTTGTTAGCTTTGACTGCAAGTTTTAGCCGAAACACTGCAGAGGTGCTAGCTAATTGCTGTTTTGCGCCTTGCGACGTGCTTGATTGTTTAATGGACAGCCTCTCGCCTCTTTAGACAAAGCATTAACTAAACCATATAAAAAAGCGTTTGTTAAATCCACTTTAAACCATAACTTAGCATGAAAGCATCTGGACTGTAATCATATTTGGAGCATATCCTCTCCACCGTGTGTTTGCACGAGAAAGTTAAAAACTCAAAACATCCATTTGCCCTGAAATTCATAAACGTTATATTAGTTTTGTCGAATATTTTCCTTTACAGTCTGAGGAGTTATTGTGGGCTATCAAAACGATTATCCAGAATGTAAACAATATGAGCGGAAAGAAGCTCTGAGCATTTTTAGGGAATTATGGTCTACAGGAAATTCCCCTTTACATCGAATGTATTCTTCTTGGGAAGAGCTTGAAAGAAACATTGAGGTGAAATCAGATAAGGCAACCACTGTTAAGAAACTTAAGATTCGGTCATGCCCCTATTGTGGCGTTAAACAAGCCATAGCCATGCCGTTAGACGGAATTTTTCCGTATCTGAATTGTGAATCATGTAAGCATCCTTTTTTCGTTCAGAATAATTTGTTTGTCAGGAAACTTACAGAAGAAGAGGAAAGAGAAATACCTGAAGCATGGATTCGAATAGTTGAAGACCTATCAAAAAAGAAGGTTGCAGTAGTCTTAAAATTCGAATAGCCCAAAGGACATGTGTGGCTTGCAAGCCATCCGAAGGAAAAATGTGCAGGCTTCCGCCCTACTTTCTTAAAATCTTTATCGCGACTTATGCTATGCCGTCGTAGTTGGTCAGTTGGATTAAAATTTAATCCCAAACCAAACCCAAACGTTTTCTAACCATTACTGGCTTTCTTTTTCTCTGATTCTTCCCAAATCCTGTTTTCTTGCCTTCTTATTCTGCTGTATATTCTCTCTCTACCATCATCACACTGTATCACCACATGTATCACGTATATCACACACAAAAAAATAACCTAAAAAGTGCAAGCTAGAAAATACTACAAAATATGACTCACACATAACACAGAAAGAATTGAATAGTGGCATTTTATCTCATGGTATTAACTGAATTATAAAACCAAGGGCTAAAAGCAAAGCTGCGACTATACCAATTCGATTCATGACTTTTGGAGGCATCTTAAAGTATTGAATCTCAGAAAGTGCCAGCATGAATGCACCAATGAAACATATAGTCAACCCAGTATCACGCACGCCTCCTCCGATGTATAATAATATTCCCATTGCTACAACAATAACAGCTCCAACTATTATGAGGATACCAGCAGTCAAACGCGTGCTAGGTTTCTTAGGCATACTAAGCGGCTTTGAACAATGAGGACAAAATGCGGCATCTTGGTTCAGAACTTCTTTTCCGCAGTTTGGGCATTGCTCCACACGCGTCGCGCTTTTATAAAGCAAGTCAAATTCGTCCCAGTAATCACTTCCTCTACTCTTTCTGTAGCTATCCAACATTGGCTTGGCATGCTCCCAGCAGTTCTTAATAGAATCTCGCCACTCGTCACTGACCATACTAAAGTCTATACCAGCTTGCTTGAGCATTATCCCAGCTGTATTGTATGTGCTACAGACAATCTCCGTATTTTTCACTTCGTCTGATTGCCATTTGGAAAAGTCCTTTTCTGATATTTTCATTAGTACATCTCGGGCATTGCGGACTTTTTCATCTTGTAGAGTGTTTACTATAAACGAAAACACTTCTACCTGATTGGTTTTTTTCATCTCACGAAGCTGGCTGAAAATAATTAAACCAGAAATAATTAGAAAAATGGCTGAGAGTGCTGTGGAAATTGAGCTTACCTCTTCCCAACTCATTACTTTCCCTCTAATATTCCATCTATGATTTGTCTTATAAATCAACACTTACTTTACACGCCTTCTATAAACGAGTTTATTCCGTGTTTAAAGTCGCGCTAGTTAAACAAAGGATTCAGCGTATTTTCGTATGGTCTGTGCGAAGTCGTTGATTGTTTCCAGCGAATTCGGGTAGAATGGTTCTTCACAATAACATGTATTTTAGCCTTTATTGTGCAGTTCAGACCTAAAATTTTATGCCCAAACCCAAACCACTGATGACGACGATTTTTTTCCAAATTTTTTATTTTTTTTTAGTCCGTCTGTGACCTGATGAATCCTATAACTATTGAGATAGCAATAACAATTAGGAGTATTATGCCGACAACTGCTATGAAAGGATTTAATGTGTACAAAGCCGATAAAATAATTACACCAACTACAATAATAATTATGGAAAGAACAATACCTAGAACTGTCCGTGGTAAGTCGCCGCTCATTTCCTACTCACCTTATACATTATTCTTTCCGAATAAATTGTTTTACCAAAAAAACTTTTTTTCAAGTTTAAAAACCTTTACAAAGTTTTCTGATACTTAAACTTATGTTTGCGTTTTGGTATTATATTTGAATAAATATTTGCAACAATGACCATACACATGCCACTTATTATCAAAGGCGCAAACAAAAAATTGGATGGCTTGGCATTAATAAGTACTGTACCAATGACTAATAAGGTAAGTCCTGTTGCCGTCACTGGAAACCATAACATCTCGCTTGGAGGAGCTTTTATAACAGTAATAGCTTTTACACCCTTGATTCTGCCTGTAATTGATACCTTCTTGAAATTGGAAACTAAAAGCTTCAAAGTGAACGAATCTTTTTCGTTTAAGAGGGTCGGTTTTATTTCAACCTTGTTTTCATCATTTTTGGTCGATATCGGTATATCTTCTGGTTCTTCTTCCGAAATTTCGCATTTGAGTATTTGAGATTTTTCACCGAAAGTGACTGAAATATCGCCTTGATAATCGTTTGCGTCGATTGGAATATTCCCCGAATTAACAAACCTAACAAAGACCAAATGTAAATGACCGACTGGTTTTCCATCGAAATTAACTTGTAACCTGTCCGTGATACGGCTATCGACCTTTACCAATTCTGTGTTCATGGTTTCGTATGAAAGTTCTTTTTTCTGAGTTTGCTTTCTCGCAAAGTATATGGTAATAGCTATTGCCACTATGGCTACTACAACGGCGACGAAGCCCCATGTGGAACTTGTTAGGACTTCAGACATCCATATCACTATGAGATTATTTAAGAGATAGTTTCTTGAATTTAGATTCGAAGGAAAACATTTTCTGTGTATCTGCGTATTATTTCTGCGAAGTCGTTGATTGTTTCCGGCGCGTAAGGCTTGAGAGTTTGGAATCTTTTATCCAGCGTATCCTCTGGAATGAATTGTTGGAGTGCATGGTTTTTTGAGCCTTTTACCAGTTCGCCGATGCATGTGGCGTCTTGGGCTGTGACTATTTCTGGCACCACGGTTGTTCTGAACTCGTAGGGCACCTTGCCTGTCTTTAGGATTTCCATGGTTCGTATAAGTCCAGTTGTGTCTTGTGCGCCGAGCAACCTGTATTTTTCTCTGCAGGTTTTTACGTCCATAGCTACGTAATCCACACTGCCGAGGCATTCCTCAAGCACTTCTGGATAGAAACCGTTCGTGTCCAATTTAACCATAAAACCGTGTTCCTTAAGTTTAGCGAGGAATTTCGGCAGCTCCTTGTGCATGCATGGTTCTCCGCCGGTCACCACTACTGCGTCCACGTATTTTTTGCGGCTTTCCAAGATTTCTAATGCAGCGGCTTCCTGCAGAAACGGCGGCTGCGGATTTACGGCTATGCGCCAGTTATGGCAGAATGGGCAACGCAGGTTGCAGCCTGGAGTGAACAGCACGCTGGCTACTTTATCGGGATAGTCGAGAAGGCTTGTTTTTTGTAATCCACTAAACTTCATTTTTACGTTTCCTTTAAGCCGTTAAGGGTACTGGAGTCATTATGGTTGATCGATCGAAGGTTTTGCGTATTGCGAATTCTGCCTGTTTTCCATCGTTCCATTGGTCAACTGGCCGTAAGTAGCCGACTACTCGTGAATAGACTTCGCAATTTGCTCCGCAGGTTGGGCAAAGTTTGTGTTCGCCGTTTGTGTAGCCGTGGGTTGGGCAAACACTGAAAGTCGGCGTTAACGTGAAATAGGGCAGCCTTGAGTTCCAAGCTACTTTTTTGATTAATTCAGCGGCAGCTTTCCAAGAGTTAAGCCTCTCACCGAGGAAAATGTGAAAAACGGTGCCTCCAGTGTAGAGTGTCTGCAAAGTTTCCTGATGCTCCAGCGCTTCGAAGAGGTCGCCGGCAAAGTCAACAGGTAGCTGAGAAGAATTCGTGTAGAATGGTTCTGCATGGTCCGCTAGTACTTGTTTTTGGTTAGCGAATATAATGTCTTTGTATCGGCGTTTGTCAATGCGGGCAAGCCTGTAAGATGTACCTTCAGCAGGGGTTGCTTCGAGATTGTAGATGCTGCCTGTTTCCTCTTGATAATCTGATAAACGGTTCCGCATGAAATCCAACATTTTAACGGCGAAAGCTTGTCCATCATGCGACGCAATATTTTGCCCTAGCAAGTTTATGATTGCTTCATTCACGCCTACTATGCCTATGGTGCAAAAGTGGTTCTTCCAATACTTGCCATAGCCTTCTTTCACATGACGCAGGTAACGCCTTGAATACGGATATAAACCGTTATCCGTAAATGCTTCAAGCACTTTACGTTTAATTTCCAAACTTGATTTTGCAACTTCCATCAAGTTTTCTAAACGCTCAAAGAACTCATCCTCATCCTTGGATAAGTAGCCGATTCTTGGAATGTTCAAGGTAACAACGCCTATGCTGCCTGTTAAAGGGTTGGCGCCGAAGAATCCACCGCCTCGCTTGCGTAACTCACGGTTGTCTATTCTTAGGCGGCAGCACATACTGCGCACATCCTCAGGTTTCATGTCGCTGTTAACAAAATTTGAGAAGTACGGCACACCATACTTGGCTGTGACTTCAAAGAGGGCTTGAGCTACAGGTGAATCCCAATCGAAATCTTTAGTGATGTTGTATGTGGGAATTGGGAAAGTGAAAACTCTGCCTTTCGAATCGCCTTGCCGCATGACTTCTGCGAAGGCTAAATTGAACATTTCCATTTCCTTAGTCATGTCGCCGTATGTGTCTTGGGTTACCCTTCCATTGAAGAGAACTGCCTCGTTCTTCATGAAGTCTGGCACAGTCAAATCTAACGTTAAATTTGTAAAGGGTGTTTGGAAACCCACACGGGTCGGCACGTTCATGTTAAAGAAAAATTCCTGAAGTGCCTGCTCAACATCTTTCTGTGTCAGTCTATCATACTTTATGAATGGAGCAAGGTAAGTGTCAAAGTTGCTAAACGCCTGTGCTCCTGCTGCTTCACCCTGCAACGTATAGAAAAAGTTCACAACCTGACCCAACGCTGTACGAAAATGTTTGGCAGGTTTGCTCTCAATTTTACCTGGTACACCGCCGAATCCTGAAAGCAGTAACTCGCTTACATCCCAGCCGACACAGTATGCTCCTAATACGCCTAAATCGTGAATGTGCATGTCGCCTGAAAAGTGTGCATCAGCAATGTTTTGGGGGTAAATCCTTGATATCCAGTACTTAGCTATCACAGTGGATGATAGATAATTGTTCAACCCCTGCAGGGAATAGCTCATATTGCTGTTTTCTTTAACCCGCCAGTCCTCAACCTCAAGGTACTGATCCACCATGTCTGAGGAGCTCAGCAAAGCTGCTAACTCACGCATGTCACTATGCTGTTTCCTGTAGAGAATGTAGGCTTTCGCCGTTTGTGCATGTCCGTTTTCGATTAAGCGTTTTTCAACGATGTCTTGGATTTCCTCAACTGTGGGCACTCCGTCGTCGCCGTAAATTTTTTGCAGTTCAGTCACTACTTCGTCGCTTATGCGTTTGGCTAGCGCTTTGTCTGTTCCGCCGCATGCTTTAGCGGCTTTCCAAATAGCGTTTGTTATACGTTCTTGGTCGAAGGATTCTAATTTACTATCACGTTTTAATACAAACTTCATTTTTTCACCTCAAGGAGTAACCGCCTGAAGTCCTCAGGCTCTTCAAACTTCTTGTAAACTGAAGCAAACCGAATGTATGCTATGCGGTCGACTTTTTTTAGGTGCTTCATGACTAAATCTCCGATTTCTTGGGATGAAACCTCTTCAGCGTCTTTAAGCATAAGGTCCTGCCGTATTTGTTCTGCTAACTCGTTGATTTGGCTCATGGCTACAGGCCTTTTCTCACATGCTTTCTGCAAGCCACGGATTATCTTGTTCACGTCGAAGCGTTCAAGCCTGCCGTCTTTTTTTCTCACCATAAGCTCTACGGTTTCCACATACTCATAGGTCGTGAAGCGTCTTCCACAACTGATGCATTCTCTGCGTCTGCGCGTAGTATTCTCTGGCGAATCGCGCGTTTCCAAGGTCTTGGAATTTTCAGAGTTGCAATATGGGCATCTCATAGGTTTAACATACTCGTGCTTTGCTATATCTGTAGTGTTAACAATCTTATCCACACACTACATTTAGCGCATATATAAGGTATTTCCACATTAAATTGGAAATATAGCATATATATGTAACAATAGTTTCCATAAAAAATAAACAAAAAAGATAAAATAAAATAATCCAGAAAAGCCTTTTTTCACCAAAAAAACCCATTATCGCGTAAATACTAGTTAGGTTAAGGCTTGCGCAAAAATATAATTAAAACAAGACGCTCAGCCGCCGTAGTAAAGCACTTTTTTAATGGATATATATCGATTGTGGCAATAGCGGTTTATAAGCAGTTTTGAGAATTGATTGGTTCAGGAGAAGTTCGAGGAGAAAGGAGAGGCTTTTTTCGCCTCTTTTATGAGGCAACTTTTTTAGCTTGTTTTCAAGTCATCCAGAAACTCGCTTAAATCAACCGTAGCCATGCTGTTTTCGTCTTTAAGCTGTTGCTTAGCAGGCGGGTTTTGCATGTAAAACGGTATGCGCTGGGTTAAGCGGTCTTGAAAAGTTGGTTCCAGCTCGTTCTTGTAGAAGACGCCAATTGGGATTTTGTCGCCCCATTCTTGTGCCTTTTCCATGCCGGCAGCTTTCTTTTTGAAGTCTTCGCTGCATTCATGCACAACAGGGTCAAAGCCTGCATCCTCTAGCTTGTACAGTCTGGATTGTGGCTTACCCGTTTTCGGGTCTTTTCTGTCTTCTCCACCATACCATTCTTTAGTGTTAATGTCATTGTACGTGGGACAAGGCTGCAAGCAATCGATCAATGCTAATCCCTTATGCTGGATTCCTTGCTTTATGATATTCTTCAAATGCATAACGTCAAAGGTGTATGATCTAGCCACGAATGTGTACCCTGCAGTAATCGCCAATGCAACTGGGTTAATTGCTTGGTTAATGTTAGGGTTAGGAAGCGACTTAGTTTTCTCCCCAAGCTGAAGAGTCGGTGAAGCCTGCCCTTTAGTTAAGCCGTAAACTCCATTATTGTATATTAAGTAGGTCATGTCGATGTTTCTTCGTCCAGCGTTAACAAAATGTCCTGCGCCTATACCGAGTCCATCGCCGTCCCCGCCTACGCCGATTACCTCCAAGTTTGGGTTCGCAATCTTTATTCCCATTGCAAACGGCAATAATCTTCCATGCAGGGTGTGGACACCGTTAGCTTTAATGAAATGCGGGGTTTTTCCAGAATTGCCTATGCCTGAAACCACCACCACTTTATGAGGCTCCAGCCCAAGCTCAGCTAACGCCATCTGCAACGCACTCAAAATACCAAAGTCCCCGCAGCCTGGGCACCAGTCGACGTAGACGTCGGTTTTGAAGTCTGAGGGTTTAAGATCCATCCATTAACACCTGCCTTTCTGGCGCTTTATCCGTTAATATAGATTTGATTGCTTGGTACACTTCGGTTGTCATCATCGGTCTGCCAGTGTATTTGAGGACGTAAAAGTTGGGTCTGATGCTTGTGTACTGAGTAATTATGCCCCCAAGCTGAGCAGTTATGTTGTCTTCTACGTCTATTACGCGTTTTTTGCCTTGAAGCATCTGCTTCAGGTAGGCAGAGGGAAGCGGATGTATCATTCGCACCTGAATAAAGCCTAAGCTCAAGCCTTCATCTTTCAGCTGATTGAGCGCTTCGATTATAGGGCCTTTAGGTGAACCCCAACTGACCACTATGTTCTCTGAGTCCCTGTCTCCGAAAAAGTTAACTTTCATTTCCAACGGCACTTCCCTGTCAACTAAATCTAGCTTTCCTATTCTTTTTTCCATCATTTTTCTTCGATTAATGGGTTCTTCGTTTATGTTGCCGCTCTCATTATGCTCATCGCCACTACACCATTGAACGGCGTTTTTGGTTCCCAGAAAAGCTCTGGGAGAAACTCCTGTTTCCGTAAATTTGAAGCGCTTGTACTCTTTGCCTTCAAGCTCTTTCTCGCCAACTATTTCGCCGCGGTCAATCTTAACACCAGCATAGTCAAAGACTGGGTATGTCTGTGAGCAATTAGCCATACCTTTATCAAGCAAATGAATGACGGGCATCTGATATTTCTCAGCTAAATTAAAAACTTCCGCAGCGTCAAAGAAACATTCCCTGATATCTCCTGATGCAAGGATTATTCTTGCGAATTCTCCATGAGCAGCATGCATCGCAAAGCGCAAATCTTGCTGACTGTGTCGTGTTGGCTGGCCAGTTGCGGGGCCACCTCGCTGGTAGAGTGTTATTACCAAGGGCACTTCGTTGTTTCCTGCCCAACCTAAGCCTTCAGCCATAAGAGAAAATCCTGGTCCTGACGTGCTTGTTGCCGCTCTTGCACCTGCTAAGCAAGCGCCTGAAGCAGAATTTACCGCAGCAATTTCGTCTTCAGTTTGAAGTACAACTATTGCTTCTTCCCCTTTTCTGGTTTTGAGGATTTCATGTGACTCCAAGTATTCGCTTTCGTCAGCCGCTGGAGTAATCGGGTAGTATGTTTGCACTCGGCAGCCGCCTAAAACTTTACCCATGGCGACCGCTTGGTTTCCTGTCAGGAAAATACGTGGTTCGTTAACTTCCAGTTTTTCAAGTTTATACTTAAAATCGTTTACGTTAAAGGTTTTTTCAGCGTAATCGTAAGCGTAGTCTACGGCTGTAACGTTCATGTCGACGATTTTTTCGTGGAGGGTGGCTTTGATGGCGTCTTCTACGAGTTTTTTGTCGTATTTGAAAAGAGCAAACGATACTCCTATTGTGAGAACATTTATCATTCTTGAGAGCGTGCTGATTTTTTCTATTTTGACTGCTTTGCCAATTTGCTCAAGCAAGTCCATGTATGGAACAGGATAGATCTGTATGTTTTTCTTTTTGGCGTAATTTAGAAAGTCGCTGATTGTTTCGCCAATACTATTTTCTTTCATGAAAACGCGAATTTGATCTTTATATTCCTCTGAGAATGTCGGGATTTCTTTCAAGACATTGACTTTTAGGTCGCGTGAATCAACTATTATGCCGCCTTCACTCACGACTTCGTCGACATGCCTCACAATGGTTTCAGCGTCAAAAGCTGCTAATAAATTCACATCGCTGATATTTGCTAAAGTTGGCTGTTTCGATACACGCTGGTGGAAGTAGCTGTGCATGGTTTTGATGTTTGAATGGTATTCTCTTCTGCCGAAAACGTATAATCCGCCATAGCCGCAGGCTCTGCCAAATATCGTGGAAGCTGTGTCAACGCCACTTCCCTGTGGCCCGCCTGCCATCCAGTTTATACTTTCAATTATCATGTTGCTTTAACCTTGAACAATTTATGTAGAGCAGAACGGTTTACCCGCCGCCTGCTGCTTTATCGATGCCTATACAGCAAGTGCATTTCACGATTTCTCCACAGTATGGGCATACGCAAATACAATCATCGATAAAATTTCCGCAGTGCATGCAACGAGGCTTATTTTTTTCTGTCACTCACTTCGCCTCTGCCATATTTATGTTTGCTGAACTTCGGAATTAAGGTTTCGGATACCTTTTTTCTAAAATTTTAAAATAAAAAAGGAAGGGATTTGTTTTATTTTACGAAGTCGTCGAATGTCCAATAGTGGTCTTCTTCTTGAATTATTATGTCTTCGAACAGGCGTCTTGTCGTCACGTCGTGGCGTTTGAATGCTTCAGCGATAATTTGTCTGTACAGGGATATTGTGGTGCTTTCCAATGCGTGATCCAACGTTAAAAAGTCCTGAGATGTGTCGCCGACTACTGGTAGTGGATCTGGCTTGGTTGTTGCTTCGCCTTCAAGGAGGTAAATCCGTTCGCTGATTTTTTCCAGGTGGGCCATTTCTGCCATAAAGATTTCTTTTAGTATTTTGCTTACTACAGCGGCTTTGTTGGTTTCGGTGATAGTTTCTAATGGTGTGTTTTTCATTCGAAGCTCAAGGAAGGCCATTTTCTCATGCTGATTTGTGTATTGGATAATTGCAGTTATTTCTCCTGAGACTGCCTTGTTTAAGAGCGTAAAGTAATCGTCTGTGAATATTTTACGCCATTCCGCCAGCGGCACTTTGCTTGGCTCTTCTTTCTCGTCTTGGAATTTCGTATATTCTTGGAATTTGAATAGGTGCCCTTCTTCTTCATTGTAGATTTTCTCGAAGAGTTCACGTGTTTCCCAATCGCCCATTTTTCCAGCGACTTCTATGATTTGGCGGTAAAGCGTTAACGCTTCTTCTTCAGCTTTTACGCCTAGTTTAGCAAATTCGCTTATGCTGTCGCCAACGACAGGTTTGCCTGATTTAGTTGTTGCTTGTCCACCAAGATGGTAAATGCGCTCCATTATGCTTGCGGCATGTTTCATCTCTTGAATTGCGATTTCTTTCAAGAACTTTCCAACGGCGTCATAGGTAGTTTTGTCGAGAAGGATGTTTTCAGGTATGGTTCTGCGCATGAGCTTTTCCATTTTTCCATGTTGAAGTGTATACTGGATTGAAACAGCAATTTCACGTTCAACTGCTTTGTTTAGTAAGTCTATATAGTCTGGGGTTGCTTTAACAGCCATAAATAATCACAACTTCCAGATAGAAAGGAACAATCACTTAGATATAAGATTTTTTATGAAAACAAATTCAGGGAAAAAATATTGGAATCAAAATAGCTATTCTTAACTGCAAGATGATGACTGCTTTTGATTAGGTGACTTATTGCAATTATGGCAGTTTCTGACCACAGATGACGCAGTAAACAGAGTCCGCAGTGTTTTCTATTCCGCAGTAAGGACAAAGCCTCTTTTGTGCTATGCCAGTCAACGAGGTCTGCGCGTCAGAGGAAACAAATGTTGAGGTTGCGGATGGTTTAAGAGAGTAAAACCCTTGTGCGGCGAAGACCCAAGCTACCCACAATAGCAAAACCCCTATTCCGACAATCGTTAGTACGGTGCCGATTAAGTACAGCAACCCAGTGGTCTTGAAATTGCTGATTCCAGATTTTTCTCCAAGTTTGTTGAAGGCACGCATGTAAAAAACGGCACTTACTATTCCCAAAATGAAAGCGACCGCGAATACAGCTAGAAATGGGGTAATAAACTGTATTGCTGAGGGATCAGCAGTTCCTGCACCGGCTCCTTGAGCAATCTTTACTATTGACGTTACTATGATGGCAAGCTCTATTGATACGGCAATGGCTGCTCCTACTATGTTTAGGATGAAACCATAAAGTACATTTTTGAAAATGCCAGGTTCACTGTAATACTGTGAAAGGCTATGCATCGCTACAAGAAATAAGATAAATCCGGCAAAAGTTATGATTCCAGCAATGACGAGAAGAATTGGTATCGAGCTAAAGTTAAAAAGTGTTGAAGGTGTGCCAGCAAGTAGAGATAAAACTAAAAATATGGCTGCTATTACCCCAATGACTGGCATGATAACTGCTATTAAGCCGGCTGTTAGCCCTAGTTTTCTGCCTGATTCAAACGACATACTTACCTAAGCTGCTAATTTTTATGGCGAGTTAGAGTTTAAGTCTTTCGCAGGCATTAAACCTCGCTTTTCGAGCGTCAACTTCTAGGTAACTGTTTGGTTTTCAGAATTTTTTCTGAATTGTTCTGTTGCATACCAAGCTACTAGCACTCTGATAAAAAGTAAACTAGTTTTGTGAGAGCGATTATTTTATCCATTCGCCTGATGCCCATTTCGTGAAAGATGTTGGCGTTATCTTGATTATTGGTATGTCTCCTTCTTTCCAGCCGCCTTCCTCAGTTTGGTACTCGGGATACTTTTCTTTAAGAAGAGAATGCGCGTAAACGTATTCTTTGCCCCTCCACAGGACGGTTGCTTCTCCTTGGACGCGGATGCCTTTGATGTTTGACCAGTTTTTTCTGTCATAATCATCAAAGACCAAGGATACCTGAGGGTTTGCCTCTATGTGCTCCAGCTTGGGAGTTTCAGGGTCAGTCGCTATATAGATATTTA
>Ga0326727_10011247_pt1 | contig 20941 bp, 12 predicted proteins | sample MB2enrmetagenome_FD_207643 | JGI IMG/M metagenome (GOLD analysis project Ga0326727, IMG submission 207643) | Lab enriched peat soil microbial communities from McLean, Ithaca, NY, United States - MB29MY | ecosystem: Environmental > Terrestrial > Soil > Wetlands > Peat | place: USA: New York...
ACTTCAATCTGCCGCAGCATCGTCACGATTTGCTCTGGTTTGTACCTCTGGATGGGCATGACCCGCTTTTCCTCCAAGTGGATTCTCTCTCATTCCACCTGGTACAAATTCCGCCGGTCAGGTCAGTGATTGGAACTTCAATTCCAACGAAGTTGAGTGAGGCTTGCAGACCTTCTTCAGTGCGACCAGCTGCTGTAGTTGGTGGAGACACGGAAATATCAATACAGCACCAGCTTGACGGTGTCATCAAGAGCTTCGGCCTCAGATTCTGGAAGTTTGTTGCGCAGCTCCATCCCGCTTCCAACAGGGTGCTCGGAAACACAGAGGCGAAAGTGGTATCGCTCGCTTACAGCGACCGCTATTTATTCACGCCAGTCTCTGTTGCGTTGTTGCAGAGTATCGTCGCTGGTCTGAAGCAAGTCGTAAGTGCAGAGCGGTTTGGAAGCCCTGAACTTGCCATCAACACTAGCGCAGTGCGCCAAGATGGTCAGAAGTGGCTCGGCGGAAAGGTATTTGCAGATTGGCCGACGTCGCAGATGCGAGACGCGGTTGTGGAGCTAGTCCTTCAACCATTCGGAAAAGCTAAAATCAACAGCTCGCAGAAACTCCAGCATTCAAGGGTGCTCGAACTCTTGTTCTCGACGGGCGAAGTATTACGCGTGCGACTTGACCAGGGAGTCAGTTACTGGCGTGTTTCGTCGTGGTCGAAGGGCGGAGCAAACGGGACATGGTTTAACTTCGCAAACCTGAATGCGGCCGTACAGGCTAAGGCTATTGCGGAGATGGAAGTGTGGGTCGAAGGACAGATTGCTCCGACCCAAGTGTTTGTGAAGGTCCGAAACACGAAAAGTGGAGTTGCAGACGCGTGACGTGCGACTGCTTCTTGGTCATTTGGGCATAGGGTTTGGCTTCTGGCCTGCGATGAGCATGATGTTGCCGAAGCTGATCGCCCGTGATACAGCGGGCCCGACGCTTCAACCCGATTTTGGAAAAGCGCCACCGTTGAGCAAATTCTACCTTTCCCGTATCACGGCGTTCGGCCTTATCCCGCGGCTTCACGATTGAGGTTCCGTGGTACCTATATCTTCGGCACTGGGATTCTATTTCGCTTTGTCTTCGCCTCCATGCTAATATATGTCGACAATGAGGAATCTGTCCAATAGAATCCGTTCAGTCAGGTTGAGTCCTACTAGAATCAAAGAGGATGGGTCTGTGTCCGAGGCGAGCACGGCTCTGCACGATCTGGGTGATCGGTGGTTGTCGGTCGATGAAATCGCGATTTACCTGGGGATCAAAAGGGACACCGTCTACAAATGGATTGACCGCCGAAATCTACCTGCTCACAAAGCCGGGAGGCTTTGGAAATTTCGACGGAACGAGGTGGACGACTGGGTTCGTTCCGAGAATGCTTCGTCCGAAGGGTCAACACGACGATCTAGAAAATTTCATGCTCGTGGCAAAAGTCATCTCCGTGGTGGTAAATAGCATTGGGACAGCGAAATCAGCCGCGCTACACGTTCATAGATCTCTTCGCCGGGTGCGGCGGCCTCTCGCTCGGGCTAATGATGGCAGGTTGGACTGGTTTATTTTCGGTTGAGAGAGACGACCTTGCTTTTCAAACATTGAAACACAACCTAATCGATTCCACTGGCTCTCTCAAGTATGAATGGCCTGACTGGTTACCAAAGAAGCGGACGGCCATTGGTCGGTTCATCAAAGCCCACCTGCAAGATCTCAGGAGATTGAGGGGTAAGGTGGATTTGATTGCTGGTGGACCTCCATGCCAGGGCTTCTCCCTCGCTGGCCGTCGCAAGAAAGATGACCCGCGAAATACTCTTTTCCGGCATTATGTCACCATCGTTGAGGCCGTAAAGCCCAAATTTTTGCTGTTAGAAAATGTTCGAGGAATTGATGTCGAATTCGGTAAGAAGGCAAAGCGCCAGAAGCGAGGGCCAGGTCGACCAGCGAAGCCGTTCTCTCAAAAGATTAAGCAAAAGCTGGAGGAATTGAACTATAGAGTCTGTCCCAGGCTCGTGAAAGCTGCGGATTTTGGCGTACCACAGTTGCGGCCACGTTACATTCTGGTTGCAATCGACAGGAGCTTGCTCCATGACGACGAACAACTTGACCCCTTCGAGGAAATCGAAACAGTTCGTCGCGGATTCTTGCGAGGGAAGCAACTTCCAATCGAAAAGCCCGTTTCGGTTCGTGAGGCTCTATCCGACTTGGAAACGAAGGGCAGGACGCTTATAGAGTGCGTCGACTCGCCAGGCTTCAAACAGGTTTCATATTCAGCTCCACTCACGCACTATCAGCGATTACTGCATGGGTCTCTAAACGGCACAGCCCCAAATAGTCTGCGCCTGGCGAACCATCAAGACGAAATCCGAGAGCGATTTGCGAACATCCTCGAGACCTGCCGGCGTGGCGTTCAACTCTCAAAGAAGGATCGTGAGCGCTTGGGGATTAACAAGCATTGCACGGTTCCCCTCGATCCCTTGAAACCATCGCACACCCTCACGACGCTTCCCGATGACATTCTCCACTATGCCGAGCCCCGAATTCTCAATGTGCGTGAATATGCTCGTCTTCAATCGTTTCCGGATTGGTTCGAGTTTAAGGGAAAATACACAACTGGTGGAGAACGCCGGGTCCGCGAATGCCCGCGATACACGCAGGTTGGGAACGCCGTTCCACCGTTCTTAGCTGAGTGCCTAGGAAGCTTGCTCAAGCGCCTCAAGCGACGACACATGTGTTCTGTTAACGAGTATGGTAATAAGTTGTACCGCTCTCGGGAGGAATCCAGGCGTGAGTTTTGCAAGAAATCCGATGGTCGAATGGCTCCTTAGCCATTCGTATGGTCAAGGCGGCACCGTCGCAGTCCCGTCGTGGCAGAGTGCGAGCGGCGATCCGATGCCTCGCGGACAATTCCCTCCGGGTATCACCGATGCCTTGGACTATTTAACGGATCGGTACACCTCCTGGTCGGACGCCGCGAAGGAGGTCGATTGGTGCTTCTTAGTCGGTGGACCAGGGAACGGCAAGTCTGAGGCACTCAAGGATCTGACGAGCAGACTTGGAATATCCCTACCTCCCCGTGCACTAGGACAAGCAGTGCCAAGAACGATTCCTAAGGATTGGCCTTCTAGCGCCCACGGTCTACCGTCTGGATTGGATGTGATGCTGATTAATGACGCTTCCATTCCTCGGCCCGACATCGGCGACGGTGACCCAGGGTCGCTGTTCAAAGACTTGAACGATGCCCTGCGACGCATAGCCGGCGCAGGCCCACCAGTCGCGGTGTTTGGAAACGTAAACCGCGGGATTTTGGTCGAGGAAGCAAGCTGCCTTCCAAATCCCAATCCGAACGAACTCACGCAACACTTAGCAAGTTCCATTATTCGCTGGCTGGCATCCCCGCCCTCTTCTGCGACCGAGCAAGCTCAGTTTTCGGATATCCAAACTGTTGTGGTGCCCGATCCAAATGCACCGCAATACGGTCAGTTTAGGGTCTTCATTCGCGGAGCCATAGACCGAGTTGTTGTTTTGCACATTGTTTTCCTGGACGCACTGTCGCTCTTGGAACCAACGCCAGGTGGCGGTAGTCCAGTTATCGATTTTCGTCACTCGCCTCCAGCGCGGGCGCAATATCAAACGTTCGGGAACCTCGTCAGCGCTGGGACGCCACGTGATCGGACAACGGCAGGCGACTTTGTTGCTTCCTTTGGGTTAGCGAAGCGCTGGAGCGAGGGCGGATGTCGAGAGTCTACAACGGGAAGCGTGTGCGAAGCGTATTCTACATGCCCCTTTGCGCAAAACAGTCGCTGGATCGAAACAGACTCGCTCCGCCATCGGTTCCTAGACGCATTACGCGGCTCGGAAGTAGCTGCAGGCCGTCGACTCACATACCGTGACTTGCTGGGACACATTTCGCTGGCGGTAATAGGTGTGCCGGAGGAATCGTGGTTGAAGGGAACCCATCCGTGTCAATGGGCTGCCGACCAGCACCTTGGAATCAATGCGGGGCAGAAGAAAGCGGCGGTCAATGTCATTTCCCATCGAATTTATGCAAACTTGTTTCCAAGCTCCTCTTTTGCAAAGAAACAGAGGCTGGAACGCGAGCTTGCCGACGACACAGTCTACGGTTCGATTAAGAGTCGTGTGGACGGGAAGGGAGAACCGCCCAGACCTCAAGCGTTTGAGCGGGCTTTCGGCGAAATTGACCCGGCCGCGGACACGGATGCTTGGCAGGGGATGCGGACGAGAGTGCTAGATGCGATTGAAGCACTCGACATTCTTTCGCCTTCAGATCAACTTCGAGCCTGGCCTGAGATAGCCGCAGCGACAGGCTCAGATGCTGAGAGCATTCTCGATCAGGCTCTTCGAGATGAAATAACTAGCGAACTGAAGAGAGGAACAAGATCGGCCAGCAATCGCGCGCGATTTCTCCGCAAGTGGCGGGGCACATTGATGCTCCGCCAAGTCGGGTTGGCTTTGGGAAACCTTACTCATGGGATGGCCATCCAGGCGTGGCTAGCCGAACAGGAGAACGCTCTTCGGGGCGGATCACGATTGCGTCTGGGCGACGGCATTCACAACCTAATCGTTACGAGGCACGAAGGCAATCGCATTTACTTGGCCCCTTTGCGTCCTCGCACGTACTGCTTGGTCGATGACCTGCCACCTAATACACTCCTTTTCCCCATCACCGTCAACGATTTGGACGTGGTAATTATTCCGCAGGGAGACACCATTATTGCCGAAGTACAGGGCCGCTCCCGGCAACGCCGTGCTCCCCAAGCTCTGGCCTCTCTTGTGATTGATCTGGCGGTAGCCCGTGAGGCGATTTTGCATGCAGACGAAGATGCCCGTTCTTTTACAGAAATCGGTTACACAGCGTTTGCGCGCATCGAGCGCGCGCGGGCATCGCTGATAAGCCGCGAGAGACTCAGAACTGGAGATGTTTATTTTACGAACGAGAAAAAGGATCTTTATAGGGTTGTCGCCAACCCTAGCGGCCCAGTACCGTTGAGGGTGGAGCAATCTTGACCTAAAGATATGAAAGATTCTGACAAAAATTGGCTTCACGCCCAAATCCCGTTCCCTCGTCCGGAATATCCGAAGCAAATGGAAGCGTTGCTAACGGACCTGCTTTGGAGATCAGAGGGCTCTAGCCTTTCAAGGGAACCAGAGGGCGGATTGTTCGGGCTTCTCTCGGGACTTAGGCAAGGTGGATCAGCACGATCCGGGCCTGATCCCGAAAGGCTCATTCCCCAAAAACGTCCTGGCGGGAGTAGCCGCTTGTTTGAAACATTTCTTCTAGCCAAGTCTGCGGATCTCAGCGGGATGATGTCGGGCACCAATGTCGCAGAATTTCCAACGGCGGCACTCTTGGATTCTGCCCTCGCTCCCCGTGCGCGTGGAGACAAGGCAGATGCGTGTGTCCCCATCCATCCTTCGCTGGTCGCCCTACAAACACTTCATGGTTTGGTCAACAAAGAAAGCCCAGCGAATCTCGCGCTTGCTATCGAAACTATGGGCTGGTTGGGCGGCTCCGCGTCTCCCGGTTCTGTTGCCTCATCATTCCTTACTCCTTTTACTGATTTGGCGGGTCCGCGCGATGGGTTTTCGGGACTGATTGAGAACGCTTATTCTCATATCGCTGCCAAGGTTTGGGCTGGTTTGCCAGAAAGTTTTGCTGCTGACTCTGCGACTTGGCCAGTTTGGCCCGGCATCGTTCCTGCAACAGCCTTATCGGGAGGCGTCGCACTTCTGGCAGCTTGCGAACCTACGCCATTTCGATGGTTTTGGCGGAAGTGGCGGACCCTCTGTTCACCGGAGAGGGCGTGGCAAAAAAATCTCCCGACCAGACGCTTCGTTGATTGGACCATGTGTTTGCTTCGAACTGGCCTCGCATTTTCTTACCTGTGGGAGGCCGAGTTTTTTTGTCGGCTCCACGAATGTGTCTCGATCCGACGCCAGTCGAGTTCGGCGCCGACAGCTGTCAATCGGATCCGCACTCTACTAATGGACGGGGCGGTCCTCGGCGTGTTTGAATCCACGGCCGTTCCTGCGTCGGAGAAAGCAATTTGGCCTGCCACTTCTGAACTCTTGGCGCGCGGATACGAAGCGAGAAGACGTATCTATGCAGCATTAGACGGCAACACAAATTCTCCTAACGGCAGTACCACTCTTGAGATCCTTGAAAACTGGTTGATAAGTCTGAGTGATACGCAGTTAGCCGAGATTGCGGCACCATTGCAAACACAGCCTCGAACCGCCAATAACCAAAAGGAATTTGTGCGATACCTTCTGTTACCGAGGTCCTCCGACGACGATGCCGTCGATCAAGCCGACTTCTACTACTTGGCTCGAACCAACTCGCGACACGTTTGGTTTCACCCCGGACCCGAATGGCTCGTCGTTCTCACAAGCCTCTTAGGTCAGAATCCGGGCGGCCAGTGCACTCTCGGAATGGTCATTGATGATCTTGCCTGCTTGGGGCTTCGAGCGGAGCGATCAGTGTTGGTGGGGTTGCTTGAAGAGGCCGGACTAACGACGGATAGCCCGGATGCTGACAATGCTCTGGTAATTCATTCGGGATTCTAGGAATTGGGGTAGAGAAAGAATGGCCGTACTCGGCAACGCAATTGCCCGATATTTATCAAACCTCGGCGGCCTGTACTCTGTCGAACTGCCCGAGTCTCTCGTCCAGGAGATGGTGGATCTCGTACAAACGGCCAACGTGGCAAGCGCCAAACGAGCGCTCCTAGTAACTGACGATCCGGCTCTCGCGATCTCCGGGGCGACGACTACCTGGCGTGATATTTTGGGCTGGCGGACAACCGACGACCGCTCATTTGTATGGAAGCGCGGGCTCAAACAACCCGACACTTCGTTTCTCAGTGTTGTCCGTCCTTTCATCTCTACCAGATTTCCGGGAGCCGATGGCGGCGAGTGCACGTTGGACCTTCTCGTTCGGATCAGCATAAGCGAATTGTGGTACCGACGTGGTAAGCAGCCGATAGGCGACGTATTCGACGCTTTCCATCGAACTGCTCTATGGGTCACGGGAGTCCTGCGCTACACGTTTGAGCGGGCTGGCAGCACACCCAGTGTCCACTGGAGCGATCGGTTCCTCGAACACTTGGCTCGTATGCTTATCGCACTCGATCAGGTCCTGCAGTCATATCCCAACGAGCTTGAGCCACAACATGCGTGGGAGATTCTTCGTGTGTCAGGCTTGCCGCTGCCCTCTTCCATTGCAGTCGGGAATCCATTTCTTAAGGAACCGGCGGAGCTACCTGAGAAAGAATGGAAAAGCTTCGCTGATATTTGGCAAGACACTGTGCAGTCATTCGTCTTGCCTGAAGGGAATCTTGCGTTCCTCTTGACGGCTTTAGATCGGATTGTCCTGGGTGCGATAAAAGTTAGTCCCTGGCGTGGGCTTTCATGGGGCAATGTCCAAGCTATGCCCTTGGACATTGCTCCTCCAGTGGTCGGCTCTCGTGTTTTCGCGGAGGCGCCGTCGCCTTCACTGATCTCGCCTCTAACTCCTTCTTTTCCTATTGCGCCCTCTCCCTCGTGGTGGGGTGTTACCTCCAATGATCTTGAGGAAGCATTGCGTCGTCTCCGAGCTCAGACGACGCTCGTGCCTGACTCGAACTGCACGGGCATTCTGCGGCTCGGCGATGCCAATCCAAGTCCCTTTGTCCTAAATACAAGGAGTGGCATTCCGACGCATGCCCACACGAAAAAGAAATGGCGTGCGCGTATTTTGGTGGATGATGTGAAACTCACATACAAGGAGGATTGGCCTAATCTCAGCGTTTCGGCGGTGGAACCCCAGAATGCAAGTGAAGGGGACGCTTGGATCAATCCAGACTCCGTTGAGGTGAGCGCAAGGGGGGCAAAAACCGAGTCGCAAGCGACCAGCGCTAATCCAGGAGGCCAACTTACTATCACCGCGTCTCTAACCGTTGAATATTCGGCGAACAAAGACGATGTGGGAGACCTAAGTGGGACCTGGAATCCCAGTCGATCTCTTTCTGTTGGTATGCGCATCCATCGCTATTCTGATGGACAATGGGATGCCGGCCGAAAAGTCGAGAGCGACATCGATTTGGTTATACCTTCCCCGTTCGCTTCCACTGTAATTGTGTTGGATTCGAATCGGCCGGTTGCCATCGCACCTGATCAAGACCATTTCCAAGCCAACCTCGATTCAGCCGCGATTTGGGTTCCAGAAGCGACACCAACGGTCCTCCTTAAAGAAGAAGGCCCGTATGACGTTTGCATTTATGACGGTACACTTCAACCAAACGAGTCTTCGTTCGCGACTCCATCGCAACCATCCGTCGGGGGAACAGCTTTCGCACTCTCAGAGAGTCCACTGTTTAGGATGAGCGATTGCAACCTCGACGACGGCGTCCTTGTAACCGATGCTGCAAATGGCCGTGTGCCGGACATGGCCGTATTCAAGGTGAAGCAGCGGTCTCCAAATCTGTCCTCATCTCTGCTATCTGCAGTCCGAGGTTTGCCTGCTGGGCGCAAAGCACCGTCCAATCAGGCTGCGCAGAGCGTACTTGGCAAGTATCAACAAAAACTTGCACAAGCACTGTGTAATAAGCCGACTCAGCGGCCGAACTCACTGTATCAGTACGTTGTCTCCTCGTCTGATGTGTACGCCACCTGGCCTGAACATCCTGGGACGCCCGAACCATTGTTGATGTTTTCGACGCCACCGGGCTTTCTTCTCCCTGGAATTGGCGCTGGTCCGGGCGGCTCCGTGACGAATAGTTCGGAGTGGCAGACATTCATGCAGGCATTAGACGAAATATGCACTGCGCTCGGACTCATTCCCGGCGAGCAAGACATATGGCTTTCAGGCATAGATCTGACGAGGCTTTCAATTGGGTCAGTTCGCGGGTACGTATTGGCACATCGAGAACTTATCAAGTTTGCTCGGCAACAGTGTGCTGTAGATTTGTTTTGGACCTCATATCCCTTGTCTGTCATTGTTGTGGAAGGGAAAGCTGGGGTTAACTTTGGGCAGCTACGCGCCCTTTTACTTTCACCTCTGCACCCTGCGCGACTAGCGTGGAGTTTTGCGGTAACGCTGATTGCCCGGAATAGCAAGGCCGATCGAGAATTGCTTGGATTGCTCGAAGGTTGGAACATTCCTTCCACGGGTGCAGCTGTCAATCCTGCCGGTCAATACCGACAGCTTGTGGCAGTGCCCACCGATCCTGGGCCAGAGCAAGACTTCGTAACATGGAGTGCTTTGGCAGTACTCAACGAAGCAGGATTGGCTGAATTACCAGTTTTTGGGGCGGGCCAGCCATTGCCCTGGGGAGGGCGCACGGGAATCAACGCCAGAGTCGTCGAACGCGCTCTGGTTGACTACCTAGCGGTACATCCACACGTCAATTCACTTCAGCTCGACATCCGATCCGTTTCTCCATCACCACGCTCGCAAGAAATTGATGACGCAGTCCTTACTCTCGTTGGAGGCACCGAGCTCAACGAAATCGAACGACTAGGAGGTGGGACGACCGTATGGGACTCAGAGGATCGACGGGGTCCTACCCCTACTCGTGACAAGCTGTTTTCGATACGAGGTGAGACGGACACGAAGCACGTTTTCGAGTGGAAGATTTATCCCCCGGGTCAACCACCCGTAGATACTGACATTGCGCTCGTGGAGAATGCCAGCGTACATTTGGCAGTCGCTCCCGGCGACGCCTACGGCGTACTCGGTCCACTACCTCTCAGGCGTTTTGCTCCGTCTAGATTGCAGAATCTCACTTTGGATCAGCACTTCTTTCTAACCGAAGATGAAGATTTTCTCGGACTCTCGGACCTCTTGCGTCAAATCGAAGCACCACCGAATAGCGACAGCGCTCTCCTGCGCGCGACGCCCCATGTGCAAGCTTTGGGAATAGGGCAGGGTGCGAAATGGGAAGTGTTGGGCACCTTTAATCTTGATCCTGCGCTGTTGTCAGCGGTGGTCAATCAGTCCACTGGAACGAGGCTCTTGTGGGAATGGCGCCCGTCCTGGATGCCATTTGAGCGAAAGGTGAGTGACCTCGCACGGCGACCATATTATGTAATCGCACGGGTCCCGGCTTCCCTCCTGAAAGCTCTGCAATCACGACAGGGTTTTGATCCACTCCAAGCAACCGAAATGCTCCGCGTATTAGGAAGTCGAGGCATAGGTCTAGCGGCGCTCAACGCACACGGTGGCACGCAAGAGAGCGCTGCTGCAGGATTCTTTTATGCCTTGCAAACGTTTCTTCCTCCCCCCACCCATTCGGCCCCGCAGTTCTCCTCAACCCACGACATCGTCGGCCTTATGCCGATAGACCCACTCGAATCGATCCTTGAAGGACTCGCTGGGAAGAAATTTGAAAGGCGTGCCGATCTCTTGGCAATCGCAATGGAACGATTGCCGGAGGGTAAGTTAAAACTCTGCTTCGTTCCGGTTGAGGTGAAGCATCATGGTATGCCGTCCCAACCTGAGACCATTCCGGAACCAACCGATTCAGAATTGAAACGAGCTAGGCAGCAACTGGTCCAGACGGCACAAATGATGGCAGCAATTCGTAGTAGCCTTTCTTCCCAGTCAGACCCCGCTGGCTCCTACCTGAAACGTGTTGGCCTTACAACCCTGCTCGACCTCGCGATGAGCTTCTCGCCGATTGCTCCGGCCCCCGCAGAGCGGTCTGCAGTCCTCAGACATGCACTGTCTGGAGAACTTCAGATGGGTGTTGGTGATCCGATACTAATGTGGTTCGCCCCAGGCTCTGTGCAATCTAGTGGTGCGCCGTGTGTGATTGATCGATATGGACCGACCATACTGGACGGGATGCGTATTCGGGAAATCTACATAGATCCGATAACAGTTCCTGGCTTGTGGTGGTCCACGATGCAACCGGGCCCCAATGAGCTACAGGTGCGAGGACAGGTCACCGGCACAATTCAATCTGCATTCTCCGCATGCAATGCCGAGGGCAGCTCTATCAGCGATCTCACCCCCGCATTGAGATTGTCGTTTGGTGTCACGACCGCGGACCATTTGCATCAGACTGCTGAGGACAATCGATCTGTACCAACTCCCGCAGAGACGCCTTCTGCTCCTACAGAGGAGGCGGCACCAATCGACATTGCGCCCATTCCTGAACCTCAAACGCAGGTCGCTTCCGAACTTCCCCCAACTGAGAGACCATCGGAAGCACCGGAATCTCGTCTCGCCCCCCCGCGAGCTTTTATCGGGTGGTCTGCCCCGACCACCAGATGGGCAGTTATCGGCAAGCTGGCAAACAGCGAGGAGACGGTAGCTTTGGATCTTGATCATCCCAAGACGCTGGGCATCTTTGGATACATGGGGTCTGGTAAGAGCTACCTCCTCGGTGACCTAATCGAGTCAGCTGTATTGCCGATCAAGGGTATCAACGTTTTGCCGCTTCCTCTTGCAGTGGTCGTCTTCAATTATCGCCGGAATGCATCTGACCGTTTTGAGCTTTCATCCCTGAATCTACCCAACCCTGATCAGGGCGACATCGGCATATTGTCCCGAGATTACGGCGCTTCACCAGCGACTGTACCTGATGTGCATGTCCTCTGTCTGCCGGGGGAACTCCGCCCCGACCGACAACGGGAATACGGACCACTCCCGGCCACTGAGCTGTTTTTTAATCCCACGACCATTGGGGTCGAGGACTGGGAACTCCTCATGGGCGAGCCGGGGAGCGAAGCCGTGTTTGCGAGAACAATTCGCAACACCCTAGTCGACCTTCGTGCGGCGGGTGACATAACCTTCGATAATCTCGAACAACAAGTCGCAGGTAGGCTTGGCGGACAGAGTCGAGCGGCGGCTCGCTTACGTTTTGACTTTGTGCGACGCTATATTTCGGCGGACCGCGGAGTTGATTTCACTAGTCTTTTGCGACCGGGCAGGGTCCTTGTGGTCGATCTCCGGCAGCCATTGTTCAATAAGGATGATGCTCTCCGGTTTTTTCTAGTCTGCGCAAATCAGATCAGCAGAGTACAAGGACGCTTCAATAAGATGTTGTTCTTTGATGAAGCGCACGAGTACATGAGTGAGGCTTTCAGCGAGCGCATGGAGGCGCGAATCCGCTTGATGAGGCACGAAGGCACGTCTTATGTTTTCGCGTCCCAGGATGTCAAATCCATTCCGGTGGGTATCAGCAGATTTCTCAGCAGTCGATTCGTGTTCGATCTTGGCACACGCGAGAATGTGCAAGATCTTCAACAGGTTGCTCCCGACTTCCAAGGTTTTCAACTTACGGGAATCCAGCCGGGACATTGCTATGTTCAAAGTAGTACCTCAATCGCGAATCTTTTCAATAGGCCAAGAGAGGTGCGCATCAGACCGCGAGTAACACTGCATGGTGGAAGATCGCAAATCTTTACCGTTGACCATGAATAAGTCGTGCTGCTATCGAGCTGTGTTGCTTCTGTAATGGAGTGTGGACGTTATGAGGCAACCATCAAGAAGGGAGATAGAGCGGATACGAACAAAACTCAATGCATGGTTTGCAGTCAAAGGCCGTTCCTTCCCCTGGCGTAAGCGCAGCGCGACCCTCTACGAACAAGTTGTTTCTGAGGTGCTGCTACAGCGAACCCGCGCGGACGTCGTCGGCGCGTTCTTTCCGCGCTTCAAACAACGTTATCCCTCATGGAAACGACTCTCCCATGCGACTGAAGCCGACTTGCGCGTCATCCTGCAACCTCTGGGTCTTTGGCGGCGGCGTGCTTCCTCTCTCCTGAGACTCGCCCAGACAATCGCCGATAACAATGGACGATTCCCCAAGAATCGCTCTGACATTGAGTCGTTGCCGGCAGTTGGGCAGTATGTTTGCAACGCCATTTTGCTTTTTGCCAATCGGCAACCGGAGCCTCTCCTGGACGTAAATATGGCACGCGTCCTGGAGCGTTGTTTCGGCCCTCGACGCCTTGCGGACATCCGGTACGATGCACAGCTGCAGGAGATATCACGATGGGTTGTTTCCGGTCCTCGCGCAGCCTCGATAAACTGGGCAATCCTAGACTTGGCATCGATGGTTTGTGTTGAGCGACGGCCTCGGTGTTCGGACTGTCCCATTAGTCGAGAGTGTGATTTCTACAAGGCCAATCGCGATTGGCCTCGCGAGCCGTCGCACCAACATGGCGTAAGGACTGAGTGATGCGTAGGAGGAAGGATGAAGAATGAAGAAATACGACCTTCAAGAGACGCTCGTTTCTCTGTACCTGCGGCTAAATGGATATTTTGTTTCAGGCTTCATTGTGCATGCTCCTGGTGAAGGCGGAGAAGGCAATCGCACACAGGTTGATGCCCTTGCAGTCCGCTTTCCTTACAACTCAGAGCCGGAGCGTCAGGTTCGGCCCTCCGAGTACTTGCAACTTTCCACTGAGCTCACCGATATCTTGTTCTGCGAAGTGAAAGGGGGGAGGGCTCCGTTGCAGTTCAATCATGGCCTGCAAGACTCAGCCGTGGTCCGAAGCGTCCTACGTTGGATTGGGGCTTTCGAGCCAGAAGAGGTAGAAGGTTTGTTGCAACCCGTGCGAGAGATTTTCTCGCCGAGAGAGGCGGACACACCACGAATATTCCGCACAGTCTCGTGTCAGGAGCGAAAATGTCAGATCAGAGCGATGCTCTTCGCTCTTGATCGACCAGCTCCTAGACCCAACCAAACGCGCTATGTGCCTGGGCAGGAGATCGTTCGGTTCATCAATAGCTGCTTGCGAACACACGCTCCACGCGAAGCGTGCACAACACAATATGACTTTGGCCTTTGGGGTGGATTGTACGAGCCAATCGTTCGCGTGATTAAGGACGCGGATCACGACGTTAAACTCCATGAAATCTACGATGCGCTCCTTGAGGCGGATGGGCCGAATTCTTAGGATCGATTCTCTTTTCAAGAGACACAATGCTCCAGATGGTGCATCTCATCTCTCGGGGCACAATGATGGCGCTTCTCGCGTTCTAGGATCTGTAGAGGGCTACATGTCACTCGCGGCGGGTGACTACGTAAAAGTTGAGATCAAGAATGACGCCACAGGTGAGTCCGAGTGGATGTGGCTGCGTGTCGAACATGGCGACGAGTCGAAGAACTGGTGTTTGGCTGGCTAGATAGCGAGACGATAGTCTTTGCAGCTGACCTTAAGCTCGGTCAGCATATGGCGGTATCCTATGAGAACGTTCGCGACCACAAGAAATCCGACGAATTCTCATGAGGGTTGGGGCGATGCCTGAGTCCAGCCTTCCAGGTACTTCGTTACATCCCATTCGTTTCCTGCTTTTGTAGGACTGGGTTTCCGCTAGGACACGGCTGCGCCGGACCTGAGTGCCGCCTTGCGAATGCCCGAGAACGTGTTGAAGAGCACCAAGAAACAGTACGAATCTGTGTATTTTGTGGGCTTAATGAAGTCGTCTAGACTCCACAGCCAGCAGCATTCTTGGCTGTTTCAGAGCCTTAGCCAAATTCCCTGGGCGATGGATGAAGCTTGATCGATTTCCAGAGCGGATGTTTTCGAGACCTCGGCTCCTAATTGGGGCCCGAGTTTTGCCAAGTTGTCAGTGAAGAGCGTCGCCTCGTGGCTGGCACGAGAAATCGAGACGTAGCCGAAGCGGGAGTTGAGCAGGTCGGGGTGGACACTGGTATCGGCGTGAACGAGGACGCGTTCGGCGGTGAGGCCCTGGGAGCTGTGACTGGTAACGGCGTAGCCGTGGTCGAGATGACGATGCTCGTTGGGGTTGAATTCGATCTGGCGGTTGTTGTCGAGACGGACGGACAGGCGACCATCGGAATGGATCGCTTCGATCGCGGCCATATCGCGATTTGCAACGCCGAGTGATTTGTCGGGGGCAGTAAACTGGACGCGATCGCCTACGGAAAACTCGCGTTGGATCTCTTGGTAGACGCTGACGCCTGTAAGGCGACGGGGATCGTAGGTCGCAAGCTCTCCGTTTGCTTTTTCAACCGTGAGTTGGTTTGCGGATGGGTTGATCGCTACGACCGATGCGTAGGCGGCAGCTTCGATTCCGACGCCTTTGCTGCCACGCGTGTAGCGAACTACGTCGTTGATATCGTAGTGGCTTGCCCATGATCGTTCTGCTCGGGTCATGTCCTGACGCTGAAGCAGGACACGGAAAGCATGATCTTCTGGGGCAAGGGCTCCGGCGGCTTTTAACTCCTGGCGAACCGCGAGATTCAGTTCCCGGCGGGAAGCATTGTCCGGTGAAACGATAAGAGTGTTCTGGGGCGATTCCACGTAGCTCTTGGCGATGGCCCGAACTCGCTCTTCTTGGTTGGGAATTTCCTTCACGCGACCTTGTTGTTGAAGTACGTCGAGCGCAGCGGAGACTTGGCCCGTCGCCAGCAACTCGACGGCAGATTTTAGAGCCGGGTCTTGCTGGCGAACGATCTCATCAAGTCTGGCGGCACGCATTCCGGCCTCCTGCAATTGCTCGAAGGGCCGGCCCGCTTCGACGCCTTGATGCTGGCGGGTATCACCGACCAGAAGCACGCGGTCATTGGGACCAACCCGCGAAAGAAACTCGCGCATCTGGTTGGTGCTGGCAAGGCTCGATTCATCGACAACGTAGAAGTGCTTTTGCTCTCGCGGGTCGGGATTTGCAGTACGGGCGAGGAAGCCTTGCAGGGTTCCCGATTCAATTCCTGCGTCGTTTAGTTGGCGCGCGGCGCGGGAGGTCGGGGCGAGTCCTTTAACTTGATAGCCTTGCCTTTCCGCGGTACTGCGGATGGCTGTGAGCGTGGTCGTCTTGCCTGAGCCGGCAAAACCTTGGATACCTTGAATGCGGTCCGGCGAGCTGAGCACATCCTCCACCACGGTCTTTTGGGCCCGGTTGAGGTGCTCGTGCTGGTCGGCAACGGCGATGGCCTGGGGACGTGGAAGAACCGGCTCCGTATGGTTTTGCCCCTCATGGACTCTGCGGATAATCTCATGTTCCGCCTCAATGGTTTTGGCCGTGGTGAACTGACGGCCGGGAACACTCTGACGGCGCTCGATGATTTGAAATTCCCCGGAAGCCAAACGAGCCTCAAGATTGGAGCGAACCTGTCCGTGGGTGATCTCACCCATGCCGCGGCGGAGCCCGTCGCGGATCAACGCACGTTCATCCACAACCGCCTCTCGCTCAAAGTTCTTGTCGCGAGCAAAGGTCAGAGATTCTCGAACGCGGTCAAGAGCGTTGACTGGCTTCTCCAGACGTTGAGACCGTTCACGGGCCGCGCGTACGACAGCGTCGGCTTGGTGCCCAAAGTCTGCCGCCAGCTTCCGGTGCGCGGCCATCACTTCGCGCGGCGAATGAATTTCCTTGTGGTCACGCGTCGAGTGCGCTGCGATCTCGGCAGCTTCCTTCCCCGAGCGTCCCGTGCGTTCGAGGTATTCACGAATTTGCTGGCTTCGGGGGCTGGATGCGTCGAGATATTCCTGTGTGTAGCCCTTGATCTCCGGAGCACCGCTCCGCCCTGTCGTAATTTCGTAACCAAATTGTCGGAGGCGGTAAGTCAACTCGGATTGATAGATGGCCGTGGCGAATTGCTGGGAGGCGAAGAGACTTTGCGGCTGGATGGCGCGAGGCTGGCCGTTGTCGCGCTCCGTAATGTTGAAAACCACTGCGTGTGTGTGCAGTTGTGGCGCGACATACCCATCGACGGGACGGGCCGTATCGTGCTCAAACTTGGCGGCTATAAATTTCCCTGTCGTCTCGGGGGGATGATTGCCGCCGATGCGGGCTTGTGTGTAGTGTTCGAGTTGGTCGAGGGCAACTCGGACGCTCTCCCGGTGGGCGTCACGGACACGCTCATCGCCGCCGACGAGGGCGGTTAGCGAGACGGATTTGGGCGCCGAAAATGTTGCATCCCAGCCGGCACGGTGTTCCATCGTCTTGATCGTCTTGCCGTCGGCATCCTGATACTCATAGGACGCTCGTTGTCGCACAAGCCGCTCGCCGGTCTGTGGATGCTGGCCCTGGCTGAGTTTCGCAAAGTCCTCGGCGGAAACGGTCTCGGCAAGGCCGAACTGCGCGATCAGTCGTCCTTGCCATTCGCCCGCGATGACGCCGCGTTGCGACCAATAGTTCTGTTCCTTCGCGGTGAACTCCGCCTGGTGGTAGGTCTGCGCCTGGCCTGCGGAGAGCGGTTTTGAAATCGTCAGCATGGCAGTTACTACCCCCGAAGATTGAGGCTTTGTTGGGCGTTGACGTTCCGCTCAGCCTCGCTCTCCTGTGGCACGATCTCCGTCGCGGTCCGTGGCGATTTTCGCGGCGGCGTGGGCACATTTGCGTCCGGCTTCAGTTCATGCGGACGCAACTCGGGCTTAGCTGCTCCTATGTTTCTTGGATCGTAGGGGAGTTTGTCTTCGGGCGTATCGCGGAGATCGAAGTCACCCGTGACAACCGGCATATCGAAGTACGGGAATGAGAACCGCGTCACATAGTTCTCGTACTTCATATAGGCGTGGAGGTCCGGCAGTCCAGAGATTTCGGACTCCATTACTAGCGGTTCAACCTGCCGGTCCAGCGCGAAGTTTCGCCCAGCGCGGGAACCGTCGAAGTGGGTCTCGCGCAACCGTTCGATCTCGACCTTTCCGATGAACTTGCTGACCCACTCGCCTGCGGTCGGCTCTTTCGTCTTCAGCCAAATGCTGGTCGCCGGTTGCGATAGCATGACCTCGGCCAGGTGGCCGTAAAGATATTCCAGTTGGGCCTTTCCTTGGAAACCCAGAATCACGGGGTTGTTGCTCTTGCGATTTTCTGTAATCGCAGTATGGAGCTGTGGGAGCTTTTGCAAACTCGCCAACTCGTCGATCACGAACCATGCCCGCTTCTGGCCCTCCTTGGGCTCGTTTAGGAGACGCAAGACGAGCAGGTCGATCCATAGACTTTGAAGCGGACGAAGTGCCTCACGTTCTGCCGGGAGCGAAGTAATGAAGATCCAGCCCTGCCGCGCCTCGGCCCACTCCGTGGCCGACCACTCGCCATTTCCTTCACCCTTTCTCGGAAGTAGACGGAGGCTGTCAGCGACGAGTCCAAGCGAGCCAAGAACTCCAGCACGCTGTTGGTGCGCCCTCGGGTCAATTAGGTGAGCATGCTCTGTTCCTTTCAGCCTGCGGTCGATCTCCTGCGGGTCCGACATCCACTTCACCAACTCCTCTGGCGTCGGGCCATAGGCCATCAGGAAGGCAAAGATCTTCTGCGGGGACTCGATGAAAAATTCACCCTTCTTGTCCTGGGGCGGCTGGAAGAGAGATACCGCCAGAGCCTTCGCCTCGGAGCGTCGGCGGAGTTCTTCAGAGGGCCCCCAGTAGGGACACCGCTTATCGAGCGGATTCAGGATAACGTCGCGGTTTTTCGGGTCGTAAAAGCGTTTGACGAACTCTCGTGCGGGGTCGTAGATGATCGCGGAATCGCCGCGATGTTTTATCTGCCGAAGAATTTGGAGCATGATCATAGTCTTGCCTGCTCCGGTATCTCCGATGATCTGCATGTGCTGGGCCTCCGCCCGCTGCGGTATGCGGATCATGGTCTTCATTTCGTTGGTCTTAATTCCTATGCCATCCCCTGCGACCCTGTCGTTGAACTCCCTCGGAGTCATCATCTCGGGCCCTTTCAGTCGTCGTCCATATCTCAGCGCCTTGCGTCGTCGAACGTCCTTGGCGATGGAAAACGGGAGCTGAATGCCCAGTGATAGCAGACCGAAAAGAAGCGGGAGCTTGTAGATTTCGAAAAGGCTGTCCCCACTGAAAACCGCACTCCTGAGATAGGCACTCAAGGACGCATCGATATAGTTCTGCTGCGGCCCCAAGTAAAGGACGGTATAGCCGTGCTGCACAGCAGGCTGCGAGAGCGCCAGTTGGATGGGCTTGCCGCCCGGTTGCGGCGTCGTGCCGTCGGTCACGTCGGTGTTCGTCGCCAGGCGCGGTTGAATTCCGCGAGCGCCCACCATGAGCATCCGGTAGTTGCCTCGACGGCTCGTTCCGATTGCACCTGCAACGCTCGACCGGATGTAGGTGGGCGTGTAGAACCGCTGTAGGGGGTTGTTGCCGAAGGTGAACCGACAGTAAAGAAAAAGTCCGGTAAGAACGAGCGCCATGAATACCGCCCCGTAGGTATAAATCGGGCTGTGCGGCGGCCAGATGATGGACTCTTTACGTCCCCACTTTGTCACTGCCATCGCTATTTCCTTCCTGCGGAAGCGGCCAGCTTTCCGGCGAGCGCGTGTTTGACTTCGCTGATTTCGTCGAGCAGTTTGTCGAACGCCTCCGGCGTGAGTCTCTGGCCTGCGGCCAGAGGCCGCAACACGTTCACCAGCAGCAAGCGAACTCCAAGAATCTCGGCGAGGGATGGATCGCTGGCCGAGTCTCCGCGCAGCTCTCGGAGGATTACGTTCCGCATCCATTCGCTCCGTGCCACGCCTTTTGCAGTCGCGATCTGATCGAGGAGCTCAACCTCTTGTTGAGTCAATTTGAGGCACACCGTTGCATTCCGGAAAACAGTCTTCCGCTGTGTTCTTTGCGAGTCGTTATGTTGGGCAAGTAAGGGCATCTGGAGTGCCTCCAGTCCGGTATACCGACGTATACCCGCATTTCATAAGTGTTCCGTTATGTGCACGTTTACCGTGGTATACCTGCACGACCCTATCAGGGGTGGAGTGTCAAAATTCTTCCGGTGCGAAGCACCGTTTTGGCACCACCACGAAATTGAATGCGGGATCACGCCTTGATTACCCGCACAGAAGCCGTGGACTCCACCCCGGCTGCTAGCTTCTTTGTCGGCTGCTCTGTCGCACCATTGCTCGGGCCTTTTCGCACACGCAAAGCGGGGGCAACCTGCTTGGCGTGTGCCGTCTTCAGGAAGTCCTGGAAGTCGCGGTCCTTTGAGAAGACATAGTTGAGCGCCTTGTCCACGACATCATCGGCGGATGCGTGGATGAAGGCGGCATACTGATCGACCTGCGTGGCGGTGACTTCATCGAGTCGGACAGAAGCACAGATGTGGCGGCTCTGGTTGATCTCAAGCAGTGGCATGTGGGTTCTCCTTTATAGGTAGTGGAATCAACGAATCGTTACGTACAGAATTGGTTACCAAGTCAGCGGCAATGGGCGCCGCTGTCCGTGCGAATGCTGTGGCATGTTCTACCTCGAATACGGCCTCACTAAGGAAGCGTTTCGCGTCGCGGTCATAGCCACGAAGCGCAAGCACCTCGCGGACAACGCGGCGGCCTGGCTGACGTTCAACATGGACGACAAAATCGACGGCTTCTGCGATCTCGGCTTCGGTGTCGGCGAACGTGCTTTGCGCGTGACTGCGCATCACGAGATTGGCGAAACGGTGAAGGGCTTTCTCCGCCGAGTTGGCATGGATCGTAGCCATTGAACCCGCATGGCCCGTGTTGAAGGAATCGAGCAGCGTTCGTGCCTCGATTCCGCGGACTTCCCCGAGAATGATGCGGTCCGGTCGCCAGCGGAGGGCGGACTTTAGAAGGTCGTCGAAAGTGATCTTGGCCTTGAACGTATCCGTCTGGCATTCCGTCGGCAGAATGTTCGGCTTCTGGATCTGAAGTTCGGAGGTGTCCTCGATGACAACCAGGCGATCTTGTTCGGGTATAAAGTCGGACAGTATGCGCAGCAGCGTGGTTTTGCCGGTGCCGGTTCCGCCACTGATAAGGAACGTCTTGCCGCTGCGAATCTGCTCCGCTAAGAAGTCCGCAAGGGCTCGCGTCAGGGTGCCCCGAGCAACCAGATCATCAACTGTGTAATGGCGGCTGGTGAATTTCCTGATGATCAGCGCAGGTGTGCAGCGCACGACCGGCGGGATGACCGCCGCCAACCGACTCCCGTCCGGAAGTTGTGCGTGCAGGAGTGGGTTGTCCTCGTCGAGCTTCTTGCC